>Ga0308166_1002444_pt1 | contig 17166 bp, 19 predicted proteins | sample PhyCR2_2_FD_202137 | JGI IMG/M metagenome (GOLD analysis project Ga0308166, IMG submission 202137) | Phyllosphere microbial communities from UC Gill Tract Community Farm, Albany, California, United States - DLSLCC.R2 | ecosystem: Host-associated > Plants > Phyllosphere > Unclassified | place... | reverse complement strand
TAATAAAGATGAATGTTGGTTTGAGGCCCTAACCTTTTGGTTGGGGCCTCACCTGTTTAACCACCAACGGTGGGTTGGTTGCTGATTGTCGGCCGCTGATTGCTGGTTGGTAGGGGGTTGAGCTGAAGCTCGACCCCCTTTTTCCTGTTTAAGAACAAAGATCATTTGGGATCCCTTGACGCTGCGCTGACAGCGGCTCTACAGTCAACGCACGCACTTGCCGTTGTCAGAGGAGAATCCGCAGATGGGGCAGCTAACGTTCGCTATCAATGTCACCCTTGACGGGTGTATCGACCATAGGGTCGGCATCGCTGACGAAGAGACGCACGACTACTTCACTGACCTCATGAACCAGCATGGCGTTATGCTGTGGGGACGAACCACGTACGAAATGATGGAAGACTACTGGCCACTGGTGGCTAGCGGGGAAGTTGCCGCACCCCAGGCATTGCGCGATTGGGCGATCCAGCTGCAGGACAAGCCCAAATACGTAGTTTCTAGCACTCGAACCGAGTATCCATGGAACAACAGTCACCACCTTATGGGTGACCTGGCTAGCTCAGTTCAGGCGCTCAAGGAGCGTACGGCAAACGGGGTGCTGGTGGGCAGCTGCAAGCTGGCAACAGCATTGGATCAGCTAGGGCTGATCGACGAGTATCGCTTTTTAGTGCAACCCATCATCGCTGGGCATGGGCCACGGTTGTACAACTCTGGTTTACCTGATGCGCGTCATCTTCAGCTGCTCGATACCAAGACACTAAGCAACGGCGTGATCGCTGTTCACTATTCTCGCGCACAATAAGGCCGGCCCGCTCATGCAATAGGTGCACGAGCGGGCCGGCTGTCAGAGGCCAGTTGGCTAGCGGGTGGAGACCTGCTGATCCATGAGCTGCGCCAGGGTGGCCACAGCGCCTTGCTGATGCAACGACTCCAAGGTCTTCAGATACGGGGTGGTGAACCGTTCATCATCAATAACGTCCCCAAAGAGGTCGCGCTGGCGCAGGAAGGCTAGCGGATCTTCGCTGTGCTTAGCCGCGGCAGTCTTGACCTCTTCGGCCAAGCGGTCCACGATGGTGATCTCTTCGCCCGCTTCATCGGTGCCCTCGGCATAACGAGCCCAGCTGGCGACGATGGCTGCGGATAAGGTGACCTCACGATCGGCGGCAAGATTTTCGCGAACCACTGGCATGAGCCATTTGGGGATGCGATCGGAGGAATCGGCGCAGAGGCGGGCCACGGTATCAGCAACGTACTCATTGCTGTAGCGCTCAATGAGCTTATGCTGGTAGGCGTCCAGATCAACGCCGGGCAGTTCGCGCAGGGTCGGCTCGGCCTCGTTTTTCATGTAGCGAAGCAAGAAGTCTGCAAACAACTTGTTGCGGGCCACGTCGTGCACCGCTTGGTAGCCGGCGAGGTGGCCAAAGTAGCATAGGCCCTGGTGGGTGGCGTTAAGCAGGCGCAATTTCATCAGCTCGTAGGGCACCACGTCGTCAACCAATTGCACGCCAGCTTCTTCGTAGGGTGGGCGGCCGGCAACAAACTTGTCCTCCAGCACCCACTGCTCAAAATCTTCGCAGACAACTGGCCAGCCGTCCTCGATGCCATAACGCTGCGTGACGTCGGCGCGATCGGCATCCGTGGTGACCGGGGTAATGCGGTCCACCATGGAGTTTGGGAAGGACACGTTCTCTTGGACCCACTGGCCGAACTCGGCATCGAGGGCGGAAGCAAAAGCACCAAACATCTTGTGGGCCACTTCGCCATTACCTTGGATGTTGTCGCAGCTCATCACGGTGAAGGGGGCGATGCCACGGGCTCGGCGCAGCTTCAGCCCGGCTCTGATCAACCCGAAGGTGGTGCGTGGTGCCTGCGGGTTGGCAAGGTCGGCGGCGATAGCCGGATTGGCGGTATTAAACTCCCCGGTGACTGGGTGGACGTTGTAGCCGCCTTCGGTGACCGTCAGTGAGACGATGCGGATCGCAGGATCGGCCAGCTGGTTGATGGCGGCGTTTATGTCATCTGGTGCGTAGAGGAAGTCGAGGATCGAACCGATGACTTCAACCTCGCGGGAGCCATCAGGGTTTTTCACTACGAGGGTGTAGAGCCCGTCGCTGTCCTTGAGTACATCGCGCATGCGCTGATCGGACTCCATAACGCCCATGCCGATAATTCCCCAGTCCAACGCCTGGCCCTGATTCATCAGCCGGTTCAGATACATGGCCTGGTGAGCGCGGTGGAAGCCACCTACGCCGAAGTGCACAATGCCGGCGCTGGCTTGTTTGCGGTCGTACTGTGGGGTGCGAACCTGCGGGTCAACCTGGTTCAGGGTGTGGTTGCTCAGTTTCATTATTCAATGCTCCTTAGTCAGGATCGATTAGTGGGTGCTGACGGCGGCGGGTTGGGCGACACCCTGAAAGCCGGGCTGGGCGCCGCGCAGTGCGTGGGACATCAGGGCCGCGACGAGGTAGAGGGCTGCAAAGAGGAAGACCATGCCCGCAGCACCAAGTACGTTGTAGAGCACGGCGACCAGCAGTGGGCCAGCAAAGACGGCGGCGCCGATGCCGAGGTTATAGGAGGCCATGGCTGCCCCTGGATGTTCGGGAGCTAGGGACACGGCGATGGCCGAGAGTGGAACAAAACCTGCCAGCCCGATGCCAAAGATCGCCCCGATGATCAGGGTCAGTGGGTAGGCGAAGGGGTAACCGTGATCGGTGGCCCACGCTGGTACGAGGTACAGTCCTGCCATGGAGATCGCACAGAGCACCGCGCCGAACCACACCACGACCTTGGACCAGCCCAGCTTGTCGCCCAGGGCGCCGAAGAAGAGGTTGAAGGGGATGTTCACCGCGTAGATCACGGTGGTCAGGATCAGGAACTGGCCCACGCTCCAGCCGAAGCGGTCCACGAACAGGGCCGGGAAGAAGATGGCCATGCCGTAGGTGGGGACCGAGTTGATGGTTCGGGTGAGCATGACCATCAGGGCCTTGCGGTTGCTCACCAGCAGGCGCAGGCCGAAGCTCATGGTGCTGAAAACCTGTTCGGGATTGGCCACCAAAGGCGCGCGTCCGGTCTTTTCCTTCACGCCGATCAGCGCGATGGCCGCTCCGATGACCACCAGGGCCAGTGAGACCCAAAGGGTTTGGTAGTAGCTGAGCGAAAAGAGATCCAAGGTGGCGCTGGCGGTCAGTGCGCCGAGGGTTGGCAGTCCGGAGCTGAAGGCTACGTAGAACCAGCCAATGGCCACGGCAAGTCGTTTGGCGTTGGCGGTGGCCGAAATCCAGACGAGGAAACCGTAGGCGAAAAATGGGTAGCCAAATCCGCGTAGTCCGTAGGCGATAAAGATCAGAGGCAGGCTTGAGGTGTTCAGTGCGACGCCCAAAAAGAGCAGTTCAAAAATCACCCAGATGCCGGCTCCGATGAACATCACCTTGCGTGGGCCCCAGAGGTCGGAAAGCGAAGCGGAGAGGAAGGCGGCGATGGCTACGGCCACGCCGTAGACGGTGACCAGGGTTCCGGCCAGCGGGATGGAGAAGCCATGTTCGCCGGTGAGGTACGGGGCGAGGATGTTCGTTTCCACGCCGTCGCCGATCATGAAGATCATCAGTCCCACAAAACCCCATAGGAGCGGACGCGGTAGCCCTAGGCGATCAAAGATCGAGGGGTGTGTTGGCGTTGAGTTTGTGGTCATGACGCTCCTTTGCGACGGCCTTGCCGGTGTGATCGATTGAACCAATCTAACACCAAACAAACAAACTCAACAGATTTTCTGTTAAAAACTTGAAGAAAGTGATGTTTTGAGACTTGAGACGCAGCATCTATCATCAGAGATGTGGCAAATCACGAACTCGATGTTGAAAACGATGGTCCCGGCTTAAGTCAGGGGCTGCCTCCAGAGACCCGCCGGGACGAAATCACCGGGCACGTTAATAAGGTGCGCACTTCACGGGTGGAGGAATTGGCCGAGCTCTTCTCGGTCAGCGCCATGACCATCCACCGCGACCTGGACTACCTGGCCAAGGAAGGCCGGCTCGAGCGCATCCGCGGTGGAGCACGAGCCATTACCGCCCGGCTGGCCGAACGCGATGTACGCCTGCGTCGGCACCTGAACGCTGAGCTAAAAAGTCAGCTTGCCGCCACCGCCGCCAAGCTGATCGAACGCAATTCGGTGATTGCGCTGGATGACTCCACCACGGTTGGGGCGCTCGGTGCGCACCTAGAAGAGCGCGAGCCTTCCACGGTAATCACCCACTCGCTGGCGCTCATGGGCGCGGTCTCGGCCATGGCACATATCGACATGGTGGGCCTCGGTGGGCAGTACTATGCCGAAACCGATTCCTTCCTCGGCTCCATCGTGGTCGAACAAGCACAACGGCTGACCGCCGACGCAGTTTTTGTCTCCACCACCGCCATCAAGAACAACGCCTTATTACACCCGGATGCCGAGGCAGCGCGCACCAAACGCAGCCTGCTGCAGATGGGGCGACGCAAGATCCTGGTGGTGGACTCCAGCAAATATGAATCGGCAGGCATTTATCATGTGATGAACCTGTCCGAGTTCGACGATGTGGTGATCGATGATCAACTTGATGACGCACTGATGACCCAGCTGCAGCAGCTGGGCCCACGCATTCACATAGCCACCACCTCTGCAAAGGCGCAGCCATGAAGCCCACCTATGTACTAGGCATCGATTCCTCCACCCAGTCCTGTAAGGCACTGTTGGTCGACGCGAACAGTGGTGAAGTAGTGGCCGAACAACGCCATGGGCATCCGCAGGGAACACAGGTTGACCCGCAAGAGTGGATCACCGCACTTGAAGCGGCCACCGATGGATTACTTCAGCGGGCCTCAGCGGTGTCCATTGCCGGCCAACAACACGGCATGGTCGCCCTTGATAAGCACGGGAATCCGGTGCGTGACGCGATGCTGTGGAATGATACTTCTTCGGCGCAACAAGCAAGGGAGCTGACCGAAGAGCTCGGCGGCGAGCTGGCCTGTGCGCAGCAGATTGGCAGCGTACCGGTGGCCTCACTGACGGTGACCAAGCTACGTTGGCTACGTGATCAGGAAACGGAGAACGCAGAACGCACAGCGATGGTCTTATTGCCACACGACTACCTCACCTGGCATTTAGGTGGACGCAAAGAGGCGGTCAGTGATCATGGGGACGCCTCGGGTACGGGATACTATTCCCCAGCGCAGCGCCGCTTTGTACCCGAAATAGCTGCCGCAGCGTTGGGGCACCAGGTGCAATTGCCACGCCTAGCGCAGGGCAACGAGGTGGTCGGTCGAACGTCCACCGGGGCGGTAATCGGTGCGGGTACCGGAGATAATATGGCGGCCGCCTTGGGGCTGGATCTGCAGCCCGGTGACGTCTGCATTTCCATGGGCACCTCCGGGGTGGCCTCCGCAGTGGTAGAACACAGCGTGCATGACGGATCGGGCATGGTTAACGGCTTTGTGGCCGCCAACGACAAATTTTTGCCACTGGCCTGCACGCTAAACGGGGCACCGGTGCTGGACTTCGGCGCCCGCATGCTCGGGGTGGGACAACAAGAATTTTCAGACCTCGCGTTGGCTGCACAACCGGGCTCGGGCGGGGTTGTATTACTGCCCTACTTTGGCGGAGAACGTACCCCCAATCGGCCCGAAGCCACCGGTCTATTACAGGGGTTACGCACCAGCACTTCCCGCGAACAGATTGCTCGCGCGTATGTGGAAGGACTGTTGTGCTCCATGAAAGATGCGGTGGCTGCCCTGGAGGCGAGCACCAAGGTGAGAACCCGACGCATCTTGCTGATCGGTGGGGGAGCGCAGTCCGAAGCGGTGCGAGTGATCGCCCCACAGATCTTCGGCGTCGCCGTCCAGGTCCCGCAAACAGCAGAGTACGTGGCCTTGGGTGCTGCGAGGCAAGCGGCCTGGGCACTGAGTGGGCAGGATCAACCGCCGGTATGGAATAGCGCCGAGTCCACTACCTATGAGGCGCAATCCCGTCCAGAAATTTATGCGAACTATGCACGCCTGCGTGATGACACTAAGGGGTGGAAATAAGCGACAGATCGCGTAGCGTAGGGACTATGGATACGCTCTTTTTCGCCCACCGCGGCAGTTCCCACAAATATTCGGAGAACACCCGGGCCGCCTACCTGCAGGCCATTGATGAGGGTGCGGACGGTATTGAATGCGATGTCCATTTGAGCTTGGACGGTCAAGTGGTATGCCACCACGACCCCACCGTTGATCGCACCTCTGATGCCTCGGGACTGGTATCTACCTTTACCCTCGAGCAGCTCAAAGCCATGGACTTCACCGGGGTTGTACCGACCGAAGTACCGGCAGAGTACGGCACGGAAAATGAGCAGCTACTGAGCCTTGATGAGCTTTTGACGCTGATCGAAGAACGCGGCAAACCGGTGGGTTTGGCTGTGGAGATCAAACACCCCAGCCCTTATGGGTATCTACTTGAAGACCGGGTCATGCAGGTCCTTGCTGCTCACGGTTTTGATCCTCAAACCGGGCGGGCCGGAAGCGCGGGGCAGATCGCGGTGACACTGATGAGCTTTGATCCTGGCTCATTGCGCTACCTTGGCCGCAAGGTGAATCCGGACTTGCTCTGCCAGCTGATGACCGAGGTGAATCCCGATTACATTCAGGAGCTTGTAGATTCGGGGCAGGTGGGCCGGGCCGGTGTGTATTCGGTGCTGTACCGTTCGGTGGCCGAAGGCATTGAACTGATCAACGCCGGTGGAGCCGGGATTATCGGCTCGGGCGTTGCCTGGACGCGTGCCAATGAACCGATGGTGCGCCAATGGTTGGCCGAAGGGCGACATGCTCGCATCTGGACGGTGGACCGCCCTGCCGATGCACAGTATTTGATTGACCTTGGGGTTGGTGAGCTCACCAGCAACCGGCCTGTGGAGCTTCGCCGGGAATTGGAACAGCATTAAAAGATGAGCGATACAAGTGAATAAATGGTTGACCCCGGCCACCAAGATGGGCCTATCCATCGCGGTCGCGACCGGGTTGTACGGTATTTCTTTTGGTGCGTTATCCATCGCCGCGGGGCTGAACCTGTGGCAGACACTCGCGCTGAGCGCGCTGATGTTTACCGGCGGATCGCAGTTCGCTTTTATCGGCGTGATCTCTGGCGGCGGGGCCGCATCGGCGGCATTTTCCGCGGCTTCATTATTGGGCATCCGCAACGCGGTATACGGGATGCAGATTAAACAATCCTTGCGCCCGCGCGCAGCGCAGGTGCCGGGAATGGCCCAAATAACCATCGACGAATCCACGGCCGTGAGCCTAGGACAAGCAGAAATCGGCGAAAAGCGTCGCGGATTTTTCACCGCGGGCATTGGCGTTTATCTGCTGTGGAATCTCTTTACCCTGGTGGGAGCACTGCTGGGTGAGAAGATGGGGGATCCTGCCGCTTGGGGCCTCGACGGTGCCGCGGTGGCCGCGTTTATTGGGTTGCTGTGGCCGAGGCTCAAGTCGATGCAACCGATACTGATCGCGCTCGCGGCGGCGATCGTTACTGCGCTCGCGGTGCCGGTGGTTGCACCGGGCTTACCGATCCTTTTAACTGCTATTTGTGCCGCCGTTTATGCGGTGCTTTCGGCGCGACAAAAGCCTGCTGCTACCCAGCACGGTGATCTAGACCGTGTGGACGGGGAGTAACAATGAGTGAATTAAGCTGGTGGGTTCTAGCCAGTTGCCTCACGGCCTATGCCATCAAATTGTGCGGCTATTTTGTCCCGCGCAAGGTGCTGGATTCGCCGATGATGTCCCATGTGGCTTCCACCTTGACCGTTGCCCTGCTGGCCTCCTTGGTGACAGTAAACGCCTTCACCTCGGGCCAAGAACTGAAAATTGATGCCCGCATTGGCGCCTTGGCAGCGGCAATTATTGCGCTGATCTTCAAAGCGCCCTACCTGGTGGTGGTATTGGCTGGCGCACTGGCAGCGGTGCTCTTGCGGGCCACCGGGCTAGCGGCCTAAGCCAAGTAAGTGGGACAGTAGAGGCATGATTGTAGCTTTTTCTGTAGCCCCAAGTAACGACAACCCCAACGGTTCAGTCCACGATGCCGTGGCTGAAGCCGTGAAGATCGTGCGTGATTCCGGTCTGCCTAATCGCACCAGCTCCATGTTCACAGAAATTGAGGGTGAATGGGACGAGGTTATGGAGGTCGTTAAGCAGGCCACGATGGCCGCTGGAAAGTTCGGATCCCGCGTTGCGCTGGTGCTCAAAGCCGATATTCGTCCCGGCTACGAGGGCGAAATTGACGCGAAGATTCAACGGCTTGAGAAGGCTATCAAGGATAGTTAGGAGAGTGCGTCGCCATGATTCACCATAGGGCTGAACGTGAGGCCGGTGCGGTTGAGCAGTATCTGGAAGAATCCCTCGGGCTTCAGGTCCAGGCCCTGGAAAAAGACCGTGAGCATGATCGGGCCTCGGGGCTGCCGTCCATTGAAGTCAGCACGGGGCAGGGAAAATTTCTGTAGTTAGTAGCGCAGATGATTGGCGCTCGCCGAGTGCTAGAGATCGGGACCTTAGGTGGCTACTCCACCAGCTGGCTGGCCCTTGGTGTTGGTGAATCGGGCAAGGTGATTACCTGCGAATTTGAGCCCTTGCATGCCCGCGTAGCGAGAGAAAACCTCGAACGGGCCAGGCTTGGCGAGCGTGTAGAAATCAAATTAGGTGCCTCCCAAGCAACCTTAGACTCACTGATTACCAAACGCACCGAGGCATTTGATCTGATCTTTATCGATGCCGACAAGCGCAATAACGTGATCTATCTTCAACGAGCGCTGGAACTCTCGCACCCGGGAACGGTGCTGGTCTTAGACAACGTGGTGCGAGGCGGGGCGATCTTGGATGATTCGGGCCAATTGGGAAGCCAAGAAGCCGACGTGTGAGGAGTCCAAGAGGCACTGGTCTGGCTACGTGATCATTCGCGGGTCTCAGCCACCGCACTGCAAACAGTGGGCGCCAAGGGCTGGGACGGGTTTGCGCTGGCCAGGGTGCTGTAAAAATGCGGAGACGGTACTAGCGTGCCGAGTGGTGTTCGCTGAAGCTGCGTTCGGGTTCCTCGTCGGCCTCCGGAGCAAAAGGTGGGGCCTTGATAATCAAGACGTACATTGCCACAGCGCAGATCACGGCGACCGGGGCTCCGATCCATAGGGCGTATTCGGTGTTGCGCACTAATCCTGCAACAACCGGGCCAATGAGCATCGGGACGATGTAGTAGTAATGCTGCGGTGTGGCCGGGCCCCAAATACGCTCGAGTTTTGAGATGAGACTGAAGCCGGCGGCCAAAAGAATGCATCCGAGCAGGATGACCCAGAGCGTTGATGAAAGGCTGATAGTCAGGGTCAGCGAGCCGACTAGGCCCGCGGTTAGATAGGCGTACTTCGTATTTTGATGCAAGCCTTCTCCCTTTTCTGCTCCAGTTTGATTTGATGCGATACATGTATTTTTTCAAACCTTTGGACAGTTCGCAATGCTACTTAAGTAGGAGGGGTGCCGGGAGCGTTGAAAGAAATAAGCCCAAGCACTGCCGTAGGCTAGAAATGTGCCACAAATGAACGACTACCGAATCCGACTGGCGACCGAAAACGACGTACGCCCAGCCTTGGAAATGAAACTTGATTCCTGGCGCGAAGCCTATGCTGCGTTACGCGAGCCCTCCTTCTTCGCCCATCACCAAGAACAGCTCGAAGGCCAAGTAGCTTGGTGGGAGCGGGGCTTGGCTTCCGGCGCGCAATTTTTTATCGCCGAAGATGAGCAGGGCAAGATCATTGGCCTTGCCGGCGGTACCCCAACCATTGAAGAAGACAAAGACACCGGCGTTGAGATCGAGCTGGGCATGCTCTACGTAGAAAAGCAGTACTACGGCAGCGGGCTGGGTGCACACCTGATGGACGTGGTGCTCGGTCAGCGTGATGCGCTGGTTTGGGTGCTGGAAGGTAATTCGCGAGCCCAGGCCTTCTTTGAAAAGCAGGGTTTTAAAGCCGATGGAACTACCGAGTCACTGGTGGGCACCTGGCAGGGATTGATTGAAAGACGGATGGTACGCGCCCATGGCTAGGGACTCCAAGGACTCATTGCTCGGCGAATTCCCCATTGATACGGGCACAGCCATTATTGAGTCCGATCCCTACGGCGGAAACCGGTACATCCTCAAGGTCAACGGGGTCCCGTCCTCGCATATTGACCTCGACGACCCGACGTACCTGGACTTTGAGTACATGCGCTGGATGGAACCGATTTTCACCTATGGTTTCCCCGCCGAAGACTTTGACGGCCGCGCCCGAAAACTGCGGGTGCTGCACCTAGGCGGCGGCGGTTGCTCGATGGCCCGCTGGGTGGCCGCGAGCTACGAGAACGCTCGCCAGGTGGTGGTGGAGCTCGATGCCAAGCTGGCCGAGCTGGTCCGTACCTCATTCGACGTGCCTCGTGCTCCGCTGGTGCGCCTTCGTGTGGGCGATGCCGCCGCGGTATTGCCAACCCTGAGTGATGACAGCCGCGATGTCATCATCCGCGACGTGTTTGCTGGAAGCACCACCCCGAGACAGCTGACCACGGTGGAGTATGCGCGAGATGCCCAGCGGGTTCTGGACGCGAATGGTGTGTACATCACCAACTGTGGTGACACCGCTGATCTGGCCGGAGCTAAGGCTGAGGCCGCCACCCTATTAGAGGTCTTTGAACATGTGGCCATGATCGCTGACCCGCCAATGCTTAAGGGCCGTCGCTACGGGAACATCGTGTTCTTGGCCAGTGACGAACCGTTGAAGCTTGGGGCCGGATTTGAACGCAATCTGCGCACCGCACCCTTGCCGGCGCAGTTGGTTGCAGGGGCAGGTGTGCAGCGTTTCGCTACCGGCACCAGCGCAATTCTGGCCTAGTTAGCGGCACCGCGCTGGTAGCTGGAGCCATCAGCAGCACGCAGCAATAGGCCGTGGTCAACCATGTAACGGCGCAGCAGTGCCACATCGGGGTGAAAGACACGCAGGCGCTCATTGACCTGTTCTTCGCGCAGTTGCTCATCCTGGCCGATGATCGCATCACGAAGGTAGACCAGTACCTCGTGGCGGTCCGCTGGCTTGGCCGGCAAGGTATCCAAACGGTGACCGGTGAAAAAGCGCTGAATGCCGTTGGACGCCGGCTTTGTTGCCGCGGTCGAGGCTAGGGTTCGCTCCAGGAACTGCTCGTTGAGTACCCAGCGGTCACCCGCTTCGGATAACAAACCGATTTTCACCCAGCGCGCTAAATCTTTGCGTTGGGTTTTGGCAGGTTGCTCAGCAAGGTCGGACCCGGAAAGCACTGCACCAAGAAGCTGACGCATTGAAGGGTTTTTTAGCCCGGCAGCAACCTGAATCCACTCATTGGTCTGTTGTTGACTCATGAGCAACAGTCTAACCATTCTCTAGCTTTGCTCTGGGTGCACAACAGCCCGCCATGACTAGGTCATGACGGGCTGTGAAGTGAAGTGATGGGTATTAGACCCCAACCCACATTTCAATCAAGCCAATGCCGAAGAACAGCACAAAGGCCGCGGAAACTACCCACATCAATGGGTGGATTTCCTTGGCGCGGCCCTGGGTGGCGCGGATGAAGACGTAGGAGATGAAGCCTGCACCGATGCCGTTAGCGATCGAGTAGGTGAATGGCATCAGGGTGAAGGTCAGGAAGGCTGGCAGCGCAATGCCCCAGTCGTTCCAGTCGATCTTTGAGACCTGGGTGATCATCATGAAACCAACAACTACCAGTGCAGGAGCCACAGCTTCGAAAGGCACCAGATAGATCAGTGGGCTCAGGAACATGGCCACGATCATCAGCAGGCCGGTCACCACCGAAGCCAGACCGGTTCGTGCGCCTTCGCCGATGCCGGCGCCGGATTCCACAAAGATTTGCGCCGAGGAACTCGAGGTACCGCCACCGACGATAGCGCCGGCTGCATCAACCATCAGGACCTTATCCACGTCTGGGATCTTACCGTTTTCATCCATGGTGCCAGCTTCAGAAGCCAGACCAACCATGGTTCCCATGGCGTCGAAGAAGATCGATAGCAGGATCACGAAGGCCAGCAGCGAGGCGGCGGTGAAGCCCAGCTTGCTGAAGGCGCCGAAGATGTTGACGTGCCCGATCAGCGACAGGTCAGGCAAAGTCCAGTTTGGCAAGGACGGAACAACCAGCGACCAGGTGCCGGTCTTAAACGTGCCAATGTGGAAGATGGATTCAAGGATGTTGGCGATTACCGCGGAGACGACGATACCGATCAGGATCGCGCCCTTAACCTTGCGGACAACCAAAGCCATGGTCAGCAGCAAGCCGATGATGAAGACCAGGATTGGCCAGCCCATCAGTTCACCATCAAAGCCCAGTCCCACCGGGACGGTGGTCTTGGCCGCGTCAGGCACACGCTGAACAAAGCCGGCGTTCACCAGACCGATCAGCGCGATGAACATACCAATGCCCACCACGATGGCGGTTTTCAGGCCTGCTGGGACCGCGTTGAATACCGCGGTTCTAAAGCCGGTCAGCACCAGGATAAACATGACCACACCGGCGATGAGCACTAGGCCCATAACATCTGGCCAGGTAAGTTCCGGGTTGGTGGCTACGGTGATGGCCACAAAGGCATTAACGCCAAGGCCGGTGGCCATGGCGAAGGGGTGACGGGCCCAGATGCCCATGAGGATGGTCAGGATGCCAGCCACAAACGCGGTGACGGCTGCGACGCGCTGGATGCCCAACTCACCGCCCGAAGCATCGGCGCCGGAGAGCACCAGTGGGTTCAGGACAACGATGTAGCTCATTGCGAAGAAGGTGGCGATGCCGCCACGAACTTCGGTGGAGAACGTGGAGCGTCGTTCCGAAATCTTAAAGTATCGGTCAATGCGCGCGCTCATAGAGCTATTGGGCGCAGTTTTGGTGGAGGAGGACATGGAAAAATTCTATGTTGTTTTAGTTGCATCTTGATACCTAATTTCCAATTAACTAGGTGCAATGGGAAATCTTTAGACCCAACTCACACCTAGAACTGCCAAAGCAAGTACATTGGTGGTAAGGGAAATCACATCCATGTTGATCTCAGCTAGAAGGAGCGATTCAGATGAGTGATGAAGCGCCAGTCGCAACAGAGAAAATCGAAGGCATTGTCGTCGGTGTTGACGGTTCGCAACAGAGCAAATGTGCTTTGCGTTGGGCCGAAAAAGAAGCGGTGCGCCGTGGCAGCGTACTTAATATCGTCTCGGCCTACACCATTCCGGTTTTTGCAGCTTCATCGATGGATGCAGGCTACTCAACCTTGGACGATGACCTAATTCGTGGTGGAGCTGAAGAGATTGTCCGCCAAGCACGGGTCGATCTTGAAGGTAGCACCGCAAAGATCCGTACCTACATTGAGTCCGGAGATCCGGCCGGTGTATTGCTGGATCTTAGCGCGGATGCGGAGCTGGTTGTTGTTGGCACCCGAGGCCGTGGTGGCTTTGTTGGTCGCTTGCTCGGCTCGGTGTCTTCGGCGCTTCCGGCACACTCCAAGTGCCCTACCGTCGTGGTGCCTTTGTGCATGTCCAAGGAGCAAGAAGCCGGAGCCGCGAGCACAAATGAGCGCAAGGCGGTGGTGGTTGGTATTGATGGTTCGGACCGAGCTCGTTCGGCCGTGCTAGCTGCCGCTGATGCTGCGATGGCCATCGGCCTGCCGATCCGACTGATTTGTGCGGTGCCGCCGGTGGGTGCAGCGCTGGCATGGATGCCAGCGACCATCGACCAGGAGGCAGTGCTAGAAGATGTCCGCTATCAGATGGGCGTTGGAACCCGATGGCTTAATTCCCACTACCCAGATTTGCAGATTGAAACCGACGTGGTTTCTGGGCCACCGGTGGAGGTGCTGATTCGCGAGTCTGAGCACGCGGTACTCACGGTGACCGGTTCACGAGGTCGTGGCGGATTTACCGGCATGCTGTTGGGCTCCACGTCTCAGGGCGTGCTGCACCACTCCAAGGGGCCGGTGATGGTGGTCCCTGACTCGGAGGATCCTCGCTTGGCTGATCGTCATAAGTTCGATACTCGCGCCCAGGAACAGTAGAAATAACTAAATGAACATAGACTAACGGCCACACACCCTTTGGGTGTGTGGCCGTTAGTCTATGTTGGCTGCTGCTTAGTAGCGAGCTGCCTGTGAGTACAGGTTGTTGACCCAGCTCAATGGCGTTACCGAAATACCAACACTTGGGTTACGGGCGTGTACTACGTTGCCGTTACCGATGTAGATCGCAACGTGGTAGAACGATGCGCCACCGTTGGAGGACGAGAACACCAGGTCACCTGGGCGCAGGTTGCTCAGCGACACGTGCTGTGGTGCGCTGAAGAACTGCTGGGTCGAGGTGCGTGGCAGGTTGATGCCCGACTGGCCGAAAGCACGCTGCGAGAAGCTCGAGCAATCAAATGCGTTTGGACCGTTGGCACCGTAGACGTAGTACTTGCTTGGATCGTCAGCGGTCTTTAGCGCCCAAGCGAAAGCAGCCGAGTAGCTCTTACCTGAAGACTCTGGCTCTGGCTCAGCGGTCTTGGTTGGCTCTGGCTCAGCAGTCTTGGTTGGCTGTGGCTTTGGAGCTGGCTTAGGTTCGGCCGTTTTGGTCGGCTTAGGTTCAGCGGTCTTGGTTGGCTTTGGTTCGGCCGTTTTGGTCGGCTTAGGTTCTGTAGTCTTAGTCGGCTTTGGCTCTGCAGTCTTAGTCGGCTTTGGCTCTGCAGTCTTAGTCGGCTTTGGCTCTGCAGTCTTAGTCGGCTTTGGTTCGGCCGTCTTAGTTGGTTTTGGCTCTGCAGTCTTGGTTGGCTCAGGATCAGCCGACTTAGGAGGTTCTGGAGCGAGGGTAGGAGTTACCGTATCGAGCTCTACAGCCTTTGGCCTGACCGTGTCCTCTTCTTCAGAGTCCTCGGTAGTCTCAAGTTCCGTTGGTTCTGCTACGGCCTTTGGCTTAACCGTGGCTTCTTCTTTGGAGTCTTCAGTTGGCTCAAGTTCCTGTGGCGCAGCTACAGCAAGTGGCTTGATAGCTTCAGGTGCTTCTTTTGGAGCTTCGGCAGTGTCTGCAGTAGCGATAACCTCTTCGAGGGCTGCTTGCTGCTCTTCGTTCTCTTTTTTCTCAACTGCCTTGCGAACTTCAGCCTTTTCCTTCTGCTGCAAAGTAGCAAGGTTGCTGATTAGTTCATCGCGAAGCTTCTTTTCCGGATCAACAGCGTTCTCATAGGTGGAAAGAGTGCTGTTGGCGGTAGCTGCGGCGGAGTCGTAATTTGCGGCGGCATCTTCAGCGGCGCTTTGTGCTGCGTCAGCGTATTCCTGCCATGCCGAAACCAGTGCTTCAGCTTCGGAAGCGGTGTTGACCGACTTCACCTGCTGTTCGCTCAGTGCGTCAATGGTGGCGGCCTTTCGGAACAGGTCACCATCCTGGTTGTCATCCAGCAACAGGCCCAGTGTCGAGTTGCCTGCACCGTTGCGGTAAATATCAGAGGCGATAGCGCCTAGATCCTTGCGGCTCTGTGCAAGGTAGGTTTTTGCGTAATCCAGCTGCTGGACTGCCTTCTTGGCATCAGCGGTGCGCAGATCGCGCTCTTCGCCGGCCGATAGCAGTGACTCTTGCGCCTGAGCAGCTTCGTTTTCTACTCGCTGCATTTCAGCGCGGCTGGAAGCCAAGGATTCCTCGATGCGAGCGATCATCGCGTTCGTCGAGTCTTTATTCTTCTTGGCTTCTTTGATCTCTGCGTCAGTAGGCAACGCGGAAGTGCTTGGTGCAGCTGCAATGGACACAGATGCAGGGAACGTAGCAGCGGTTGATGCGGAAGCAGGTAGAGCACCTGCAAGGCAGGATGCTGCTAGGGCCAGCGTGCTTGCGGCAACACTGAGCGTGTGGCGAGTAGCCATATCGTTCCTCACTAAGTACTTGGATGACGTGGAATCTTGAAAACGTGACTCTCTGAGGTAGAAAGATCACGATTTGGATAAGACTCCAATTAGCACATTAGGCTAATCGTGACACCCTTGGCAACACTGTTCACATCAGTCACATGAATCCCAAACGTGTAATTCATCTGCGGTTTTAGCGCGTGATCTGCGGGAACGTGTAATTGCGCGTGGTGAACTTTCTGAAAGAAACCTTGGAAAAATTTTCTGAATTTATGTCCCGAGGCTTGGTGCACTGAACTAAAGGTGAAGCGTTGGTAACGCGGGCAGCACGTCCCGGGGGTGATTCCTAACGACAGTAAAAAGTGGGTGCGTTAATAGGGAGCGTTTGGCACGTAGTGGAAAGCGGCAAGATGGACGCAGGCGTGTTCCCAAATATCCGCGCGAGCCAGGCGTGTGGTCCGCCTCTCTTTTATTCGGTCTCTGGCCACCAGCTTCGTTGAACTTTGTGAGGCAGATCTCAAAACAAGTTTTTGCGTTTTTTGCCTCAGGACCACCCCAAAGCATGCAATTTTTCATCATCGATTCCAAAGTGATGGGCCACTTCGTGCATGAGCGTGATTCGAATTTCACGCACCACGTCTTGATAAGTTTCGCAGGCCCGAAGGGTCGGATTTTTGAAGATTGTAATGTGGTCAGGCAGCGCTCCGGCGTCCCATCCTGAATCTCTCTCGGTGAGGGCTGTACCCTCATAAAGCCCCAAGATTTCAAGGTTTTCTGGCTCGCCTGGACGTGGCGTGTACTCGTCTTCGATGAAGAAAATGACGTTTTGCATCATGTCTATGGCGGAGTCCGGAATGGAGTCGATGGCCTGTTCAACTAGCTGCTCAAACTCGTCGTCGCTGATGTTCAAAAGCATGTTTTCAGCCTAGGCGAGGACGCTGAGTTGAGCATCGAAAATTTGGATCAGGAGCCGATTTTGCGAAATCAAAAAACCCCACGTATAGTTATTGGAGTCCGCTACGGAGAAGCAAGAAACCGAAGCGAACTTAGGCCCCCATCGTCTAGCGGCCTAGGACACCGCCCTTTCACGGCGGCGGCACGGGTTCGAATCCCGTTGGGGGTACAAGCAATCATTTTATGATTGTTAGATGGAGAAATCCATTGGCTTGCGAAAGCAAGGCCCTGTAGCGCAGTTGGTTAGCGCGCCGCCCTGTCACGGCGGAGGTCGCGGGTTCAAGTCCCGTCAGGGTCGCTCAATTTAC
>Ga0308166_1002443_pt1 | contig 17178 bp, 10 predicted proteins | sample PhyCR2_2_FD_202137 | JGI IMG/M metagenome (GOLD analysis project Ga0308166, IMG submission 202137) | Phyllosphere microbial communities from UC Gill Tract Community Farm, Albany, California, United States - DLSLCC.R2 | ecosystem: Host-associated > Plants > Phyllosphere > Unclassified | place... | reverse complement strand
GGGGCCAGTAATATGCGCCCCGTTCACACGATTCCTCTGTAGTTCAGTCGGTAGAACGGCGGACTGTTAATCCGTATGTCACTGGTTCGAGTCCAGTCAGAGGAGCCACTCTCTCAGCGCTTGCTGTCCTAATCAGGCCATCCCTGGTCCTTTATTACCTCTCCAATATGTCCTGCTGAAAAGTTCGCTAGCGTATCCCCATACAGCTCAGGCAGATACTCACCCAACTCCGCTTTAGTCACAGGCTGATTCGACGCCTTATCCAGATAGCAGACGGCATTTGCAGGATTCCCTATCCAGTCATCGGCGGGATCGCGATAGCGTATAATCAACGAACCGCTGGGGTCGCCCAACATATAACCCTTATAGTTTCCCCATGTCATCACTGGCGGGCGCGTCGCTACGGTTTGCTGCTCGATAACCTGCTGCTGTACGTAATTATCCGGTCCAAAGAAGACATAGGCATATCCCTCTTCGTCGATGAAATCGTTTAGCATACGGCTACTGACGCTCCAAAAATCCAGGATCTGAGGCAGTCCGTACACAGGGTGAGCGCTTACCGTAAGCTCGCGGCAGGGGTAGTTGCCAAAAATCGTATCCGGCGTAGCGTTATGAATGAAGGTTTGTGGCACCTTGATTCTCAGGATCAGGATCTCCTGCCCTTCATCTTTATTAGCATACAGATACCCTTTACTGCACCCGTCCTTAGCTACCTCATCCGGTAATATCGCAAGGGAGGACACCTTGTCAGGGCGATAGAGGTCGATTTTTCCGCTAGCGCTATCCTGATCGGCAAAAACGCTGGGATTGCCTGGGATATAGGGGTTTGCGCTCTCGGGTATCGCTGTCATCTGACTGTCAATAACCTCAATTGGCAGCATTGGCGTGCGCAGCGAACTGTAATAGAGCGTGGCACTCATATATCCCACCTGCTGAAACTCACCGGAAATGGTAATGGTCATCTCGTCTTCCAGCGCGGTCACTTGCCCAATAAATACCATGAAGCACTGCTCATGCTGGTCATAGCCTGGCGATGGCTGACCCTTCATGTAATCCTGCTGGTAAGAAAACGCCACGTCCACAGGATATGCAGCACCGTTAACCAATACAGTAGGGGGCGTCAGCGGCGTTTGCCACCCCTCAGGGCTGCCGTCGCCCCAGGGCGCATAAAAGCGTATTAACATCTGCCATGGATAGCTTCCCACAGGCGCAACCAGGGCTGCTTGAAAAGAGGGCATCGTTTCGCTTAACTCAACGATGCTGTTAACGGGTAGCATGGGCCTCTCCTTGTTTTGTTCTGGAATCAGTTGAGCTCTTCTGCTTTGTTAAGAGCGTACCCTCTGTGCCCTTCGCCATGACTTTGGTGCTGTTAGCGGCCGGAGTAATTTCACCGGTAAAGGAAAGGGTGGCATCGGCGGCATAGACACTACTGAATAAAGCAGAAGCCATCAAAGCAGCACCAAAAATTAAAACCTGTGATAGATTGCTATTTGCATTCATCATAATGTCCTCTTATTGATATGACAGCGTAACCGTAGCCGATGCATTGGCATCACCCGGGAGTAGTGCGTTCTGGGTCTGATAATAGCGAGCTTCAAACTGCAAGTTTTCTGTGCTGCCCTGTGCTGTTCCAACAAACACGTCTTTGCCAAAATCAACTGGTACGTTGGTGCCGTTATTGAGGCTCGCCCAGTACAGCTGTACGCCTACGCCAGACGCATTCTCTTCCCCTGTAGGAATTTGAATAACGGACTGCGCTCCTGAGAGATCCTGCGTTGCATCAACACGCGCCGTTATTTGTGCCCCGCTTTCGCAGGTTAAGGGAATGGAGAAAGGGATAAAGGGTGTTGTTGAACCTACGCCGCCAAATTCGGTAGGAGAATGTTTGCCCAACGCCACCGGTACCGAGGCGGTACCTACTGTACATCCAGGCACGTGGGGCGGTGTTGCATCGATCGTACCGGAGAGATAAACAGTATACGTCGTTGAACCTCCCGACCCGGATACGATGACATGGTTAGCTTGCCCTGACAAAGTACCGCTTTGAATATCATCAGAGATTTTAACTAACTTAAACATAGGGCCGAAAGTATAATTTTCGATTGGAACAGTAAAAAGATGCAGAGTAAATTCCCAAAGCTGCTGCTGTGTATTACCATTCGTGATCCATGAAGAGTGACCATTAGCAATGCCACCCATTTGAATACCGACGCCGGGAACATTCGTCTTGAAAGTGGTGCGGCTGTTATAGATGCCATTAGTGGCAAGATCTGAATAGAGCGTTACATAGGAACTGCCATCGCCTTCACATTGCGCTATCATGTTTTGACTATAGCCAAGATCGCCGGTGATATTACCGCCAACGGGCAAATCGGCAGGCACTGTTATATTACCCAGATCTATTGTTATAAACTGGGCGTTACGTGGACTGCATACCACGCCAGCTTCAGAAAAACTCGCCCATACCAGTGTGAGTAAAAAGAGACAATAGGGAATCACGGTTTTTGTCATAAATTTAGTTTTTAAGTATTGCATATATACTCTCCAGTATTAAATTAAGCATTTTTAACAGCCAGCACTTTTTTTCTTGGCCAGGATTGGACTATGGAAACCTGTATCTAATATTGCCTGCCAATAGACGCGAGTGTGTCGAGTGCCATCAGTCTGCGATACAACTACGCTTTCATAGGGGGCAATCATTCGAACATCTGTTATCTCCTGTTTGTCTATTTTGAGTGAGTAAAAACTGATGTAGTAAGGTGTAGGATTCTTAATAATTAACTGTTTCGAACAGCCACCGATCGTAAGCTTCCTGTACGCATTGTCTGCGCCAGAAAAGAGCTTTTTGGGGCGATAAAAAAGCTTGATCCTGTTTATAACAGTCATTGCCAATGGAGCCGCAGATTTCACCCCCGGCGCTGCTTTGACGTTAAGCCAGTACAGACGCTCCCGATGCCTGTCTTTACCATCATCAGGAATAGAGATAGTGATTTTTTTCTCACCCATCGGCTCAATTATTACTCTGGCTGGTAGAATAGAAATATCTCGCCGGTCAGACTCTACCCATGAATTAATCGCAACGGCCTGCGTACTATCTTTATTTTTTATCGCTAACGCTATGCTCGGTTCTCCTGCAGGATAAACCAGCCGCGTCTGTTGCAACTGTATCGCTGCGCTGGTCAGGGAACAGTTTATTAACAGGAAAACCCCTGTCAGCGCTCTCATTTTTAACCAACCAGGCAGCGACATATACACTCCGTTTGCAGATTTAATTAATACGCCAGTAGATACACTTTCCGTTATGCTGAGAAATAGGATGTCTCGCCTTGTAATGCTGAAGGAATAGCGTACATTGAGCCACCGTAATTACTATTTCCCCATGCCACCAGCGTGCTGTCGTCTTTAATCGCCACAAAGACAGATCCCCCTGAATAGATGCCTTTCACGCCGGATGCCAGCGAAGCGGCGACGGCGGATGTATCCCCCCCGGCGGCACTATCACCCCAGGCGTGAACAGCACCATTTTTTCTCAGTACGGCGAAGGCAGTTGCCGTGGCGCTCACGGCAACAATGTCGGTAAGCTGGGCGATATCCGCTGGCAAAATACCACCAGCAGAACTTTGCCCCCATGTATAGACGCTGCCGTTGTTTCGCAGGGCGCAGAAGGCATATTCGGTGCCCTGGACATGTACAACGTCACTTAGCACCGGGGCGGACGTAATAGCAGACTCTCCCCATGCCACAACGGATCCGCTTGTTTGTACTGCACAGAAACCGCTGTAACAGCCGTATACCTGGGCGAAATTGCTCAGGCCAGCAATATCACTGGGCACTTCGCCGCCGTAGGCATTTTGTCCCCAGGCAACCACTGTGCCGTTGCTTCGGCGAGCACAAAATGCGGATGCGCTGGCGCTAATTTCAACAATGTCCGACAGGTCCGAAATGGCCTGCGGTACGCTCCCGCCGTAATTTGCGCCGCCCCAGCCAAAGACCTGACCGCGTGAGTTGAGTACTACGCAGGCGTAGTCGTTACACTGGATCTGCACAACATCGCTCATGCCTGAAACCGCAGACGGAATATCGAGTTGACCATAAGTGTTATCCCCCCATACCGCGATATAAGGCGACTGCGTATTGCGGGCGACGAACATTCCCGATGAAGCCACAACCAGATCCCAGCCGCTGCGGTTAGCAAGGGCAGACGGTACGCTTCCCCCTTTACTGGTATCACCCCAGGCAAAGAGCTCACCGCTCTGGTTGATGGCGGCAAAAGCGTGATGGGTTGCGCTTAAATTAGTCACGCTACGGTTAAAATCAGAGGTAGGTGAGTAGCCACCGGAGGCACCCTGCCCCCATGCAGCGACTATGCCACTGTCGTTTCTGCCCGCTACGGCCTGGGTGTTACCCAACACGTTACTTTCATTTAGGATCGCTGACGCACCGGAGGCGGTAACGGTGAGTTCTTTCTGCGGTTGAGTATCAATAAACCAGGAGGCATTAACAGAAGCGCTTTCGCCCGCATATTGCCAGGTTGCACTCACTACATTTTCACCCTCTAACGCCACAAGGCAGCGCTTCTCGGAGTAGAGCCAGTTAGCGCCATAGCTGGATCGGGCTCCCATCACGTTGAGTGATGCCTGCGCCGCATCCGTTAGCGTCACCAGCCATCGGCCATCGGCCTGCAGCGCCGGCGTGCTAAAAATCCACTCCTGGGGAAGCGTGCAGCCTGGTGTCAGTACCGGTGTGCCGCCACTATAGCTGGCCGTTAGCGTCCCCTGCCCGGCGGCCACAAACTGCCCGTTGGCGTTCAGCGAGCCATAACTTATCTGGATAGTTTGTGCCGCCCCGCTGGCCGGAACGATCGCCAGGACCCCTTCGCGTGTCGTATCGGCAAAGGTGCTGAAACTGACTGGATAGGGCAACGTCATGATTAGCGCACTGTCATTGCTGCCGGTAGTTTGCAGCTGAATATCGATCTGAACGTCGCTGTTATCTAAGGACAGCAGCTCAGCTGGCAGCGTACCCGCACCGAATACGCTGCTAAAGTCTGGCGTATCACTTATCAGGCGTAGCATGCGATAATTGTCAAAGCTGTAGGCGCTATCGATGGAATTGAAGGCAGAAAACAGCAGCACCGGCATGTCATTAAGCTTAACCGATGACCATATCCACCCCGCGCCGGTATTTATCGAGAGGAGCTGATGAGGCGATAGCGACTGGGCGCTGCCCATGTAGTTGATCTGGCTGTATAAAATACCGCTGTCCTCTGCCGGGCCGCTGCCCAATGTTACCAGCCAGCTGCCGTCAGGCTGCAATACCGGTGTACCAAAGGTCCAGCTTGAAGGAAAACCGGTTACGTCAGTGAGGTAGACCTGTTGTCCATCCCAGTTAAGCATCAGCGAGCCGCTACCGGTCCACGCTACCTGGCCGGTTACGGTACTAAAAATGCCATATAGTGCAGTAACTAGCGTGCTGCTCCCCTGTATCGTGCCCACGAAGCCCAACGCGCCCGGTTGAGTCGGCAGGGATAAGGTGGTGAGCTGCGAACTGCTCTCTGGCAGGTGCCATGTTGCTGCCAGTGCATCCGGCTGATCGGGCACGGTAGATGAATCTAACGCTAGCATGACCAGCGTAGCCAGATCGCTGTCAACACCCATAAAACCCAGCGTATATTGCGGAGAAGGATAGGCGTTTTGCAAAAAGTTAATTGTGTGGGTGGCCATCTCTTCGACGTGGTTGAAATAGCTCTTCGTACTCATGCTGGTTTCAACGCTGCTGCTAATCCAGGCATGAAGATTATCTGTTCCCAATATAGAAACAGACTTTTCTCGCCAGTCACTGTCTGAGGTTGCGATAATACCCATTAACCCATGGGTAACTTGAATCGGCACGCCCGCTTCATTTGGCTCTGAATAAAATACCAGGGTGCTGGTATCTGCTTTGATATTTTCTTTCATAATATTCTCACAAATTATAAATAACGGCGCATTTAGCGCAGGATCGAAACAGGAGGAAAAGCGACAAAGGCGCAGCTGGTAATAACGGTTGATCCTGAGGCTTCAGGTAAACTCAGTGTGACCGTCACGCTTTCTGACGTGGTATCGGTGAGATCGATACTGGCCGTGCCGTCATCGTAAAGCTCGATGGTCGCAGCCTGAGGAAGTGCAGTACCGACAAAGCGAGCGGTAGTGGAGTTAGAAATTTGAAAGCGTGCATAGGTAACACCGGCGATGAGATCGGCATTGAGATAAAGGCTATTTCGCATCTTACCGTTTGCGGTCGCACCTGTTGCAATAGCATAGCTGGTGAGCGCGACCGCCCCTGGCGTATAGCGGTTAAAGGTCATGCTGCCATATGCGCTTTCTGCGGGTGCATTAGTGATATAGGCGTTAACAGAGACCAGCCCCACCTCAAGACTAAACACCTGTAGCTCAAGGAAGCCGTCAGTGTCGAGATTGCCGCTCCAGGTTTTAAAACCGTTGATATTAAAAATACCGGCACCATCCAGCGACACCGTGACCGGTGAGCCTGCCGCTCCCGATAGCATTATCGTATTAAAGGGTTTCATGGGTGCGCTGGTATTCGCCCATGCGGGTGCGCCGGTGGTACAGTTCATATAGAGCGACGCTGGCGTCGCCAGGTTAGAATGCACTGGGTAGGAGTGAGAGTTTTTATTCATTTTATTCGCCCTGTTGGTTTAATAGGGCGAATATAACGATGGCACTCTTTTCATGTGGGTGATTAAGAAAAATTGCCAGTCAATATTTAGTCAATTTAACAAAACCCATTGCGGTGATTATTAAAATTTAATATATCATTAAATTTGATAATCGATCGCAATCTCCTCTGGTTCCATCACCTGACGTTTAATATCTTCTACCGAGAGCCCTGCATTACACAATTCAATAAAGCGCCAGACATAGTTGCGCTGCAGCTGTCCCCGCTTAAGTCCCAGCCAGACGGTATTAGCATCAAACAGGTGGCGCGTATCCAGACGAACAAGGTTTCCGACTTCCTGTTCGCTGCCGGACTGTTCAGCAACGATGCCGACGCCTAACCCCAGCTCAACATAGGTTCTGATCACATCTGAATCCTGCGCACTGAGCACGACGTCTGGGATCAACCCTTTACGTCCAAAGGCTTCATCGATACGTGACCGGCCGGTAATACCCTGTCGATAGGTGATCAGCGGCCAGCGGCTTATCTCCTCCAGCGTAAGCGGAGAAGCACTGGCAAGCGGATGATCGTTGGGGACCAGCAGGCTGTGATGCCAGCGGAACCAAGGGAATGCCACCAGAGCCGGATCGTTACTCAGACGTTCACTGGCGATACCGATATCCGCTCCGCCATTGTTGAGCAGTGATTCGATCTCCTGCGGCGTCCCCTGAATAAGTTCGAGCCGCACCTCGGGAAAGAGCGCGCGGAAGGATTTGATCACTGGCGGCAGGCTATAGCGTGCCTGGGTGTGGGTGGTGGCGATAGTTAAGACGCCGGAGGTGTCATTGGTAAATAGATCGGCGAGCCGGCGAACGTTGCTCGCCTCATTAAGGATCCTTTCGGCAATCACCAGCAGCGCTTTGCCTGGCTCGGTCATACCCAGTAGGCGTTTTCCACGGCGGATGAAGATCTCAATTCCCAGCTCCTCTTCCAGCTCGCGAATATGGCGGCTGACGCCGGATTGCGATGTATATAGCATGTTGGCGACCTCTGTCAGGTTGTAATCCCGACGTGCCGCTTCGCGAATTATTTTTAGTTGCTGGAAATTCATCCTGCCCTCCAGAGCCATCAGATTTGTCACTATTGTTAAAGTCTGAGGCCTGGCAGGACAAATAATAAAAACCAGCAACTTATGCTATTTAGGAATAACTCTAGCCAACGAGCAGAAGCTCTCGATTCTCAAGCGTAGGCCGGCTGACCAGCGACATCAGAATATCTTTCACCGCCTGCGCCTGCGGCGACAGCGAGCCGTGAGCGGAGGTATTCAAAGAGAGTGGGAGGCTCATGGAGGGCGCAGTAATGCGTGCCATCCAGCCGTTCGCTGCACTGCACAAGGAGCGTGCGGCAGACTCAGGCAGTACCGTAACGCCCATTCCGCTGGCAATCGCGGCGGTTAAGGTGGTGATGGATTCAATCTCGCCAATAATTTTTGCCGTCAGGCGACGCAAGGAGAACGCTTCGTCAACCCGCAGGCGCACCGCGCTGTAGTCACGAGGTAGGAACAGGTTCATCTCCGCCACGGCGGTGAGATCGACGCTCTGTCCTGGGCAATCCCGGGTCCCTACCAGGTAGAGATCTTCTTTTAGCAGCGGCTGACTGGCAATACCCGCAGACGGCGCGCGCTCATACAGCACGGCCATATCGAGCTGGCCTCCAAGCAGCTTATCATTAAGATCGCTGCCGCTGTTTTCGTGCAGGTAGACCATCACGTCCGGCAGCTCATTGCGTACGGCCTGCAGCAGTGGCATGGTGATGGACGAGGCCGCAGTACCCGGTGCGAGGCCAATCGCCACCTGTCCACGCAGCGTTTGACCGACGTTATTGACCGCCAACTGAGCCTGCTCGCACTGGCGCAGAATAGTGCGGGCGTGAGTGTAGAGGATCTTCCCGGCTTCGGTCGGGGTGACACCGCGCTTGGTGCGGATTAACAGCTGCTGATCCATCTCACCTTCGAGTGTGGCGACCTGCTGGCTCAGCGCGGGTTGGGCGATATGCAAGACTTCAGCGGCCTGGGTCAGGCTACCGATATCGACGATTTTTACGAAATACTTTAGCCGTCTTAAGTTCATTTTGCCTCCGGAACTCAACGCATGGGTGAGTGCTTATCAGTGTCTTGTCGGAGGAGTTGCAAGATGCTTGCCAGTTTTAAAAAGTAGTTTTAATTCTGTCTAACAGGCTGGATTATAAGCATTTCTGATTACCCCTCTCCTGATCTGCCCTTGCAGCGCTATTTGCCCCTGCCCCATAAGGGGTAGAAATGCACCAGTGTGGTGCACCATCATCACTTTTGCTGATGAATACGCCAAATTGCTGCAAATCTCAGCAAACGAGCATCAGAAGCATATCCATGCTTTGACAAGCGGATCTGCCGCCGTTACTATTCGCCTCGTTCACACGATTCCTCTGTAGTTCAGTCGGTAGAACGGCGGACTGTTAATCCGTATGTCACTGGTTCGAGTCCAGTCAGAGGAGCCAAATTTTAGTATTAAGATGTCTCAGTGGGTCTTAATGCATTATAAAAATAAGCAGTTAAATTGACCCGGCTTTCCTGGCAAGGATTCCCGGGTTTTTTGACATATGTAGTTTTTGGGCGCTTAATCTGAGCCTCACGGTTCGTTGAACGAATGGCCCCCCGTTATGACGCTCACTGATACAGCTATCCGCAAGCTCCGCCCCAAGTAGCAAAAATAAATAAGACAATTACATCTCAGCGAAATGCTATTTTTAGATTCACCCTCCTCATGCATTAATTAAAATAGGTTTACGTTAAGCACGTATCCCCAACACTGGCTTGTGTCGGGGAGACTGAAGGAGGAATTATTTCCTTATTGCATTAGTCTATCTTTACTCAGATTACATTAAAATATAAAACCAGATTACCGCTACATTCAAACAAAGGATTGGTACTATTTATTAATGTAAATGTACTTTCGTGGCTAAACTCAAGGATAAAGTCGGTTTCCGGATTCCAGCTCTCCCCTGAGGAGGTGAATACATGTGTAATAGTTCGGGTACCATTATAAATTTCCAGTGTAACGGGTAGCGCTGTAGCCTTCTCAAGCTGCACTACACCAACATATTCTTGCGTGGGTGATATCCTGGAATAGACAACTCGTGGTATTGTATCTGCTGGCAGACTAAAATCAACGTAGTCTGACTGCGTTTCCCGTAGTTGAAGCAGAAAGCTTCCCTGTACATTGCTGCCAGAAGGTGTATTGTTAATGGCATAAAAATTGTAGGACTCCCCTGGCTGCATTGTAAACTCCAGACTATTACCTGACCATACGCTGTGCGATGGTGGATATTGATTGTTAGCAGAGTCAAACTGAAAACTTCCTACTACTGTATTATCAGGACGCTCCAGTTCAACGGTAATGGGGTATCCTGACGAGCCTAACATTGACAATGTGAAGGTTTCATAAGTATTTGCTGTTACTGTGGTAAGCAAAGCTCGTTGACCACTTCCTGATGGAAGGGCAAAAGGCGTAGATTTGTCAGTCGCAGGATAAAAGTTAAGTAAAAATTCTCCGCTGGCATCGACATCCGTCTGAACATAAAAATTCATAGTTTGTCCTGCAGGAATCATGAAATCTGATTCATAGGCCGTATAATCAAAAGACAATTCATTTCCACCAAGTATTTCTGATTCACTCCACCCAACGCCAAAATAGAACCAATTGGTTGGTGAAGATGACAACCGTTCTACCGTAAACATCTCATCTACCGTTGGTGTACGTTGGTAGAATAGAGAATATACATATTCCCCATCTGGATTTACTCCTGCTGAATTGAACTGAACAATTTGTCTTTCGTTGATTTTGTTTTTCATGACTACTTAACCTCTATGTGGTCATCATAAAAAATGATGAGTATGTAAAAACCAGATATATACGCTAGAAACTTCACGACACATGATGCTCTGTGATGTAACACTTCGATTTTAAATGAAGTACTTCATCAAACGGCAAGCATCTTCAGGTTATATCGGCATATTAGATAAGCTTTAAAATTAACATGCTGAATTTTGAAGAACGTAGCATAAATAAAATATTGCTTTGGCTATTATTTGCCTACGTCTATGCAAAAAACACATTGAGGCATTCGGATGGGTTAATCCTTCGTCGGCTCGAGTGGTCTTTACAATGGCGGCATATTGAAACACTGATGGCTTTTTTGAGAGCTTTCTTGTTAATTCATTTTTTTTAATTCTTTTAAATTCAGCCAGAGGATTCAAACTTGAAAAGCCCGCTTATTAGCGGGCTTCTTGCTTTTATGCGCTCACCTCCTCCGGTAAGCCTGCGGTGTCGTTTTCATCCTCCGCGACGGTAAACCACGAATACCATGTATTACGCCGCAGGTAGCCTTTCGCTGTGACCGTTCGGATATTGCGCCCCAGCGCATCGTAGTACAGGGTATCGCTGTAGCCCTGGGTTCGCATTGATCCATCGGTTACATATAACCAGCTGTCGAGGAAATAAGGCTGATAGCTGCGCACTACCTGCCCTTTGTTGTCATACTCAACCCGACCAGACACTGCCCAGCGAGGCGCAGCATCTACCTCTACGGTGTCCACTTCGCCATCCTCGTCACGATGCCAGGCTTTGCCGTCCGGCACTAGCGCGCACTGCTGAAGAGCACGGCCAAAGCCATCGCTGTAGCCCACGGCGATGGCTGTCTGCTGGAGCAGCTGGGCGGCATCGTCTGGATCGGGCGTATCCGGATAGTTATCCGCCATCAGCACCGCGCTATGAACCGGCACCCGGTCGCTCTCTGTCAGCAGTTTTGCCAGCGGTTCGGCAGCGTTCTCCTGCGCCCACCGACGGCCCGCCGGACGAATATGCCCGTCGAAGGTAATGAACCGGTTTTCCAGCAGTGACGACCACCCCCCTGCTTCTGCCGTGTTCGCCTCGCTCTCGGTAACCATGCCCATCCAACTGAACATATCGCTTACGCTGATGGTGGCCAGCTGCTGGAGATAGCCAGGCGCTGTCGCCGCATCGATTGCCTCCGCTACGCTCAGCGCCGGATCGACGGCATAATCAGACACCATGCCAAACCCTACCTTCTGTCCGCCATTTTCGGTGCCGTAAACACTGCCACCTCTGGCCTGACCCAGCGCATTTAGCTGCACCTCGTGAATATTGGCGTTGATATCCATCGTCTGCCAGGGGGTCAAAAAACGATAATCATAGGCAGCCGACGTGCTATTCCGGCTGTCACTCTGCCCGGTGACACAAAGGTAATAGTCGTCATACCGATAACTGACTGCGGCGACAAGCTTCGTTGACTGCCTGCTGCGCGGCAGATAAAACGGCAGATAGTCACCGTTATCATCGGTGAACCGGATAAAGCTATGTTCCGCTCCCCAGAGCGGATTGGCCGCATCGTCGGACATGGAGATGTAGCCGAGCTTGTCCCAGGCGTAGTCTGCCGGAATATCGACTCCGTCATAGGCTTTGAGCGCGGTGCTATCCAGTACGGCGGTCCGCTGATGATCTACCAACGCCAGCAGGTTCGGCGGCGTGGTCGTATAAATCACCTCACTCTGCCTGCTCAGATAGCGCGTCTGGGTATCTGCCAGCAATCCATCTGGATCGCTCAGGGTTTCATAGCTGATACCGCCTGCGGGGACACTATCAAATACCAGCTGGTTGACGCGGCTGGTATCCGGCAGCCCCAGCCGCCAGCCCTGCGGATCGGTAAGGTGGATAACGGACGCCAGGTTCTCCGTCAGCCGCAGCTTCTGCTGCTGTTCATCATAGGTGTTATCCCAGGCATCGGTGGGTAGATTGTGAGGATACGGATACAGCGGATGCTGCGCCCGACGAGGATATGCCACGCTGACCTGTTGCCATGGCGTGCCGTATTCATCCCGCACAAGGGTAACCTGCTGCATGACAACAGGATCGTCCGCTCTCTGCTCATAGCTGCTGGTAACCTGCTCCAGGCCCAGCGGAAGCACAATCGGCATATCTCCGTCCTGCACCAAACGGACCTGCATACGCTGTTGGGTACAAGAGTACGGCGCAGCGCTCTCGCCCTCCTGCCAAACCTCACTACGCAACTGCACGCCTTTTAAAGCACGGTAAAGCCACCAGCGCGTATCTCCGTCAGGCGTACTCAGCACCCGATCCTGAACATCCTGATACTGGGTAAGCAGCGTTGGATTCAGGTTAACGGCTTCGCTATCTTTCTGCCACGGATTACCATAGAAGTTGGTCTCATCCGACTCCCGGCCACAGTGGTACCAGGATTTGGTTAACAGCGTAGCAGCCAGCGGCGTGTCGTCCCCTACGGGCAGGGTATCACTGTTGGTGTCCTTGGTCTCGACGTAGCCAAAGCCGCGGAACTCACGCTCCCGTCCGTCATATACGCCCTGCCGGTAACAGCAGCTCTGGCTAAGCTGATTGCCAGTGATCTCATCCAAAGTAAGGCTTTTCACCAGCAACTGCATAGCGAAAGGCAGAGCGGGGACCGCCTTCGGATCCTCTGCTTTTTCATCCAGCCAGGACTGGGCCGAGCTGCGGTAGCAGAGCGTATAGCTGGCCCCGAGGTTATTATTCACGTTGGTCAGCAGATAAGGCTTGGCGTTGTTAAAGGCGTAGCGCCAGTGAGTTGGCCTCATATAGGGAATAGAGAGTACCAGCTCTGCCATCCCATTACCCTGCACATCGGCAACGGTCACCTGGCATAGGCGATCGTAGAAAACGTTTTCCGGGAAGAGGATGGGTTCCCCCACCAGAAAACCATTTCCACCCTGGTTAAGCCAAATCTGGATCCGATCGTGCTGCATATAAATAATATCCGGCGCACCCGAGCCGTCGGTATCTGCCAGCAGTACGCTCTCTGGGTTGAAGGTGCTCTCATCCAGGCCTTCGATGGCCGGAAGTGTCAGAGTGACCGGCTGACCAAAACGGCCGCGCCCCAGGTTAGGCCAGCAGGTCACCTCGTCGTAGCGGATGCAGCAGAGATGCGACTGGCCGGAGCCGAGCATATCGGCAAATACCACCAGTTCGCGGGCGTTGCGGCCTGGAATGGGCAGCGTAATATCTTCGCCCTGCGCCACGTCCAGGCCGATGTTAAAGCTTTCCCCTTCGTTGGCATAAAAGCGTACCGATCTTGGCCCGATCAACGCCAGGTCGGCCAGACCGCTGCCAACCAGTGAAGCAAACTGCGCCTGTGGATGGAAAAATTCTGTAGGCAGCGCACTAAAGGGGGTAAAGCCGCTCCAGCTCTTATCAGGCCTCTGGGTAAAGAAGCCCGCCATGCCCGGTTGGGCCACAACCCAGTCCAGCTGTCCGTCGCCGTTGATATCTACCAGCCGGGCAGCATCGCTTTGCATCGCAGGTACGCTGGGCAGCACCTGCCAGTCGCCATAGGAGAGGCTGTCCCCGCCCTCTTCCCCACGCTGCGGTGGGCGATAGCGCCACTCATTGCCGGTACGGCACAGCACCCCTGGCAGCCCTTCACCGTAGAGATCCACCAGCGAGTAAGGTTCGCTCACGAGCCCCGGTAGGGCAAGCATCTGTTGCCAGTCGGCATCGCTTTTGGCCTCAGGCTGGCTGTAGTTTAGTTCCAGCGGCGGCAGCGACTGCACGTAGCCGTCCGCTTCGTAGGCCAGCATCCGGGCGCTCACCAACTGAGTTAGCACTGGCTTTTCGTCATACTCCAGCAGCAGCCGGGAGACCAACGAATCCGCTTCGCCCAGTTCATTCGAGAAATGGTGGAACATTAGCACCTGATGGCAAAGACGGTGGACGCGGATCTCAAACCCGTAGTCGTATCGAGAGTACGGATCCTGGCGGGCTGCCCATATAGCAGAGGGGGAAAACGCAGGCGGCGTCTGCGGATCGATCCCGCGCTCGCCGTAGTCAAACACCAAGGTGAAGTGCCAGTCAACGCCAGGCTTATCGCAGCTCCACAGGTAGAGATCTGCCGCAGGGTCGACGTTGCCATACTGCACCTGGCTGAGGTAGCGCATCGCACTGCTGCTGCGGTCGCTGGACGCCACGCCGTCACCGTTTTCCGCGAGGTATGCGTAGTAAACATGCTCTTCCGATGGGCTAACCGACTCCTCCAGCAGCCACTGCGCAGTATGCGCAGCATTATTCGGATCGCTGATACGTGCCGAGGCGGTTTTCCCTAGCAGGTGCAGCGTGCCGTCGCTGCCGTGCAGCAACCAGAAATCATCTCCTTGGGTACTGCCGCACCAGTACTCCAGGCGACTGAATGCCCCTTCGATACGCGGCTGATAGCGGGTAACGCTGTAGGTTTGCGAAAGGATGACATCACCATAGACGGAACAGGTTGCTGGGTTAGGCTCACTGGCGCTGCTGGCTGTCTTTACCAGCACCTCACCGTCCGGCCCAAGAAACGCATCGTTTTCATCATATTGCGGCACACCATGGCTGGTGCGGCGGGTGATGCGCATGGTTTCGCAAAACCAGCCCACGCCAAACACACTGTTGCCCCCCCCGCTGCTATAGCTGAGCGACAGGCCGGGATCAAAACCACGTCCGGCGGTGATGGGCAGCGGCAGCGTCATGCTGGCCAGCCCCGTTGGGCCGGCGTTGCCCAGCGATTCGCCCATTCCGGTTAGTGCCCCGCCGCCTTTCGGCAGCGAAGGTGGCGTGAGGGAAACCGCTGAAGAAAAACCATTTTGTTGTTGCATAAAAAATCTCCTGAAACGGGCCGCCAGCAGACGGCCCGGATGATGTCTCTTACAGCGTTCCGCTCACCGCCTGCTCAAAGGTGCTGCCGCCGTATACTGCGGTGTAGTGCAGCTGGATAATGACGTCATTCAGCGAAGCCAGCAGCGCATGCTGTTCGCTTGAGGTGGCATTAGGGAAGGCAATCTGCCAGTCCGAGACCGCCCCTGTGCCCTCGAACGGCAGGTAACGCTCATCACCAAAGTTCAGCACGAACAGGCCGCTGTCGTTCAATCCGGACGAGACGGCGATCTGCTGGCTGGCCCGCAGGTTAGTAATAATGTTGCTGGCGTTGCCCGTCTTACTGTCGTTGAGGTAGTTGACGCCGTTGATATCCGCCTTCAGCAGGGTCCGGCTGCCGGACTGGGTCAGCGTCATCCGCACATCCTGATATGGCCCCACCAGCGCGGGCAGCGAAACGGTCACGAACTTAATCTGCCGCAGATAGTGGCCCGGGAAGTCATTGTCGAACAGCGACTCGCTGAGGGAAAACTGGGTGATACCGTCCTTCACCAGACTGGTGAAAGCATCGCTATCCAACTGCTTCAGGGAGACCGTTTTGGTCAGCTCCAGGCGTCGTGCGTTACGCGTCAGCCAAGCGGACTCCATCTGCTGCAGGTTGAGGGTCAGGGTTTCACCCACCAGCAGGCCGTGGTAGCTGTCGTTCCAGGCGCCGGTCTGGATAAAGGTTGAGGTCATATCCCCCATCTCATACTGCCAGCAGGCCTGAGCGCTCAGGCAGAGGGAGAGCACCGCGTCGTAGGCCTGGTAGTAGAGCGCGGAGAGCTGCCCGGTCAGCCAGTTGTAGAGCGAAGACTGGGTGAAGCGGGTGGTCAGGAAACTCAGGGTCGACTTCAGGTTATCCTGCTGCGCCTGAGCCAGCTGCAGGGAGGTCACCGCCCCCTGACGGCGTACTGCCAGTGCGTCCAGCTGGGCGTTAATGGTATCGACCTCCGACTGCGCCTGCTGGTACTGGATCTGCCACTCCTCGCTGCGGCGGCGATAGCTCTCTGATATATCCGTTTGCTGGGCGGCGAGATTGGTAATATCCCCGGTCAGCTGCAGCACGATGCCTGCGGCCAGCGTCGGGGCGCTCACCTCCACACCACCGGTCGCGAGGCCGAAGATATTGGGAATGGTCTTCATCGCCATACCGGCGGTGATCAGCGGTGAGGCGGCGGTCATCGAGGCCGTTGCACTATCGCGTAACACCATTGCACTGGTCTCGCCTGCCGAGACACCGTTGCTGTAGAGGGTAAAGTAGTGATCGTAGCGCTGCTGCGCCATGCTACGACTTGCCTCCAGCACGGTTTTATCCTGGTCCAGGGCATCGATGGCGTTCTGGCCCAGGGTCAGGGTATAGGCAGAGATATCCAGCGCCAGCTGGGCATCCAGCTCCTGAAGGCCCGTCGTATCCTTACGCTCGTAGTAACTAAGCAGAGTCTGGCCAAACTGGCTCAGGGTTAAAATGGCGGCCCGGGCGCTCTGCAGCATAGTGGTGAAGCGGTACGGCGGAATGGTCGCCGTCATACCGGTGGAGGTGCTGATCAGGGAGCCGCCCTGAACGCTCTGTTCCATCAGCACAGTCGGGTTGACCGGCGGCGCATAGAGCGGGACGCTCATCGGCTGGCCGTCAATGGTCAGCTGATGGCGCAGGTTATAGAGACGTGAGTCGAGCGTGTTCCAGTAGCCCAGCAGTTGAGTATTGACCGGGGCCATAAAGCTGTCGTTCAACGCGATGGCCATAGCGGCG
>Ga0308166_1002436_pt1 | contig 17216 bp, 20 predicted proteins | sample PhyCR2_2_FD_202137 | JGI IMG/M metagenome (GOLD analysis project Ga0308166, IMG submission 202137) | Phyllosphere microbial communities from UC Gill Tract Community Farm, Albany, California, United States - DLSLCC.R2 | ecosystem: Host-associated > Plants > Phyllosphere > Unclassified | place... | reverse complement strand
GTTTCCCAGGTTCAGGACGCGGTGGCGGCACAGTATGAAGCCAAAACCGGCATCAAAGAGACCTTCTACGTCTGCAAAGCATCAGAGGGGGCCGGACAGTGCTAAACGAAACCCCTGCGCTGGCCCCGGACGGGCTGGCATACCGCTTAATCACCCTGCGCAACCGCGCGGGGATGGTGGTTACCCTGATGGACTGGGGCGCGACCCTGCTCTCTGCCCGTGTGCCGATGCCCGACGGCTCGGTGCGTGAAACGCTGCTGGGCTGCAATACGCCCCAGCGCTACGTGGAGCAGACCGCCTACCTGGGCGCATCGGTGGGCCGCTACGCTAACCGCATCGCTAAAAGCCGCTTCACGCTTGATGGGCAGAGTTACTCGCTGCTGCCGAGCCAGGGCGAAAACCAGCTTCATGGCGGGCCAGAAGGCTTTGATAAGCGCCGCTGGCGCATCGTGCGTAAGAATGACAGCGAAGCGCTGCTGAGCCTGACCTCCCCTGACGGCGACCAGGGTTATCCTGGCAACCTGAATGCCAGCGCCCTCTTCCGCCTGACGGAGGATAACCGCATTGCGATTGAGTACCGCGCCACCGTGGATAAACCCTGCCCGGTAAATCTGACCAATCACGCCTACTTCAACCTTAACGGCGTGCAGTCGGACGTGCGCGACCACCAGCTGCAGCTGCTAGCCGATGCGTACCTGCCCGTGGACGAGACCGGTATTCCTTACCAGGAGCTGAAAGCGGTTGAAGGTACCAACTTCGACTTCCGCCAGCCGAAAACCATCGCGGATGATTTCTTACAGGATGACGATCAGCGGAAGGTGAAGGGTTACGATCACGCCTTCCTGCTCCAGGCTAAGGGCGATATCAGCCAGCCTGCGGCGCACCTCTGGTCGGCGGATAAGAAGCTGCAGATGAGCGTCTTTACCACCGCGCCAGCGCTGCAGTTCTACTCCGGCAACTATCTGGAAGGCACCCCAGCCCGCGAGCAGGGCGAGTACAGCGCGTATCAGGGGCTGGCTCTGGAGAGCGAATTCCTGCCGGACAGCCCGAACCATCCGGAGTATCCGCAGCCTGATGTCATCCTGCACCCCGGCGCGGAGTATGTGAGCGTTACCGAATATCAGTTTATTCCGCAGTAACCGTACAGCCCCGTTTTAACGGGGCTTTTTTTGCGCATCCTGCTGAAATAAGCACCGTTTACCGACAAAATCCTAACCTCGATTTCACAAGCACCTTACACTGCGCCACTATTTTCGCTATGGTAATGGTTATGCGTTGCTGCTGGCGTCGCCTCGGCAATATAATGAGAATTGTTATCATTCAATCAGGTTTATTAAGGAGAGAGTATGGCTGTTACTAAGCTCGTTCTGGTTCGTCATGGCGAAAGCCAGTGGAACAACGAAAACCGCTTCACCGGCTGGTACGATGTTGACCTGTCCGAGAAAGGCGTGAGCGAAGCAAAATCAGCGGGTAAGCTGCTGAAAGAAGAAGGCTTCAGCTTTGATTTTGCCTACACTTCCGTGCTGAAACGCGCCATCCACACCCTGTGGAACGTCCTTGATGAACTCGATCAGGCCTGGCTGCCGGTAGAGAAATCCTGGAAATTGAACGAGCGTCACTACGGTGCGCTGCAGGGCCTGAACAAAGCGGAAACCGCTGAGAAGTACGGTGACGAGCAGGTTAAGCAGTGGCGTCGCGGCTTCGCGGTGACTCCACCGGCGCTGACCAAAGACGACGAGCGCTTCCCGGGTCACGATCCGCGTTACGCATCCCTGACCGAGCAGGAGCTGCCGCTGACCGAGAGCCTGGCGCTGACCATCGACCGCGTGATCCCTTACTGGAATGAAACCATTCTGCCGCGCCTGAAAAGCGGCGAGCGCGTGATCATTGCCGCTCACGGTAACTCCCTGCGTGCGCTGGTGAAGTACCTGGACAACATGGGTGAAGATGAGATCCTTGAGCTGAACATCCCGACTGGCGTACCGCTGGTGTATGAGTTTGACGAAAACTTCAAGCCGATCAAACACTACTATCTGGGCAACGCTGACGAAATCGCTGCAAAAGCGGCGGCGGTAGCAAACCAGGGTAAAGCGAAGTAATGCAAGATTGCCCGGCGGCATAGTGCTGCCGGGCATGATTATCAACCGCGACGCGCTTTCACCGCGTTAGCCAGCTGACGCAGAATAGCGTCGGTATCTTCCCAGCCGATACAGGCATCCGTCACGCTCTTACCATAGACCAGCGGCTCACCGCTCTCCAGGCTCTGGTTACCCTCGACCAGATGGCTCTCAATCATCACGCCAATCACCGCTTTCTCGCCGCCGGCAATCTGCTGACAGACATCTTCACCCACGGTCATCTGCTTCTTGAACTGCTTGCTGGAGTTAGCGTGGCTGAAGTCAATCATCACCAGCGGTGCCAGGCCGGCGTTTTCCAGCCCCTGTTTCACGTCGGCAACGTGCTTCGCACTGTAGTTCGGCTCTTTACCGCCGCGCAAAATGATATGGCAATCGCCGTTGCCGCTGGTATTCACAATCGCCGAGTGGCCCCACTTAGTAACGGAGAGGAAGCAGTGCGGCGCGCCGGCAGCGTTAATTGCGTCAATCGCCACCTTAATAGTGCCGTCGGTACCGTTTTTGAAGCCCACCGGGCAGGATAGCCCGGACGCCAGCTCGCGATGCACCTGAGATTCGGTAGTGCGTGCGCCAATTGCCCCCCAGCTCATCAGATCGGCAAGGTACTGCGGGGTGATCATATCGAGGAACTCCCCCGCCGCAGGCAGGCCGCTGTCGTTAATCTCCAGCAGCAGCTTGCGAGCAATGCGCAGACCGTCGTTGATCTGGAAGCTGTTATCCATGTGCGGATCGTTAATCAGCCCTTTCCAGCCCACGGTGGTGCGCGGCTTTTCAAAATAGACGCGCATCACGATCTCAAGCTCGCTCTTCAGCTCTTCACGCAGGGTCAACAGGCGAGCGGCATACTCTTTGGCCGCGGCAGGGTCATGAATAGAGCATGGCCCGATCACCACCAGCAGGCGGTCGTCGCTGCCTTTGAGGATCTTATGGATAGCCTTGCGGGCGTGTGAAACCGTATTGGCTGCGGTCTCCGTCGCTGGAAATTTTTCCAGCAGCGCGACAGGGGGTAACAGTTCGTTAATCTCTTTAATGCGTAAATCGTCGTTCTGATAATTCATGATCGTTCCAGCGTTTGCCATACTTATGTCTGTGAGTGCAATCCCTCCAATCTAACGGCTCAGTCAGGAAGTGTAAACGGGCTTTTACACTCAGTACGGAATATTCCTGAAAAGTGATAAAAAAGGGTCAGCCGCTAGCGAACGCCGACAACATGGCTAAACTTTTTACCTGTAACCACTTTGTTTTTATTTTTTATCCAGATTCCACTCTACCTTTTCAGGAAGAATTGGCATCTTTCACTACTGAGCGAATATTCCGTTTCGCATCTGCACTGTTGGATATCGCTATCCAATGTAATGACGAGAACAGGAGCACGATTATGAAAATGAATAAACTGGCCACAATTTTACTGACCACTACCCTGACTCTGGCTAGCGGCGCAGCACTTGCAGCATCCAACAGCAACGGCGCAGCTAACGCTGCCGCAGACGCCGGGGCCGTAGCACCGGGCGCAAAAGAGAATCTGCAGCCTAATAACGTAAACAATAACGATATCAATACCGGTAACACCAATGCCGCGACTGGCTCTACCGGCACTAATACTACCGGCACAACCGGCACCACCTCTACTGGCGGTATGCTGCACTCCAACGGCGGAGCTTCAACAAGCGCTGAAGGTCAGCATATGGATAAAGACGACATCCATAAAAACACCATGTGTAAAGATGGCCGTTGCCCGGACGTGAATAAAAAAGTCGAAACCGGTAACGGTATGAACAACGACGTCGATACTAAAACTGACGGCACATCACAGTAATTATCCTGATGTAACGATGAGGAGAGCTAAGGCTCTCCTTATTTTTTTGTGGCGAGGAGATAAAAATCTGCAATGATGTAAGTCGCTGAGAATATATAAAATGGAATAAAACTCATGGCGCACCTCCACTCACACGCTTCCCCTTCTGAACAACATGATGGCAACGCTCGTCGATTGCTGTTGGCTTTTAGCATTACCGCTCTGTTTATGGTGGTCGAAGTTATTGGCGGCCTTGTCTCCGGTTCGCTGGCGCTGCTGGCAGACGCAGGTCATATGCTTACCGATGCAGCTGCCCTGCTCTTTGCTCTATTGGCCGTGCGCTTTGCCCGTCGCCCCCCGAGCGATCAACGCACCTTCGGCTGGCTGCGGCTCACTACCCTGGCGGCGTTCGTTAATGCCCTGGCATTGGTCGTCATCACCGTTATGATTGTCTGGGAAGCGATTGTGCGCTTCTATCATCCGCAGCCTGTGGCGGGCTTCACGATGCTGGGCATTGCCATAGCGGGACTCGTCGCTAACATCGTCTCTTTCTGGATCCTGCATCGCGGCAGTGAAGAGAAAAACCTTAACGTGCGGGCCGCCGCGCTCCATGTATTAGGCGATCTGCTCGGCTCCGTCGGGGCGATTGTTGCTGCGCTGGTGATCCTGTGGACAGGCTGGACGCCGGTCGACCCGATACTTTCGGTGCTGGTCTCTTGCCTGGTGCTGCGCAGCGCCTGGACGCTGCTTAAAGAGAGCGTAAATGAACTGCTGGAGGGCGCACCGGTATCGCTGGATATTGCCGCGCTGCGACGCCATCTGCGCCGTGATATCCCGGAAGTGCGTGACGTGCACCATGTGCACGTCTGGACAGTAGGAGAGAAGTCGGTGATGACCCTGCACGTGCAGGTGATCCCCCCGCACGATCATGATGCGCTCCTGGAACGCATCCAGCACTTTCTAATCCATCACTATGAGATTTCACATGTGACGATCCAGATGGAGTACCGTCCCTGCAGCGGACCGGAGTGCGATCTCAATACCCTGCCCTCCGGCCACGCTCATCATCACCACCACTAGCCGACCAGCGCGCGTGAGCCTCGTTCCCGCGCGCTGTTAATCCACATCCGGCTGCCGTTCAGCGCAATGAAGGTCAGGATCAGGTACTCCAGCGACATGGCGTAGACCCCCTGCAGGGCAAAGATCACCACGCTAATCACGTTTACCACAACCCACAATAGCCAGTTCTCAACATATTTGCGGGTCATTAGCACCATTGCCACGATCGACAGCACCATCAGGCAAGAGTCCCAGAATGGGAAGGCATCCGGCTGCAGCTCAGGCATCGCCACGTTTAAACCCAGCGCCTGCATAATCGAGACCGCAATACGGGTCAGGAAGGTAAACACCGGATCGATAAACAGGGTCATCAGGCCAATCGCCAGGGCGCAGACAACCAGCCAGACAATCGCCTTGCCGCGCGGCAGCCAGCGGATTTGCAGCACGGCCTCGTTTTGCGTCGTCTGCCGCGACCAGGCATACCAGCCATAGATGTTGGCCGCAAAGAAGAAGAGCTGCAGCAGCAGGCTCGCGTAGAGCTGGATCTGGAAAAAGATCACCGCAAACAGCGTCACGTTGATTAAGCCAAAGGCATAGTTACTGATCTTCTCCAAACTGGCGAGCCAGATGCATAGCAGGCCAGCAAGGGTGCCCACCGCTTCGATCCACGAGAGATCGTAACCGCCAGCCCCCAGCGGTATGTGAACCAAAATATTCTGCGTACTAAAAAAATCCATTTCTGCCCCGCATATTGAAAAGTGAAATTGTCTTAACAATCATAGCCATTATCGCACGGTACGTAATTAACGCAGCGTTGCAGCAAAATCCAGCATGCGATTCAGCGGCAGCAGTGCCCCTTCACGCAGTTTTGCATCGACATGGATCTCGTGTAGCGCGCCGCCCTTCTCCAGCCCCTCAGCGATAGCCTGAAGGCCGTTCATGGCCATCCACGGACAGTGTGCACAGCTGCGACAGGTTGCCCCCTCACCGGCGGTAGGCGCTTCCAGCAGCTCTTTGCCCGGAACAGCCTGCTGCATTTTGTAAAAGATCCCGCGATCGGTGGCGACAATAAGCTGCGGATGCGGCAGCGTTTTGGCCGCGTTGATCAGCTGGCTGGTTGAGCCGACGGCGTCTGCCATATCCACTATCGCCTGCGGTGACTCAGGGTGAACCAGAACAGCTGCGTCAGGATAGAGGGCTTTCATGCGCGCCAGCGCCTGGGTTTTAAACTCGTCGTGGACGATGCACGCTCCCTGCCAGCAGAGGATATCGGCCCCGGTCTGTTTCTGCACGTAGCTGCCAAGATGACGATCTGGCGCCCAGATGATCTTCTCCCCGAGGCTATCCAGATGCTCAATCAGCTCGACGGCAATACTGGAGGTGACTACCCAGTCGGCGCGCGCCTTAACCGCAGCGGAGGTATTGGCGTAGACCACGACGGTGCGGTCCGGGTGCGCATCGCAGAAGGCGCTGAACGCTTCAATGGGGCAGCCAAGATCGAGAGAGCACTCGGCATCGAGCGTAGGCATCAGAATGGTTTTTTCCGGGCTGAGGATTTTAGCGGTCTCGCCCATAAAGCGAACCCCAGCCACCAGCAGCGTGGAGGCAGGATGCTTCGCCCCAAAGCGCGCCATCTCCAGGGAATCAGAGATACAGCCGCCGGTCTCCTCGGCAAGCTGCTGGATCTCTGGATCGGTATAGTAGTGGGCAACCATAACCGCATCGCGCTCCTTCAGTAGCCTTTTGATCTTTTCGCGATAAAACGCTTTTTCGTCGAGGCTCAGCGGGCGCGGCTTAGGCGGGAAGGGGTAAATCGTTGCTTCAGGATCGAACATTACGCTCATCATGCTTTCTCGTTTTGCTGACTTAACAATAATGCCCTGACCTGCGATGTCTGACGGAGGATGAGGCATTTGTGTTTTATATACTAAACAAGATAGCGGAATGCAGAGGAAAAGTCACATCAATTAAGCGGAACGCTAACACCCTTTATTTTGAAAATTGCTCATAAAGACCGCACTAAAAGTAGGTAAATGTGTGCGAGTAATGGGCATGATGGGTAGAGCGAAGGGCTTTAGCAGCGGATGGAGATAACCAGGATGAGTAAACGTAAGGATATAGTTGATGGGGCACGCGCGGCAGAGTTACCTGCCGGATTAATATATACGGAAGTTTTAGGATGGATAGACCTAGGCCATGCCCGTGGTGTAGATATTCGTGACTTATTAAGAAATATTCAGCAGGGGGAAGCATCAGGAAGGGAATTCTATGAGGTAAGATATTCCCAGGGAATGACCTCCCCATACGGTATTCTCCGTTCTGGGAAGGTGGTAACCTGGCGAATCAAACATGGAAGGCCTGACTGGGAGCAAAAAAGTATAGCGTTAGCAATGATGATGACGGTGGCGAGAAAATTCGAAGCCTTCCAAGGTCAGTTTCCCAATAACTGGGTAACTGATAGTAGCTTTAGCGGCGAAGATCTAGTGTCTGACTTGCTGGGATTCTATCGCGTGGTATCTATTCAAAACCCCTTCAGCATACTTCGCCCAATCAGCAAAGCAGAGGCACTGAAACGTTGGGATTACTATGGCAAAATTGGCTCCTGGAAAAATGAGACGTTCCAGCCTCTGCTGTTTCCCGATCCGGAAAAATTTCCTCATACACGTCCACGTAAAGGGCTGCTTCCGCCATTTATGCGTACCATTTTTCCTTATAACGATTTTCATTCAGGTAATGTGATACTGCCACAACATGGCAAGACCTTTGAGATTTTAGGTGCCAGCAATGGTAGAGAAGGACTATGAAGAAGATTTTAATAGGGCTGGCTGTTGCTGCTCTCATAGGCGTCATCGTGCTCGCTGTTGCCTGGCCTTACGTGAAAATGGAGTTTGCCAGTTCTGCTCAGTACACCGAGCTCGATAAGCAAGAGTATGAGTATTATACACCTGCACTATTGAAACAAATGCCGCGTATTTCAGATGATTATGAGTTTCGCTATGCAAATATCAGTGGGCCCCAGGCTTTTGTCTATAGCATAGAGTTCAAAGGTGTTACTGATGCGGGCAAAATCCGTGATTACTTAAGTCAGGCTGGATATCAGCTACAAAAATCCTGTGATATCGAAGCTGAATGTTGGATATCAAGCCACTCTAAGCAAGATATTGTGACGTTGAATCAGTCACTTTCTCTACAGATAGTAGGTGTTGATATCTACCGTCGGCCTTACAAAGAGCAGTGATGCATTTGATCTGGTTCAGCAGACAAAAATTTATTAAAGCCTCTACTCTGGCTCTCTTCATGGGTAGCATCGTGCTAGCTATTGCCTGGCCTTACGTAAAAATGAAGTTTGCTAGCTATGCGCAGTACACCGAGCAAGATACGCGAGAGTATGAATACTTTACGCCTGATCTGTTGAAAAACATGCCAAGGATTACAAATGACTACAGGTTTGAATACGGTAATGTCACAGGTCCAGAAGCACATGTATTTACGGTGCATATCTATGGTACAACTGACAGCAGCACAATCCGGGACTACTTAAGAGCTCTGGGGTATGAGCCACAAAAAGTTTGTGACGTTGAGGCCGAATGCTGGCGAAGCCATAAGAACAGCAATGTGGTTACAATTGCTAAGTTCGTGTCGCCAGAAAAGGTTTTCATACAACTATCGCAAAGCCCATACAATGAGCCGCTGACAGAAGCAGAATGATGATACGTCGTAGTCCGGGTAAGCGCAGCGCCACCCGGCAGTATGTCGTTGCGTCGGGCGGCGCTTCGCTTGCCCGACCTACAAAAGCAGTGCTGTAAAAACGGCATATCGCAGATAGCAAAAAAGCGCCTTTAGGGCGCTTTTTTGCATTGGTGGGTCGTGCAGGATGACTCGGCTTCGCCTCGCCCTTCGGGCCGTTGCTGACGCAACGTTATCCTTCACGTTCAACATCTATTTTTTATGTTGAAATTGGTGGGTCGTGCAGGATGACTCATTTCGTTCGTCCTTCGGATCGTCGCCGTAAACGGCTCCGTTGTCTCACTACGTTCGACTCGAACCTGCCGCAGGCTCGAATCTTTCGAAAACGGCAGATAGCAAAAAAGCGCCTTTAGGGCGCTTTTTTACATTGGTGGGTCGTGCAGGATTCGAACCTGCGACCAATTGATTAAAAGTCAACTGCTCTACCAACTGAGCTAACGACCCCTTTTGGGGAACTTTCTTCGAAGTGGTGGGTCGTGCAGGATTCGAACCTGCGACCAATTGATTAAAAGTCAACTGCTCTACCAACTGAGCTAACGACCCATTCGGGTGCTGACTTCGAAGATTATTTTACTCGGTACCACCAGAAAGTGGTGGGTCGTGCAGGGCTCGAACCTGCGACCAATTGATTAAAAGTCAACTGCTCTACCAACTGAGCTAACGACCCGAGTGGTGGGTGATGACGGGCTCGAACCGCCGACCCCCTCCGTGTAAAGGAGATGCTCTACCAACTGAGCTAATCACCCACTCTTTACTGCTGGAACTGCTTTAAGTGGTGGGTCGTGCAGGGCTCGAACCTGCGACCAATTGATTAAAAGTCAACTGCTCTACCAACTGAGCTAACGACCCACTATTTTACTGCTTTTGCGCTACTTTCGGGCTGTGCGATATCCCGTGGCAACGGCGGCATATATTACTGATTTATGAAGTTGGCGCAACTAAAATTTCGAGCGAGATCACTTAACTGCTTATGATTCACCCGACAAGACCAGAAATAGAGCGATATCTGGTCATGCCGCATTCATTACATGGCACTGAGCTTTTTCTGCGCCTGTTTTGCGCCGTCGGTGCCTGGATATTTGCTTACAACCTGCTGATAAACCGCTTTGGCTTTGGCAGTATCCCCTTTCTCCTGCATGATCACCCCGACCTTAAACATCGCGTCCGGTGCCTTGGGAGATTTCGGATAGTTTTTAACAACCGAGGCAAAATAGAATGCCGCATCGTCTTTTTTACCCTTGTTGTAGTTCAACTGACCTAGCCAGTAGTTCGCATTGGGAACATAGGTGGAGTCCGGGTATTTTTTAACAAAGCTGCTAAACGCGGCGATAGCATCGTCCTGGCGAGATTTATCCTGCACCAGGGCGATGGCTGCGTTGTAGTCGGTATTCGCATCACCGCTCTGTACCGGCGCGCTGGGGGCCGCTGCTGCTCCGGCTGCAGGAGCAGGTGTGGCAGTAGCCGCCCCACCCTGATCGCCTGCCGCTGGCTGCGCTGCTGCTGCCGCAGCGCCGCTGCCCAGGCTATCAATCTGCAGTAGGATCTGCTTCTGGCGCTCAACAACCTGATTCAGCTGATACTGGCTCTCCTGGATCTGACCGCGCAGAGAGTCGATATCGGACTGATTGTCAGAGAGTTGCTGCTGAAGCTGGGTTAAAAGCTGGCTGTGAGCGTTAGAGATGCGCTCAAGTTGGGTGACCCGGTCTTCAACCGAGCCTGAGCCGACACTACTGATTGGCGCTTGCGCAAAAGCGGCCCAGGGGGCCGCTATGCCAACCAGTAACGACAGACTCAACAGATGATGTCTGAAGTTACTGCTCATGCAATTCTCTTAGTAAACCAGTACGGCGCGACGGTTTTTAGCGTAAGCTGATTCGTCGTGACCCAGTACTGCAGGTTTCTCTTTACCGTAAGAAACGATGGAGATCTGGTCAGCAGAAACGCCTTTACCCTGCAGGTACATTTTAACGGCGCTAGCACGACGTTCACCCAGGGAGATGTTGTACTCAGGAGTACCACGTTCGTCAGCGTGACCTTCTACGGTGACTTTGTAGGACGGGTTGCTACGCAGGAAGTTAGCGTGCGCATCCAGCATCGCAGCGAAGTCAGAACGGATATCGTACTTGTCCAGATCGAAGTAAACGATGTTGTTCTGCTGCAGCTGCTGCATCTGCAGGCGTGCCTGCTCTTCGGAAGAGGCGTTGCCGCTGCCGTTTGCGTCCATACCAGTGCCGGCACCCAGCATGCCTTCGCCGCTCTGGTCGTTGCTTGCGTTCTTGTTAGAAGAACACGCTGCGATTGCCATAACAGGCAGAGCCAGCATCAGCCCTTTCAGCACTTTGTTCAGTTGCATTTCTTTGATTCCTTTAGTAATCACTTAATTATTATTACAGATACGGAGACCAGGCAGGGAATTTGACCTGTCCATCAGTCGCCGGAAGACGCGCTTTGAAACGCCCATCTGTAGAAACCAGATTCAGCACGGATCCCATCCCCTGAGAAGAGCTGTAGATTACCATAGTGCCGTTAGGTGCCAGACTTGGCGTTTCATCCAGGAACGTTGACGACAAGACTTGTACGCCACCCGCTGCCAGATCTTGTTTGGCAATGTGCTGCTGCCCACCGTTGGAGCTTACCATTACCATAAACTTGCCGTCGCTGCTGACGTCAGCATCCTGGTTCTGAGAACCTTCCCAGGAGATACGCTGCGGAGCACCGCCGTTTACATTCACTTTATACACCTGCGGACGGCCTGCCTGGTCAGAGGTAAAGGCCAGGTTCTGGCTGTCCGGGAACCAGGTTGGCTCTGTGTTGTTGCTACGTCCGTCGGTGACCTGACGGATCTGGCCAGAGCCGATATCCATCACATAGAGGTTCAGGCTACCTGTTTTCGACAGTGCGAACGCCAGTTTAGACCCGTCCGGAGAGAATGCCGGTGCACCGTTGTGACGCGGGAACGAAGCCACCTGACGTACGGCGCGGTTAGCCAGCGTCTGGATAACCAGCGCAGAACGACCACTCTCAAAGGTAACGTAGGCCAGCTTGCTGCCGTCCGGAGACCATGCCGGGGACATCAGCGGCTGCGGCGAACGGTGAACAACGAACTGGTTGTAGCCGTCGTAGTCAGAGACGCGCAGCTCGTACGGGAACTGACCGCCGTTGGTCTGAACAACGTAGGCGATACGGGTACGGAACGCACCTTTAATACCGGTCAGCTTCTCAAATACCTCGTCGCTTGCGGTATGGCCTGCATAACGCAGCCACTGCTTATTGACCTTATAGGAGTTCTGAGCCAGCACGGTACCCGGCGCGCCGCCGGTATCTACCAGCTGATACGCCACGGTGTAGCTACCGTCCGGATTAGGCGTAACCTGCCCAACGACCACGGCATCAATGCCCAGCGCAGACCAGGCCGCAGGCTGAACTTCCTGAGCGCTGCCCGGCTGCTGCGGCAGACGAGAGCGATCCAACGGATTGAACTTGCCGCTGTTGCGCAGGTCAGCACCGACAATGCCACCGATATCTTCAGGCGCAGCGCCAGGCCCTGCCCACTGGAAAGGAACAACGCCAATCGGGCGCGCTGAATCCACGCCCTGGGTAATCTCAATGCGCACTTCCGCGTGCAGCACGGCCGCCCACAGCACCAAAAAACCAAACACTACACGTAATGCCTGCTTCATCATATCTCCCTTATCTGAGTAACATTACCCACGATAATTTAGCATAAGGTTAATAAACTCAAATAAACAAACTATCGGTAACCAACCTCAACCTTAGTCTGTTTTTCCCATTAGACGTGGGAAAACATTACAGTTTGAAGTCCAGTTTGGCATCTTTTACTTTCTCGTAAACGTCTTTGCTAGGCGGTTTAGGAATCCTGGCCGTTTTTGCCGCTGTCAGAGCGGCCTGACATAAGGCTGGATCCCCACCTTCTTGCGTGACATCTAGCAGCAAGCCATCTGGAGCCAATTTAATATGTAATACACAGGATTTACCTGCATATAAGTCAGCTCCGTATAAACGGCTCTGGATTGCATTACGAATCTGCGCAGCATAAGCGCTGATATCCGCACCTGATGCACCACCGTTAGCACCGCTTGTTCCACTATCCTTGGCTGGCTGGCCGCTTCCTTTCGCGCCACCGCCGGTTTTCGGCGCATTCTTACCTGAACTGAGATCGCCAAACAGATCGTCTACGTCTGACGCAGCGGCTTTCTCTGCTGCGGCCGCTTTCTTCGCCGCAGCCGCTTTGGCAGCAGCAGCTTTATCGGCAGCCGCTTTCTTATCGGCGGCGGCCTTTTCAGCCGCAGCGGCTTTCGCAGCCGCCGCTTTTTCTGCGGCCGCAGCAGCTTTCTCTTCCGCAGCCTTCTGTGCAGCGGCCTTTTTCTCAGCGGCGGCTTTTTCGGCAGCAGCGGCTTTCGCAGCGGCAGCCTTCTCGGCAGCAGCAGCCGCTTTTTCAGCTGCAGCTTTCTCCGCTGCCTGCTTAGCGGCCTCGGCTTCGGCTTTCTTCTCGGCGTCCTGCTGCGCTTTCTTCGCCGCTTCGGCTTCAGCTTTCTTCTGGGCGTCCGCTGCGGCTTTCTTCGCTGCGTCTGCCGCTACTTTTGCCTCGGCTACGGCTTTGGCTTTCGCATCCGCTGCGGCTTTTTGTGCCGCCTCTTCTGCCGCCTTCGCCTGAGCATCAGCCTGCGCTTTCGCATCAGCCGCCGCCTTCGCCGCGGCTTCTTCAGCCTGCTTCTGTTTCTCCTGGGCCTGCTTCGCCGCCTCTTCAGCCTGTTTCTGCTGCTGGGCCTGCTCGCGGGCCTGCTCCTGCGCCTGCAAACGCTCTTTTTCAAGCTGCTTCAGACGCTCCTGCTCGGCGGCCTGCTTTTCACGCAGCTCTTCCGCCTGCTGTTGCGCCTGTTTTTCACGCTGCTCTTCTGCACGCTTCGCGCTCGCCTGCTGTTGCTGCTGACGATTGTACTGCTGCACTACCGCGCCGGGATCGACCATCACGGCGTCAATGGCCGAGCCACCGCCGCCGCCTGCAGAGGCATCTATATGCTCATCAAACGAGCTCCAGATCAGCGCTGCAAACAGAATGACGTGCAGCACCGCTGAAATAATGATTGCTCGTTTAAGCTTGTCGTTTTGTTCGGTTGCCTTTGACACTCTCGGTTCCCAAAAACTGTCTGCCTGCTCAGCAGCGGATTAGATAGGCTGGGTCATTAAACCAACCGACTTCACGCCCGCGCTATGGAGCAGGTTCAGCGCTTTAATTATTTCATCGTAAGGCACTTCTTTCGCGCCACCGATTAAGAAGACCGTTTTCGGATTGGATTGCAGGCGGCGTTGCGCTTCAGCAATCACCTGCTCCGGCGGTAGCTGATCCATGCGATCTTTTTCCACTACCACGCTGTATTGACCCACGCCGGAAACCTCAATGATAACCGGCGGATCGTCATTAGAGCTGACGGTTTGCGACTCGGTCGCATCCGGTAGATCAACCTCTACACTCTGCGTAATGATGGGTGCCGTCGCCATAAAGATCAGCAGCAGCACCAGCAGTACGTCGAGCAAGGGAACGATATTGATCTCGGACTTTAGCTCACGACGACCCCGACCGCGTGTTCTGGCCATGGCTTACCCCTTATTGCTCTCGGTGCTGGTAAACGCCTGACGATGCAGAATTGCGGTGAACTCTTCCATAAAGTTGTCGTAGTTCAGCTCAAGCTTATTAACGCGCTGGTTCAGACGGTTATAGGCCATGACCGCAGGAATCGCGGCAAACAGGCCGATAGCAGTAGCGATCAGCGCTTCCGCGATCCCCGGCGCAACCATCTGCAGAGTTGCCTGCTTCACCGCGCCCAGCGCGATAAAGGCGTGCATAATCCCCCACACCGTGCCAAACAGACCGATATACGGGCTGATAGAACCGACGGTGCCGAGGAACGGAATATGCGTCTCCAGCGTTTCTAGTTCGCGGTTCATAGAGATACGCATCGCACGGGCTGCCCCCTCCACGATCGCCTCCGGCGCATGATTGTTCGCCCTGTGCAGGCGGGCAAACTCTTTAAATCCGCTGTAGAAAATTTGCTCTGAGCCAGACAGGTTTTCGCGGCGTCCCTGACTCTCCTGATAGAGGCGGGAAAGCTCAATGCCGGACCAGAATTTGTCCTCGAATCCTTCGGATTCACGGGTAGCAGCGTTAAGAATACGCGTTCGCTGAATAATGATTGCCCAGGATGCGATAGAAAAACCAATCAAAATCAACATGATAAGTTTGACCAGAAGGCTTGCCTTCAGGAACAAATCAAGGATGTTCATGTCAGTCACTGCTTAAACTCCGCGACAATAGACTTGGGAAGCGCACGAGGCTTCATTAAGAGTGGATCAACGCAGACAATCAGTACCTCAGCTTCGTTCAGCACATTATTCTCTGCATTGACGATCCGCTGCGTAAAGACCAGAGAGGTTCCACGCATTGATGTAATTTCCGTTTGGACTTCGAGCATGTCGTCGAGTCTGGCGGGTGCAAAATACTCCAGCGTTATTTTGCGCACTACGAATGCTACACGCTCTGCCAACAAAACCTGCTGGCTAAAGTGGTGATGTCGCAGCATCTCCGTGCGTGCTCTCTCGTAAAAAGCGACGTAGCTGGCATGGTAAACCACACCACCGGCATCGGTGTCTTCATAGTAGACTCGAACCGGCCACTTAAATAACGTTGTATTCACTTTACATCCCGGTAATGCAATATAAGTAGAGCGTTCAAACGCTGCTACTATACGCGGGGGAAAGGTGGTTTGGAATGGGTTGGAGTAAACGCAGCGTAAAAATTTATGGGCTTATGCAAGCCCATATCGTTAACGGACATTTCTTATTCAAAAGAAGAAAAAGAAGAGCCCTGCAGCAAGGACAACATCGGCGATGAGCGGGCAGAAGATCCCTTGCCAGTGAACGGCTTTTGGACGAAACCCTACCCCGTGGATCACGCCTGCACAGACGGCCCACATCAGCAGCAGACCGTGCCAGACGGTCAGGTCGCTGGTCTTTGCCGCAGAGCGGCTGGGATCCCAGAACATGCACCCTGCCAGTACCAGCGCCATCACCAGTGAAAGGGCCCTGAGCGGGCCCTTATCCATTACCGCATACAGTTTTGCGATAAGACTTACCATCAGGCTTTTTCTTTACCTGCCTGAGTCGCTTCAACGTGCTCCAGCGCCAGGGCGGTAATCACGCCAAATGCACAGGCAAGAAGCGTTCCTAAAATCCATGCGAAATACCACATTGTATGCTCCTTACTTAGTACAGAGAGTGCGTGTTGCTTTCAATATGCTCTTTGGTAATGCGACCGAACATCTTCCAGTAGCACCACGCGGAGTAGAGCAGAATGATCGGTACGAACACCGCAGCAACCCAGGTCATCAGGTTCAGCGTCATCTGGCTCGACGTTGCATCCCACATGGTCAGGCTAGCGTTCATTACCGTACTGGACGGCATGATGAACGGGAACATCGCAATACCGGCGGTCAGAATGATGCAGGCCAGCGTCAGGGACGAGAAGAAGAACGCCCATGCCGATCTGTTCAGACGACCCGCAACAAAGGTAAACAGCGGTAGCACAACGCCCAGCGCCGGGATCAACCACAGGATCGGGGTGGTGTTGAAGTTCACCAGCCAGGCTCCTGCCTCACGTGCAACCTGCTTGGTCAGCGGGTTAGACGCCGCGTGATGATCGATAGCCGAGGTGACTACATAGCCGTCGATACCGAACATCACCCAAACGCCTGCCAGCGCGAAGCAGACCATCGTCACCAGCGCCGCCACCTGAGTCGTGGTCCGTGAACGGACATACACTTCGCCCGCCGTACGCATCTGCAGGTAGGTTGCACCCTGCGTCAGGATCATCGCCACGCTCACCACGCCAGCCAGCAGACCAAACGGGTTCAGCAGCTGGAAGAAGTTGCCGGTATAGAAGAGGCGCATGTACTCATCCATATGGAAAGGTACACCCTGCAGCAGGTTACCGAAGGCCACGCCAATCACCAGCGGCGGTACAAAGCTGCCGATAAAGATGCCCCAGTCCCACATGTTGCGCCAGCGCGGATCTTCAATCTTCGAGCGGTAGTCGAAACCCACCGGACGGAAGAACAGCGAGGCCAGCACCAGGATCATTGCCACATAGAAGCCAGAGAAGGCAGCGGCGTAGACCATCGGCCAGGCAGCAAACAGCGCGCCGCCGGCGGTGATCAGCCACACCTGGTTACCGTCCCAGTGCGGCGCAATAGAGTTGATCATAATACGGCGTTCGATGTCGTTACGACCCAGGAAGCGGGTTAACATCCCCACGCCCATGTCCCAGCCGTCGGTGACTGCAAAGCCAATCAGCAAAATGCCAACCAGCAGCCACCAGATAAAACGTAATACTTCATAATCGATCATTTGACGACTCCTGTCTTAGCGTGCCGGCTGAGAAGCAACGGTGGACTGCCCATACTGGG
>Ga0308166_1002434_pt1 | contig 17219 bp, 14 predicted proteins | sample PhyCR2_2_FD_202137 | JGI IMG/M metagenome (GOLD analysis project Ga0308166, IMG submission 202137) | Phyllosphere microbial communities from UC Gill Tract Community Farm, Albany, California, United States - DLSLCC.R2 | ecosystem: Host-associated > Plants > Phyllosphere > Unclassified | place... | reverse complement strand
CTGAACGCCGTAGAGCAGGGTGATGATCCCATCTTACTGGTATTAGCCGCCGATCATATTATTGATGATAAAGCTGCCTTCCATCGCGCAATTGCCACTGCCACGGCTTATGCTGAGCAGGGGAGCCTGGTTACGTTTGGTATCGTGCCAACGGGGCCTGAAACCGGTTATGGCTACATTCATCGTGGCGACAAAGTGAATGAACAAAATGAAGCGACGTATAATGTTCAACGCTTCGTTGAAAAGCCGAATCTCGCTACTGCTCAGCAATATATTCAGTCAGGCGAATACTACTGGAACAGCGGCATGTTTATGTTCCGCGCGAAACGCTATTTGCAGGAACTGGAGAAATTCCGTCCAGATATTCTTGAAGCGTGCCGACGTGCTATGGCTAATGTTCAGGAAGGCAATGATTTCATTAATATCGATAAGGACGACTTTATCGCCTGCCCAGATGAATCCGTAGACTACGCGGTAATGGAGCAAACTGATGCCGCGGTTGTGGTTCCGCTTGATGCCGGCTGGAGCGACGTTGGTTCATGGTCGGCATTGTGGGAAGTGAATGACAAAGATAGCCAGGGAAATTCGCTAAAGGGCGATACCTTCCTGCATAACACCAAAAACTGCTACATCAATACTGACGATCAGCTTGTTGCAGCCATTGGTGTAGAGGATCTGGTCATTGTTAACACCAAAGATGCCGTGCTGGTTGCGCGTCGCGATCAGGTACAGGATGTAAAGCGGGTTGTTGAGTTTCTCAAAAATGAATGTCGTAGTGAATATCGCCGCCACCGTGAAACCTACTGGCCATGGGGTCGTTGTGACCTTGTTGTACAAACAGAACGTTTTAATGTCAATCGGATCACGGTTAAGCCGGGCGAAGCGTTTCAGTTACAAATGCATTACCACCGCACCGAGCACTGGGTAATTCTTTCCGGAACAGCAGAAGTTAATATTCAGGATAAAACGATTTTGCTGACCGAAAACCAGTCCACATTTATTCCAATCGGCCATCCTCATACGCTAAAAAACCCAGGCAAGATTCCACTTGAGCTGCTGGAGATTCAGTCTGGTTCATACTTGGGTGACGACGATTTAATCATTATTACCGAACAATTTGGCCGTAAGTAGAGAGAAGGGAACTATGTCCGCATTAACCTGTTTTAAAGCTTATGATATCCGCGGCAAGTTAGGCGAAGAGCTTAATGAAGATGTCGCCTATCGAATTGGCCGCGCTTACGGCGAATTTCTGAAGCCCAAAACTATCGTCGTGGGTGGTGACGTTCGTCTGACCAGCGAGGCACTTAAGCTGGCATTGGCTAATGGCTTACGCGATGCAGGCACAAACGTGCTGGATATCGGTATGAGCGGAACAGAAGAGATCTATTTTGCCACGTTTCATTTAGGCATTGATGGCGGCATTGAAGTCACTGCCAGCCATAACCCTATGAACTACAACGGTATGAAGCTGGTCAAAGAAAATGCCAGGCCAATTAGTGGCGATACAGGCTTACGTGACGTACAACGCCTGGCCGAAACGAATGAATTTGCCCCAGTGGATGAAAGTCAACGTGGAAGTTATGAGCAAATTTCAGTAATGGAAGCCTATATCGATCATTTAATGGGCTATATCAACCTTGCTAACTTTACCAAACCGATGAAGTTAGTAATCAACTCTGGTAATGGTGCTGCGGGTCATATTATTGATGAGATTGAAAAACGCCTTAAGCTAGCCAATGCGCCAGTGTCGTTTATCAAAGTACATCATGAAGCTAACGGCAACTTCCCTAATGGTATCCCGAACCCGCTGCTGCCGGAGTGTCGTAAAGACACCTCTGATGCGGTGCGTGAGCACCAGGCGGATATGGGTATCGCCTTCGACGGTGATTTTGACCGTTGTTTCCTGTTTGATGAGAATGCTGATTTCATTGAAGGCTATTATATTGTCGGCTTGTTGGCGGAAGCCTTCCTGAAAAAAGAGGCGGGTGCAAAAATCATTCACGATCCACGTCTTACCTGGAACACCATCGATGTGGTGACCAAAGCGGGTGGTATTCCGGTGATGTCCAAAACCGGTCACGCCTTCATCAAAGAGCGCATGCGTGAGGAAGATGCGGTCTATGGAGGCGAGATGAGTGCGCACCACTACTTCCGCGACTTTGCTTACTGCGACAGCGGTATGATTCCATGGCTGCTGGTGGCTGAATTGCTGGCAGTGAAGGGGGAGACGCTTTCCGGTCTGGTTTCGGAAAGAATGAAAGCATTCCCTTGCAGTGGAGAGATTAATTACAAAGTGTCTGATGCAAAAACGGTTATTGCAGAGTTGAAAGATAAGTATCTTAGTTCTGCTATAGCCGAGGATAATACTGACGGCATTAGCCTTGATTGTCAGGGTTGGAGATTCAACGTAAGAACTTCCAATACGGAACCTTTATTGCGGCTGAACGTCGAAACTGAAGGCAACACTGAAGCCTTGAGTAAAATATTGAAAGAAATCGACTCTGTTATTAAAGCTTCGACAGTTTAATCTAGCATAGAGTGGATAATATTAATTTTCTAAATGATGGGTTTACGAATGACTAATAAAATTGCAATTATTACTGGAATTACAGGGCAGGATGGTGCGTATCTTGCTGAGTTACTTTTAAATAAAGGCTATAAGGTTTATGGCACCTATCGCCGTACCAGTTCAGTCAACTTCTGGCGCATTGAAGAACTTGGCATCAAATCGAATCCCTCTTTACACCTCGTTGAACACGATCTGACGGACCTGTCGTCAAGCATTCGCTTACTTCAGGAAAGCAAAGCGACCGAAGTTTATAATTTAGCCGCTCAGAGTTTTGTTGGTGTATCTTTCGATCAGCCGCTGACTACTGCTGAAATTACCGGTATTGGTCCGGTAAATCTGTTAGAAGCTATCCGCATCGTTAATCCAAAAGTCCGCTTCTATCAGGCGTCAACTTCAGAAATGTTTGGTAAAGTGCAGGCTATTCCGCAGAAAGAAGATACACCATTCTATCCGCGTAGCCCGTATGGTGTTGCAAAACTCTATGCACACTGGATGACCATTAATTACCGTGAGAGCTATAACATTTTTGCGTCCAGTGGCATTCTGTTTAACCATGAATCACCACTGCGTGGACAGGAGTTTGTAACGCGTAAGATTACCGATTCCGTTGCCAAAATTAAGCTCGGTAAACTTGATGTCCTTGAATTAGGTAATATGGATGCTAAGCGCGATTGGGGCTTTGCTAAAGAATACGTTGAAGGGATGTGGTTAATGCTTCAGGCTGATGAACCAGATACATTCGTTCTTGCGACGAATCGTACAGAAACAGTCAGAGATTTTGTAACAATGGCATTTAAAGCTGCTGGTTACCAGTTACGCTTCGAAGGTAAAGAAGAAAACGAAGTTGGTGTTGATGCCACCACAGGTAAAGTATTAGTCAGGGTAAATCCTAAATTCTATCGTCCAGCTGAGGTTGAATTGCTGATAGGTAATCCTGAGCGAGCTAAGAAAATTTTGGGCTGGGAACCTAAAACATCTCTTGAGCAGTTGTGTGACATGATGGTGAAAGCAGATTTAGTAAGAAACAAAAACAATAGTTCTTTCTGATAGCATTTTTCAGCAGCCTGTTATCAATACAGGCTGCTTTTTTATTTAAAATAATGGAAAATCTATTTAAGAGATCTTTCTGAATAATTTTGTTTTGATAAATGTGTGGTTATGGAAAAATTAAAAGTTTTACACTGTTATAAAACCTATTATCCTGCAACGTATGGTGGCATTGAGCAGGTTATATTCCAGCTTTCTGAGGCAGTAGCTGCTAAAGGAGGCGAATCTATGGTGTTTTGTGTAAACAACCCAGAAGGTAAAAAAGTCGAACCATTCCATGACCATCATGTTTACAGAGCAAAAAAAACTTTTGAAGTAGCATCCACACCATTTTCATTTGAAGCATTTCAAAAATTTAGCCAGTTAGCAAAGCAATTTGATATTATTCACTATCATTTCCCATATCCTTTTATGGATATGCTGCACTTTACAGCTAATATAAACAAGCCAACAATAGTCAGTTATCACTCAGATATAATAAAGCAGAAAACATTAATGAAATTATATAATCCATTGATGAAATGTTTTCTCAATGACGTAGATAAAATAGTAGCAGCATCTCCAAACTATTTAAAAACGAGTGATGTATTGCAAAAATACAACAAGAAAGTATCTATTATCCCGTACGGCGTACCTGATATCACAAAATTTGATACAAATCATACCACTGATTTAGAAATAAATAGAAAGTTCCCTTTGGGCTATTTCTTATTTGTTGGCTCGTTTAGATATTACAAAGGATTGCACTTTTTGCTAGAAGCAATGAAGGGCACTGATATACCGATTGTTTTGTTAGGTGCAAGCGGGGAAGAAGACAAACTTAAAGACTACGCAAAAATTAACGGAATGAAAAACATTCATTTTGTTGGAGCAAAAGAAGATTCTGTTAAATATTCTTATTTGTCGAAGGCTTTAGGTTTTGTGTTCCCATCACACCTGCGATCTGAAGCATTTGGAATATCATTAGTCGAGGCCGCTTGTTTCAGTTTACCACTAATATGTTGTGAAATTGGGACGGGAACAAGTTACATTAACATTGCTAATGAAACCGGCATTGTAATTGATGGCGGGAATATTGATCAATTAAAACAAGCTGTCCTCACTCTTTGGAATGATCCAACAAAACGCTCGAGTTATGGAGGAAAGGCCCGAAAGAGATATGAAGAAATTTTCACTTCTGAAAAAATGGCAAATGCATATCTAGATCTTTATAAAGAAATTATCGGTCAACATAACAAAGAAAATACTGGATTATAAGGTGATTTAATAAATGAGTGGATTTACAGATTTAGCCGAAACACTTAAAAAGTCTCGGATAATATTTTTCTTCGCTAAGTCTGATACTCAGGCACGATACAAGCGAAGCATTCTAGGCCCATTTTGGTTAACACTTGGCACTCTTATTGGTGTGTTGGGGTTAGGAATTGTCTGGAGCCAGATACTCAACATCAAAAGTGAAGATTTTATACCAAACTTAACAATTGGATTGGTATGCTGGCAGTTAATATCAAACTGTATTGCAGAGTCTCCAAGTGTTTTTATGCGTTATGCGAGTATAATTAAAAATAGCCCGCAGCCATTTTCTTTCTATCCTGCTTTATTAGTTTCCAGGCATATTATTAATTTTGCACATAACTTTTTAGTTATTATTATAGTAATGATTTACTACTCAATAGAAGTAAATGTTAATACTATTCTTGTTATCCCTGCTTTATTAATTGTTTTCATAAACCTGTTTTTTATAAGCATTATCCTTGGGTTTGTAGGTGCAAGATATCGAGATCTGGAGCCTACAATAACAGCTTTTCTTCCGCTCTTGTTTTTCATTACTCCGATTCTCTATAAGCCGACTCAAATAAAGGTTGCATCATGGGTGATTGATTACAATCCCTTTGCTTATTACGTGACAATTGTTCGTGATTTATTATTAGGGAAAATCCCAGAAGATAATTTTATCTTGGGGTTTGGGGTAGTGACCGTAATCACAATGACTCTAGGCTTTATATTATTAAATTACAAAAGAAAAAATATCACTTTTTGGTTATAAGGAATTAAAATGGCTTTTGTAAAAATCAATAACGTAAGTTTAGATTTTCCTATTTATAATACTAAAACCCTGTCACTTCGGCATAACCTGTTGAGACTTTCTACTGGAGGTCGTATATCTTCAGAAGCCGGTAAAACTACTGTAGTTCGAGCTTTAGACGATATTAATTTAGATATTAAGGATGGGGATAGCGTTGGCCTTATCGGCCACAATGGCTCAGGCAAAAGCACACTGCTAAGATTACTTGCAGGGATCTATTCTCCTACTGCAGGGAATATATCTAAATCAGGAAAAGTCACTACAGTTTTTGAGTTAGGGGCTGGTATTGACCATGAATTAACTGGCAAAGAAAATATTCTACGTGTTGCTATGCTGCAAGGCGCAGATTTTAATCAGGCTCACGATCTGTTAGATGAAGTTACAGACTTTTGTGGCTTGGGAGATTTTATTAATCTTCCAGTAAGAGTTTATTCAAGCGGTATGACAATGCGGTTAATGTTTGGTGTCGCGACTAGTGTGATGCCAGAAATATTTTTAGTAGATGAAATGATCTCTACAGGAGATTCTGATTTTCAAGAGAAAGCCCTTAAAAGAATGAAAGATATATCAAAAGCTTCGAAGATTTTTGTTCTGGCATCTCATGACAGAGATATGATAAATACTATGTGTAATAAAATAATTAGACTGGAACATGGCAAAATTGTTGAGGTAGTTAAATAATGACAAAAAATATCTGGTTTGATATGACGACCTCAATGCAGTGGACTGGTGGAGTAGTAGGTATTGTTCGTGCAGAATTAGAGGTTGCTAAAAATCTACATGCAATTAATAAAAACATAAAGTTTTGCATGGAGAAAAATGGCAATATTAAAGAGATAGATGTTGAATCCCTTAACTGGTTATGGCAAACGGACGATGTGACCGCCGATTATTTAAAAAACCGCCCAAATGTTAATGATAATAAACTTAGTAGCGTTGTCGATAACATCATTATTCAAAAAGAAGCGCAAGCGAAGTCAGGAATCGGCAGGTCTGCAAGATTAAAACGTGCATGCTTAATGGGGATTTCTGTACTACCTAAACAATTACAGGGTATTTCACTTTTACTCTCTTTTTTACCTCTTAAAGCAATTGATTTTTTATCATTTATATTTAGACGTTTAAATGTTAATAATGCTCCTTCTTCGATTCCGCTTGATGATAAAATCGATGTGACAAATTCATTAAACCTTTCTTCCAATGATATAATAGTAAGTATGGGGTGGATGGATTCAAATAAAGAAGCAGTTTTTGAATTATACAAAAAAATATTTAAAGTTAAGTTAGTGTATTTGGTTTATGACCTTATTCTTATTAACGAGCAAACTTCGCATTTATATAATAAAATTGGAAGTGAGAAATTTAAGTCATACTTTGAGTGGATATCACAACATTGTGATTTTTTGCTATTTGGTGGTGAAACAGCTAAGCAAGATGCACTTGTATATCAAAAAAGAAATCATCTCAGAAGTCCCGATGGAAAAAGTATCAAGTTCGGCTCTGATATAATCAAAATAAAAAAAGAAAACTCAATAAATGATAGTGAAACATTGCGTAATTTAGGCATTACTGGTGATTTTGTTATAACGGTTGGATCAATTGAAGCAAGAAAAAATCACGATATTCTTTACAAAGCTTACGCAATCTTAAATGAAAGAAAGTCTGAAAACATACCTAAGTTGGTAATCATTGGAAGGCCAAGCTATCGTAGTGAGGAACTTGTTGATAACATTGCAAGAGATCCGAGGGTAAAAGATAGTATTCTGATGCTTTCTCCTAGTGATGATGAGTTAGATTGCTTATACAGGCATTGCTTATTCACATTATTACCAAGTTTTTATGAGGGCTGGAGTCTTACTCTTCCAGAAAGCTTAGGGTATGGAAAACTGTGTCTTTCTGCTGATGTGGCGCCTTTAAAAGAAATTGGTGAGGGGTTGACAGATTTTATCAATCCTTACGATCCTTTTGCTTGGGCTGAGAAAATTGAATACTATTCAATTAACAAATTTGAATTAAGTAATAAAGAAAAAATAATCAAAGAAAAATGGGAAAACACAACTTGGCTTCAATGCTCTCAGCAAATCAATGACGTGATTTCTAGCCCAGATTTTCTACTACATGAAGATGAGTCAACATACGAAACTCTATGGTACGATCTTACTACTTCATATGTAAGATGGCGTGGCGGTGTAAGTGGAATAATCAGAAGTGAATTGATTCTGGCTAAAGAAATATTAAATTCAAAAATCAATGTTAAATTTTTTGGTTATGCTAATGGTCAGATATTCACTATTCCACATGATAAATTAAAAATTATATTTGATGCTCCAAGCATCGAAGAGGGGTATCGGCATTTTCAAAACTTTTGGAGCTATTATGAGTCCTCTGGTTCCGGGAACCGTATCCCTAATAATTTAATTAAACCTAGCGATAATCCAATTATTTTCCCAGAGCTTCAGGATTCATATAATTTTTCAAATTCTCGACGCGGTCGTCTGTTTCATTCGTTCGTTTTATTCTCTAGTGTACTCCCAAAAAGCATTGCAGATTTTTTTATTAAATTACTGTATAAATTAAAAATTAAAACTTTAGGTTTTTCAAAACGTACGACACAAGATGTTATCCACCCAGTGGATACCCATTTCCAAATTGATCCTAATAATGTTCCTTTCCAAAAAGGTGACCAAGTCTTATCTGTAGGAATTGACTGGACGACTGAATTACTTCAATTCATCATTGAATCTAAGAAAATTAAGCATTTCAATTTCACTCAGGTTATTTATGATTTGACACCTGTAATAACGCCTCATTTGCACGCTGAAGAAAACAGTATTAAATACCATAAGTTCCTGGAGTTTGTTGCTAAGGCTAGTGATAAAGTCATTTTTGGCGGAGCAACAGCTCGAAGGGATGCTCAATCATATTTTGAAAAACATGGCTGGGCATTGAATGATTCAGACTATATTAAATTTGGTTCAGATATTGTTTCCGCCGACAGTAAAAGCGCAGAGAATGATGAGACTGTTTTAAAAGATTTGAAGATTAATGAACGCTTTATTCTAACTGTTGGAACGATCGAAATTAGAAAAAACCATGAAACACTGTATAAAACGTATCTAAATCTTTTAAATAATAATATAGAGCCACCTTTATTAATAATTGCCGGGAAACCCGGATGGAAAATTTCAAGTTTTCTCGAATCCTTACAAAATGATGAAAGGGTATCACAATATATTCGTTATATTTCACCTTCTGATTTGGAACTTGATGTTCTTTACAGGAATTGCGTATTCACTGTCTTGCCTAGCATGTATGAAGGTTGGAGTTTAACCCTGCCTGAAAGTTTGTCATATGGAAAAGTATGCATTACATCAGATGTGGATCCTTTAAAAGAAGTAGGTGACGGTTTAGTTCCATTCGTTCATCCATGGGATATTGCGAAGTGGGGTGAAGAAATAATGAACTTGTTTAATGATGAAGATTATCGAGTTTCTTTAGAGCGCAACCTCAAAGATAATTGGAAAAGTATAACATGGCATGATTGCGCTAATTCGCTATTAACTAAACTTGGATTACATGTACCGGAGTGATTAATTATGAATAAAGTACTTATTACTGGCATCACAGGTTTTATTGGTTCACATCTTGCCTCAGCGCTCGAAAGAGAAAATATCGAAGTGATAGGCTCAACCAATAGTTCAGAAAAAGTTAATGATAAGACTTTTTATATCGATTTTGCGAGTGAAGATTCGCTTTCAGAATGGATATCAGATTTTAAACCCGATGCAATTGTTCATACTGCTGCAATAACAAACGTAATGCATGCTGACCTTGCTGAAATATACCGAACAAATGTTATTTATACAGAAAATCTCCTGAACGCTATTTCAAAAACCTGTAATGAAAATGTGAATCTTATAGTCGCTAGCACTGCAGGAGTTTATGGCAATAACCAGTCCGACCAAATTAACGAAACAGCCATAGTTTCACCTAATAACCATTATTCCTATAGCAAGCTAGTTACGGAACATCTATGTAATCTTTACAGAGATAAATTCATTACTAATGTCATTCGCCCTTTTAATATTATCGGCAAAGGACAAAGGGATAATTTTTTGATTCCTAAATTAGCATCATGCTATGCTAAAAAAAATGATAATGTTCCCCTCGGGAATATTGATGCCGTAAGAGATTATTTGTCAATAGATGATTGCGTAAGAGTTTTGATAAAACTCATTCTGAATAAAACTCAAATAGAGGGTCCTGTAAATATTTGCTCTGGCATCGGGTATAGCGCCCGTGATGCTATGAATATATTAGAAAGGATCTCAGGCCATAAACTGAATTATTTTATTAATCCGAATTTTGTCAGGAAGAACGAAATCTGGCGCTTGGTTGGCTGCCCTAATAAATTACATGCCATAGTGAATGAACCTTCTGTTGTGACTACTTCTTTTGAAGAAGTTATAAGTGAAATTTATTCTTACTACTTAAATAAGGTGAACTAATGGGAGAAGTATGGTTACTCTTGATTAGTTCAATTATATTAATTTATACAATTTTTCTTTGTAATTTCCTAAGTAACAAGGTGGGAGTTAACGTTAAAAGTATCCCAGGTTTTAATGTTAACCTTGAAATCTTGCGTGGTTTAGCATGTTTTTCTGTTTTTCTTGCCCATACCACTATGTATTTTGGTTATCTTGCTCCCAGATATATTGTTTCAACTTACACTGGTTCTTTTGGTGTAAATGTTTTCTTTATGTTGACGGCATATTTGTTTTGGGGACAGGTGATTAATAAGAGAATCGATTTCAATAGTTTTTATTTGAAGCGTTTTTTTAGGTTAGTGCCTATTGTAATTACCGTTGTAGCTGTAGTCACTTTTATTGATTTTATCCTTAATAAAGACAGGGTTTTTAACATATTGCAAATTATAGCAATAGTAAAAAACTTTATGTTCGGTTTTGGAGGAGTCAATGATGTCTTCTCGAATGACATGTATTTAAGGATAAATACAATTTGGACTTTAAAATGGGAGTGGTTGTTCTATTTAACTTTACCAATACTTGCCATTTGGCCAAAAAAAATAACGCTTCTAATCGCTTTGTTTTTATCAGTTTTAACCTTTAGTGATGTTACAAAGTTATATAGTGGTGAAAGTGATGCTGTCTTTTTCCTGGCATTTTTTCTGGGTGCCATAACACTATATTTTGAAGGATATCTTAAGCGATTACCAGCGAGGTTTATTGCATTAATTTTAATCCTGTTATCTCTGGGTTCAATGCTGATACTTTTTAGTAAGGGTTATGAAGGTACAGTCCATTACAAGTCTTTACTGTGTACATTATGCGCTTACTTTTGTTTTTTATTTTTCTTAGTGTATCCAATGAATCTCCCAGTGCTCATATTAAATTCATTACAGTTATTAGGTAAGGTTAGTTATTCGTTTTATCTTTGGCATTTATCAATAAATTTTTACGGAATACATATTCTAAAAAAATATTTTGTCAAAAATGAGATTGAGTTTTTTTCAAGTCCCTTTCACTTTCTATTTTTTGGAGTTTGTATGATTTCGATTTCACTAACGATTTCTTTCTATAGTTTTAAATATATTGAAGATTACTTTTTACAGAAAGGTCACTCTTCTAAAGTTTGATGTTAAAGGATTAAACTATGAAAGTGATAATTTCATCAGATTCTGTTAAGTTTCCATTGACGGGTATTGGTCGTTACACATATGAATTAATAACGGCTTTTAAAAATTTGAATTCAATTGATGACCTCAAGTTTTTGAATGGATTTTCTGTAGTTGATGAATTGAATTATGGTCATGAAATATCTTCCGCGACATCTGTTAATTCGCTAAAAAATAATATGGTTTCTTTTTTGCGTAAAGGTCCAGCAGCAGATGTGTATCGGATATTATCGCCCTACTTAAAAAGTAAAGCACTTTCTTCATACGAAGATCATATTTTTCACGGCACAAATTTTTATGTTCCTAAGTTTAACGGTAAGAGTATTTCTACCTTCCATGATCTCTCACCATTTACAATGCCTCACTGCATAGAACCTAAGCGCCGGGACTTTTTACAAAAGCAATTATCTGAGACAGTAAAAAACGCAACTTATTTCATCACTGATACAGAATATACTAAAACCGAATTTACTAATTACTTTGGAATTCCGGCTAGTAGGGTTCAGGCAGTGCATCTGGCGTGTGATGAAAAATTTCAAATTCGCAGTGAGAATCAGTTATCTGATATCCTCAAAAAGTATGAGCTTAAATACCAAGCTTTTACTTTATGTGTTTGTACTATAGAACCTCGTAAAAATATAGAGGTTCTACTTGACGCCTATAGTCGACTTCCAAATAAACTTAAAATCAAACATCCTTTAGTTTTAGTTGGGCATGAAGGATGGTGCAGTGAAAAAATACATGAAAAACTCATTCGTTATCAAAATGAAGGTTGGTTAAAGTATCTCCGATTTGTTCATCATGACGAGCTTCCGCTTATATACTCAGCCGCTCGCCTATTCGTTTTCCCTTCATTATACGAAGGTTTTGGTTTGCCTGTATTAGAGGCTATGAGTTCAGGAGTTCCTGTTATTACCTCTAATGCATCATGTTTACCAGAGGTTGCTGGAGAATCAGCTTTATTTTTCCATCCACAAGATGTTGAAGACCTGCAATCCAAGCTAAACGAAGTTTTAGAAAATGACGATACATTATTATTATATCGGCAATTAGGTATCAGCCGCGCTCAGCAGTTTTCTTGGCAACGTTGTGCTCAGGAAACACTCGACGTATATAAAAAACTCGCGGCATTGTAATGAAATATGTAAGACATTATTTCATTATGATAAGAAAATTTTTAGCATCATTTCAGCACCAATTACTACCTCTTAATAAATGTTGTAAGCTAGAATATTTATAAATTTAGCTATCCATTAACATCTTAAGTGATAAAAGACAGGAGTAAATAATGTCCAAGCAACAGATCGGCGTTGTAGGTATGGCAGTAATGGGCCGTAACCTGGCACTTAACATTGAGAGCCGCGGCTACACTGTTTCTATCTTCAACCGCTCTCGTGAGAAGACTGACGAAGTTATCGCTGAAAATCAGGGCAAGCAGCTTGCGCCTTTTTACACCGTTGAAGAGTTTGTAGCCTCTCTGGAAAAACCACGCCGCATTTTGCTGATGGTTCAGGCGGGCGAAGCAACAGATAAGACCATCGCTTCATTGACTCCGCACCTTGATAAGGGCGACATCCTGATTGATGGCGGCAACACCTTCTATAAAGATACCATCCGCCGCAATAAAGAATTGTCTGAGCAGGGCTTTAACTTCATCGGCACCGGCGTTTCCGGTGGTGAAGAGGGCGCACTGAAAGGCCCATCTATCATGCCTGGCGGTCAGAAAGAAGCTTACGAACTGGTTGCACCGATTCTGGATAAAATTGCCGCGCGTGCAGAAGATGGCGAAGCTTGTGTGGCCTATATGGGTGCGGACGGCGCGGGCCACTATGTGAAAATGGTGCACAACGGCATCGAATATGGCGACATGCAGCTTATCGCTGAAGCCTATGCTCTGCTGAAAGGCGCGTTAGGCCTGAACAACGAAGAGCTGGCTGAGACCTTCACTGAGTGGAATAACGGCGAACTGAGCAGCTACCTGATCGACATCACCAAAGATATCTTCACCAAGAAAGATGAAGACGGTAAATACCTGGTTGATGTGATTCTGGATGAAGCAGCTAACAAAGGCACCGGTAAATGGACCAGCCAGAGCTCACTGGATCTCGGCGAACCTCTGTCGCTGATCACCGAGTCTGTGTTTGCACGTTATCTCTCCTCGCTGAAAACCCAGCGCGTTGCGGCTTCCAAAGTCCTGAGCGGTCCACAGGCGAAAGCGTTTACCGGTGATAAAACTGAGTTTGTTGAGAAAGTGCGTCGTGCGCTCTATCTAGGCAAAATCGTCTCTTATGCTCAGGGCTTCTCACAGCTGCGTGCCGCGTCAGAAGAGAATAACTGGGATCTGCACTACGGTGAAATCGCGAAGATCTTCCGTGCTGGCTGCATCATTCGTGCCCAGTTCCTGCAGAAGATCACTGATGCTTATGAAGCAGATGCGGGCATCGCCAACCTGTTGTTAGCACCGTACTTCAAAGATATCGCAGATCAGTATCAGCAGGCGTTGCGTGATGTGGTTTCTTACGCGATTCAGAACGGTATCCCGACGCCAACCTTCTCTGCGGCCATTGCTTACTACGACAGCTATCGCTCAGAAGTCCTGCCAGCTAATCTGATTCAGGCTCAGCGTGACTATTTCGGTGCGCATACTTATAAGCGTATTGATAAAGAAGGCGTATTCCATACCGAATGGTTGGATTAATCTTTTACTGATAACAAGGCTTCCTGTGGGAGGCCTTTTTTATTTCCAGTTATTGTCATGCCACGCTTATCTGACGCCTGCAGTGGTTTCAGGTCAGGCCAAATACTATAAGCTGTGTTCGATGTAATGACTTATCTCTTCAACGTTAAGCGTACTTGCGCTTTACGCATCTGCTTTCGAATATATTTGATGTATGCTTTTTGCCCAGCGATAAGCATTTTACGCTCCCACCTTACTTCCCAATCGGCACCACTCTCCCTCCGGCAATCCTCTTATAGTCTTCCACATTTAACACTACCGATTTCTCCAACAAACCCGCATTAAAAGCTATCTCGTCAAATCGCTTAAACAGCAGCGGGTCAACCAACAGGCGTAAATCAGGATGAAAGCTAAACGGCGGAATGGCACCAAACACGCAGCCGGTTAGCTTATCAACTTCTGCCGGGCTGGCGAGCGAGGCGCGCGTACCACCCGCCGCTGAAGCGACGCGTGTTAAATCGGCCTGCTGGTCGGCGGGTAACACCGCCAGCACATGCTGACGAATACCGTTGCCTTTGACGTGGCAAACCAGCGCTTTAGCGCCCTGGCCGATGGCGGTGCCGCGAATGGCGGCGACCTCTTCACATTTACCGGTTGGCGCATGCTCCATTAGTGTGTAACGCGCCTGATGCTGGTCGAGCAGGGCAAGCAGTTTTTCATGGGTGGTCGTCATTGTGGGCTCCGGCAAAGATAGGGCGGGGAAGGGGAATAACCCGCTCAGGAGAGAACCTGCGCGGGTGGCAATCAAAGGAAATTATTTATGACGCTGGCGCAGGTTCTCAATAATGGTGCTGAGATTTAAATCCTGGTCCTGCAGCAGCACCAGCAGATGATAGATCAAATCGGACGCCTCATTGGTCAGCTCATGGCGATCGTTAACCGTGGCCGCCAGTGCGGTCTCGACGCCTTCCTCACCCACTTTCTGCGCGATGCGCTTGGTGCCGCTGGCATAGAGTTTGGCGGTATAAGAGCTTTCAGGATCGGCGCTTTTACGCGATGCCAGCAGCTCTTCCAGTTGATAGAGGAAAGTCCAGTCGGCCGCTGCCGGTGCGAAGCAGCTGGACGTGCCTTTATGACAGGTTGGGCCAAGCGGATTAGCCAGCACCAGCAGCGTGTCGTTATCGCAATCGGGCGTAATGCTTACCACGTTGAGGAAATGGCCAGAGGTTTCGCCTTTGGTCCACAGTCGCTGTTTGGTGCGTGACCAGAAGGTCACTTTGCCTTCGTTCAGCGTGTGCGTTAACGCCTGCTGATTCATATAGCCATGCATCAACACTTCGCCAGAGACGCTGTGCTGCACAATGACCGGCATCATGCCATCGGTTTTCACCCAATCCAGTTGGGCCAGTTGTTCTACTGTTAACACGCGCGAATCTCCACTTCTTTAGCAATCAGGAACTGCTTCAGCTCACCGATATTAATAATCTGCTTATGGAACACCGATGCCGCCAGCGCGCCATCAACGTTAGCCACATCAAAGGCCTCAAAAAAATGTTCCATGGTGCCGGCACCGCCAGAGGCAATCAGCGGCACTTTACACACCTCGCGCACTTTCTTCAGCTGCACCAGATCGTAGCCGTTACGCACGCCGTCCTGGTTCATCATGTTCAGCACTATTTCACCGGCGCCACGTTTCTGCACTTCCTGCACCCAGTCGAGCGTTTGCCATTCGGTGACGCGCGTGCGCGCTTCGTCGCCGGTGTATTGATTGACCTGGTAAATGCCGTTGGCTTCATCAAACCAGGTATCGATACCGACCACGATGCACTGCACGCCAAAACGATCGGCAAGGCGGGTAATCAGCGACGGATCGGCCAGCGCCGGTGAATTGATGGAAATCTTATCGGCGCCAAACGAGAGAATCTGTGCGGCGTCTTCGGGAGTTTTAATGCCGCCAGCCACGCAGAAGGGGATATCAATGACTTCTGCTACGCGCGACACCCAGCTTTTATCGACCACCCGGCCATCAGAAGAGGCGGTAATATCGTAAAATACCAGTTCATCTGCGCCTTCTTCCGCGTAGCGCTGCGCCAGTGGAACGATGTCGCCGATGATTTCATGATTGCGGAACTGCACGCCTTTCACCACCTGGCCGTCACGTACATCAAGACAAGGAATTATCCGTTTTGCCAGCATGAAATCGCCTCCGCTACCGTAAATTTGTTTTCTAAAAGTGCCCGGCCGACAATCACGCCGCGCGCACCGCTGCCGCGCAGGGCGGCGATATCGTCCAGTGAACCAATGCCACCGGACGACTGAAAGCTGACCTCAGGATAGCGCGCTGCCACGTCCTGATAGAGCGCGACGTTAGAGCCGCTCAGCGTACCATCGCGTGAAATATCGGTGCACAGCACGTGCTTCAGGCCAAACGGCTGATACTGTTCAATCACTTCCTCCAGCGTTACGCCTGCCGCTTCCTGCCAGCCGCTGATCGCCACTTCCTTACGGTTGTTGGCGTCAATGCGCACGTCCAGCGCCAGCACAATCGCCTCGGCACCAAACTCACGGAACCACTGCTGTACTTCTTTAGGATCTTTTACCGCCGTGGAGCCAACCACCACGCGCGCCGCGCCTGCAGCCAGCAGCGCCGCCACGTCGTCACGGCTACGAATGCCGCCACCCACCTGCACAGGCACGCTGACGCCCGCAATCAGCGTTTTCAGCAGGGCGATCTGTCGCGCGGCGGGATCTTTTGCGCCGGTCAGGTCAACCAGATGCAGCAGCTGCGCACCCTGACGCTCATAGTCCTGCAGGCGCGGCAGCGGATCGCTGCCATAATCGCGCTGCTGGCCATAATCGCCCTGATGCAGCCGAACTACCTTGCCTTCAATTAAATCTAAAGCGGGGATAATCATCCTTACATCTCCAGGAAGTTCTTCAGCAACTGCGCACCCGCTTTGCCGGAGCGCTCAGGGTGGAACTGCACGCCGTAAAAATTATCTTTCTGCACCGCGGCGGTAAAGGCTTCGCCGTAATGGCACTGGGCGATGGTGCTGGCGTTAACCGGCATGGCGTAGCTGTGCACAAAGTAAAAATAGGCTTCTTCATCGATACCGCGAAACAGATGATGCCCCGCCTGTGAAGA
>Ga0308166_1002433_pt1 | contig 17239 bp, 18 predicted proteins | sample PhyCR2_2_FD_202137 | JGI IMG/M metagenome (GOLD analysis project Ga0308166, IMG submission 202137) | Phyllosphere microbial communities from UC Gill Tract Community Farm, Albany, California, United States - DLSLCC.R2 | ecosystem: Host-associated > Plants > Phyllosphere > Unclassified | place... | reverse complement strand
ACGCCATCACCAGCGGTGCGAGCCGTGATCGGTCGCACCGCAAAGACTCACCCCCGCTCACGCACCCAGAACAACGTCGCCCCTGCCACCGCGGCCGGCATCATCAGGACGTTGACCCCCGGAATCAGCAGCGCTAGGTACACGATGCCGCCGAAACTCAGGCTGCGCCAGCGCTTCTGGCGTAGCCAGGCGAGCATGTCCTGCCAGCTCATCTTGTGGTTGTCGGCAGGGTAGTCGATGTACAGCAAAAGCGAGGTACAGCGTCTGCAAACCACGTAAATCAAGGCTCTTCCCCAAGGGGGTTGAGTGGGAAATGTATCAGTTAGGTGGATGTCCTGAAAAGGGGCAGAGCGCCCTCTACATTACTCTGCCTGGCTCTAGCTTTTGTTCCGGGCTATGAAGAGCCTTCCGACCTTAGGATTGTCGTGAGGCAGTGAAGCATGTCAACAGGGGAGCGGTGGGAAGAACCATTACATCACAACCACAGGCTCTTCTGTACAAGAGTCTGCCCCCGAAAAATCGGCATGGGTCGTACACACGGAGAAATAAGTGAAAACTTCCCGGGCCCAAGGCCTACCTCCAATACCCAACAAGCACGCACAATTTGCCCACACGTTATCCACAGGCGCTCGCCTTGCAAAAAATCCTCGACCACATTATCTTGTATCTCGAGCACGAAGAAGGCACTACATGTAGTGCTCGTGTGAGCTGCTGACCTCGAACGAGGTAGGAAGAAATGTCTGCGAATGATTGCGTTCTAAGTTGTAGGAGACCGAAGCGCAACCACTCGCACCACCCGAAGCCGACAGTAGTTACTGATAAGCCCCAGGGGGACTGCATTGGGCCAAAGTATGACGACCCCGTCAACTGCTGGCTGCTGGGCGGCAATCCCTCTTGAGGCTGGCGAACGATCCAACCTAAGAGAAAAAATCTTATGAACACCAAGCAATCATCCGCAAACGCTGCCACTCTGGCCTCGGAAACCCTCCGCGACCCAGCCGCATCAGCTATCGCGAAAAGCCTCGCAGCATCCGTCCTCTCACAATCGTCTCCGAGCAAAGAGACGGGCAAGGCTATGGAGGCTAAAGCGTCTCAGGTACTCCAGTCTGATAAGTACAGCGAGACAACCAAAAGCCTCGCTGGCTCCGTCCTTTCCCAGTCCAACAAGAAGCGCTAAGCGGGAGGCGAAAACATGGGCCTTTACTTCATTGAATACGACCTGCGAAAACAACGGAACTACAAACCCTTGTACGACGAGCTGGCTAGCTTCGGAGCTGTGCGTGTTCTTGAGTCGTTGTGGTGCTTTAACCGCGTCAATACGACTACCGTCAATCTACGTGATCACTTCAAGCGGTTTATCGACAATGACGACGGGATTATCCTCTCTGAGGTAGCGGATTGGGCGAGTTATGGCACTCAAGGAAATCCTAAAAACCTAAAGTAGATACGATGAGGCGGGCACTGAACATCGGTGCTCGCTTCTTAACCTGTAAGCCTTACCACCGCCCCGCGGCTGAAAGGATCGCATCAGGTGTGGCTTTTCTATTCTGATGTGCAGAAGCATCTTCCCTATATTTTACCGAACGATCAATGAAGCCAAGGATGTGCAGCGACTTGGTTATCGACGCAATGTTGATGGGCATGTGGCGACGTTTGGAGAGTGTCTCGGGGGCCAGGAGCGATTTAAAACGTCTTCTTATCTTTCCAGAAAACTTGATTGATTCCACCCGCTAAAGATGCGTCCAGGTGAGCACTATGCCACAACTGAGTATCAGTTAAGCAAGCGTGCGGTAGTTTTTCGCTATATGCCACTCGAGTTGGCTTTCAAGATAAGTCCTTCGCTATTGTGGGGTCCGACAAAGCCTAGCCTAGAAGATAAATTGCTTGAGAACCACTGGCGCCGATCTCCCTCGTGGTTGGTTCGGTAATAGGTACGTCCGCTAGATTATCTAAATTCTGTAATCGCTAGAATGCATTTCCTTGCGTTGATGCGAAGTGTCGTCAGCTATTGCTACTTCGTTAAAATATATATATGAACATCCTGAAAGGCTAGATGGAGTATATGCGGGTGATTTGGCAGTCCAAGAGCTTTGAAGCTCCTGGACCTCCCGCTTTGTCACTTCGAGACTTGAGCCTTGCTACGCTTACGAGGTGGAGCGGCCTTGACTGACGCGGTCTCTAGAATGTCCTCAAATGCACTCTCTTTGTTGTGTTCTGCTGAGATAGCTGCTCTGGCGTCTACGATATTATCGCGGATTTCTTGCTCTAACGTTTTTAGATTTTCTCGAACTTTATCTAGGTTCAGTGTCTCTAATATTGTTTTCAGTGGGATGTGCATTACTTTGGAATCGGAATCCATGTTTGAACCTGATATTGCAAACGCTTCCATTATCTGAGAATTGTGTGCAGCTAGCAAGGTTTCCATTACTCCGTTCAACAGATTAGAGAATAGTCGCCCGTCTAATTCGTTTTTGCTCGTGTTGGCTGGCCCCCATGAAACCAGATGGTCGGAAAGGACCCCCAGTATCGGATTGCCATGGGTAGTGATAATATAGGATAGTAGTTTGCTGTCGTCGATGCCCTCAATCGCATTCACCAGCTCGGAGTATGGAGTCTCCATCGTTTTTAGATAATACATACTTGAGTGTCGAGATCGATCGATTACGTTCAGAAAGCTAAGAACTTGTTGCCATCTTCTGTACTTTTCAGCCGCCGCTTTATAAAATGCATCCGCTCTCACGTCGGGTAGTTCTCTCACAAATGCAGCGGCGTGATAATCCAAAATACTTTTGTGCAAGAAGGTTGTTAGGTCAAGGCCCTCTTCGATCAATAGGCATGCGACTTTTGTAATGTCCTTACGGAAAAGCTCTATATCGCACTTGCATTCTGGTACGTACTTTAGCGCATTATCGAATGCAAAGTTGAACTGTCTTCTTGTCAGTGATCGCCCACCACCGGTTTGGACAGCCATAAAGCAGAAAGCATCGAAAAGCTGCCGTAGGCGGCGCTCTGGCAAGCCGCTATAGTGTTGCCTGTTGAATCCTGCTTTAAGTTTGTCGTGCTTTGTAAAAACTATTCCAAATAGCTTGTCGAAGAAATCAGCCAGGCTGAGGGGGATTTCTTTTTCAGTTTGGTATACAACTATTACAAGTGTGAGCATCAAAGGTGTAGATATAATCCCTTTGATATGTTCTGGACATGCTAGCAGAGCATCGACAACTTCGGTGCGCTTTACTGTGGACGGAATGAGTTTTTTTACAAAGGGGTCGTAGTCTTCATCGGTTAGGGGGACTAATTTGATAACCCTGAAGCCAACTAGGTTTTGGATACTGCTCTGTGGACGACTTGAAACTATTATTTTTAACTCTGGGTACTTGGTCTGTATTGTGTCGAGTTCGACAATAGTGTCGGTAACGCACTCTTCAGGGATTTCGTCGAACCCGTCGAGTAATAGTACAAGCTTTCCAGATGATGCTAAGTAGCTAAATGTCTCATCACCCCCCGAGATGCCTGATGTTTTTAAGAAGCTATCTATTATGGTGGGTAAGTTGCGTTTTGAGGATATGTTTCTGAGCTCTAGGAGCGCGGGTATCTTCGTTATTTTTTCACTGTTGAGAAGCGAGCATGCCAAATACCTCATAAATATTGATTTGCCTTGACCAACTATCCCTTCGACAACCAGATTTCCATCTGGTAGATTATATATTGAATGGATTGCCTCATTGTTGTCGTCGATGTCCAACATTGATGGGTAATAAAACTTCTTGAGAGAAACGTCGTCCTCGGTAGACCAAATCGTTTTGACCTTCTCAATTCTCATGAGTGTTGTTGCGAGTTTTCTGGTGCCGGTTACAGTAGATAGTTTATCTAAAGACTGTTTTGCTTGGCCCTTTGCACCCGTATAGAGGTCTTTGAATAATGGTGCAAGAACTCTTGAAAGCAGTGTTATAGTAAGTACTGTTGTAGACATGCTATTTCCTTATAGTGGTCATAAGCTAGATCCGAAGGCAGGGCGATTCGGATATGCGATTGTTCTTGTCTGTGTCGGTTGAGCTTTTGCTACACCCACAGAGTTGCGTATCAGTCGAAGCAGGTTACGGCATTATCCACGCTCATTGACGGTCGATCACAGGCTATACACTGCAATGCGATAGCGACTAACCAGCATCATATCATCGAGTTTGCAAAAAACAGAGTGTGGATAAGCCATAAGACTGTAATGGAGGCTACATGGTTACGAGAAAATTCCAACCTCACATCAGTCGAGGCGCCTAAAGCAGAAAGCCCAAACGTGAAGCCACGCCACACTTTTCCGATCTTGACATCCTAGTCAGCTTGGGAAACGGGAAATGCTGTTTATCTTCATGGCCAAAAGGACGTATTCATCGTCGTATGTGAGTACCTCGGGGTATGCGTTCCCGGATTTTCAGCATCCTAGAGGGCCCGTGTGGCACGGTGGAACACTAGTCCAATTCTGAGCGAATGAAGCGTGGGCATCGGAGCCTCCTAGATTGTCATCAGCCAGTCGATTCGTTCAGTCCCTCAGTACCACCCTTTACCATCTTGATGCATTAGTCACTGGTTGTAGAGCCCTCGTATGTCTCTAGACATGCGGTGAGGAGCCGCTTGCAAGCACTGGTTCTCAGGGTGTCGATATGCTTTATGCCAGTGGGCTTTATCGAGAACTTTCTGACGTTTTCGTGAAGCTAACTAAGACGGAGTTTTTCGTCGGCTTCTATCCATCGCGTGGACTCAGGGCCAGAGGGGTGCACCTAATGCGCAATGCCCAGAATCTTTCATGGCCGCTAAGGTTATCAGTGGATGGTAAATACAGGAGTGTGGGGCTGCATTTCTTGGCTATGTTCGTCGTCTACTGGGCTTGAAAAAGTCGTGGTGCTGAGGAATTGCCCCTGCCTTATTAGAATGAGTCAGTGCTAAGCTCCTCCTGGTCGTTGTGCGAGGCGGTATGGCCACGATTTCAAAATATCAGGGGCATCACTCGCGCCTGCTAACTATTTCTCATAGCGCGTTACGGAGCCTATTGGACAGCTTCCAGAGCTTAGCGGGTTTGAGCTCTACAGCGTACTTGACGCCACGCTGACAGGGCTTAGGTCAGGCTCACCGCTCGTTTGATCCGGTAGACCGTACCCACCTCACAATCTGCCAGTTTAGCAATCTTATCCGCTGACATGCTGGGGTGATCCCTTATCAATGTCTGTACCTCTTTCCATATCGCCGAGTTCTTGCCTTTGCCCGTGGACTTTCATTCAGGCTCATCAGCACCTCAATTCTCCGGGCCCTGTCTGATCCGCTCGACCCATTTCTCCTGATCGATCCGGACCATTGTCGCCGTCAGGTCAATAAGCATACCGCTCACCAAATTCATCGTTTGGCAGTTGATCACCAACCTAACCGAGCATTGCTTTTACGCCCTGGCAGGTGCGGGCGTTCCACAGGAATTGCTACAGGCCCGCCTGTTGAAACGCCTCGATGTCGCCACAGTGGCGCCCACGGTGCAGGTACCAAACGAATCCCAGTTCAAGGCCCTAGGCTCGTGGGATGCGTACATTGCTGCACTGTCTGCCGAAGCAGATACGATTTGGCAGGCCTTGCTGGAACTGAGCATATGCAGTGCGGTTGAAGTGGCAACTATTCGTACGGACCTGTTAACGGGTCTTTAGGGTGCAATTACGACAGGGCGAGCCCGCTACCGTAATCAGGATCGGTTCAGAAAGGCGGTTAGGGGCAAGGGCTGCACGGACTAGGGACTCAACGACTACCTTGCTCACCTTGAATACCCCCCAGCTATCGCTTCAGGTGCAGATGCCGCTACACGTGCTGCCTGAAAGAAGTAATTACGGATCTATTTTTTATCTATTCCCACCAGGCGTGCATCACAGCCACTACATCCCTTTCCCTCGCCATCCCCCCGGGAAACACTGGGTGGAACGGTAGCGGGGGTTAAGCTGGAGCCTCCATACAGGCTTTCTCACGCTGTTCTGGCAGATTCTCTTACTACGTACACCTATTCACCTTTGAACCAAGAGTCGAACAGGGTAGTTGCGGCCTATTTGAATGTGGTGTTTGATAGTGGAAACCACACATGAGGGACGCCAAATGCAAATCACGAAAACCCAAGCTACACTCTTGCAGCAAATTCACGATGGCCTGTCCGTTGTCAAAGGCGAGGATACTTACACCCTTAAAATGTTGATCGAGATGGGACTCGCTGATGGCCACAACAGCACGTCCGATATGGGGGCTGAATACTTCGAAGTGATGCTGACTCCGGAAGGCAGAGCCACAGTTGTAGACTTGCTGATTGGCTGATTCAACATCATGGCCAAGGCTGGCCCACAACGCTTGCGTGAACTCGTTCGTCCTGACTGCTTCATTATCCTTGATCATCTCGTAAGACGAACCGCAGCAGTATGCGAATCAGTTCGGTGAATACGGTTTTCAGCAACCAGGTAATCACTGGTCGCAGCCACATCCAGGCTGGCAGTAGGTGCTTCATGGTAAATCTCCGTGGGGGATCAGTCTGTAATTCGGGCGTCACGACCGCTCTCGCGCAACCCATCACGTAGCAACGTGCACCTCTCGATTGAGGATTTCCACGCATGTGCCTGATAAATCGTAGGCGGCTGTTCAGGAGGGACTCGTCCCGACTTTCCCAACTGATGGCGGTACGACCTACCAGGCATCGTTTCTCGCTGTAGCTGCGTCATTCCACTTGATCGCCTCGCAGGAGACGCTTCAGCAAAATGCGGATCAGTTCGGCGGAGATGATTTTCACGAACCAAGTCAGGGCTGGTAGTAGGTGTCTCATGGTGAATCTCCTTTGTGGTTAGCCTGAGATTTCGGCGTCACGACGCTTTTGCGACAACCCGTGATGCGGCTCCCTTGATAATCGCTAATGCAGAAAATGCCCCTTAAAGGGCTTATCGTTTCCTGGACGGCTCTGGCCCGCTTCTCAGTTCGTAGCCCAACGGACGTTGCATCAAATCCTCTCAAACCGTCTTTTCAACTGTTGAACGAACGTTGTAACAGTTGTAATATAGCTTTCGTCAGCCCTACAGAACGGAGTCATGAGGATGGAAGTTGTCGCCTACTACAGAGTTTCGACGAAGGGCCAAGGCGAATCCGGTCTCGGCCTCGATGCCCAACGTGAGTACGTCCGGATCGCCGCTGAGGCTCAGGGCTGGGACGTAGTGGCGGAGTTTGAAGACGTAGGCGTATCTGGTTCGCTCCATCCTCTGGAGCGTCCAGCAAGTACCAAAGCTTTCGCGGATGGTCGGCCTGTAGTTGTCGCCAAGCTCGACCGGTTGAGCAGAGACGTTGAACACATCGCGGGCTTGATGAAACGGAGCGTGTTCAAGGTTGCGACTATGCCCAACGCGTCCACCGTAGAGCTGCACCTGTACGCAGTATTGGCGGAGCAGGAACGCAACTTCATTAGTCAGCGTACTAAAGCCGCTCTGGCCTCTCTGGAGGCACGTGCCGTAGCTGGAAACATTGATGCAATGCATAGTCTGGCCAACCGTGAGGACAAGCTCAGGAAGGGCCGCAGCATGTTGAACAGGGCCAAGGGCCAGGACACACAACGCCAGCAGGCAGACGACCGTGCAGCACTGGTGAAAGACGCCATCGAACTGTGCGTGCTCAAGGGCGCCAGCAGTCTGCAGGCAGTAGCCGATTGCTTGATTGCACGGAACATTCCCACTGCCCGTGGTGGAGCATGGTCGCCTACCACTGTAATGCGCGTAATGCAGCGTCTGGACTTGCACATCAAGAAGAACCCGCCTCTGAGCTTTCGTTGATCCGCACAAGCGGCGCTACTCCGCAAAGCATCGCATGGAGCAGGACAGCAATCACGTCTCAGGGATTAAAGTAACGGGCTTGCTCGATGGCCCTGGAGGCTCCCAGGAAGCTTTTACAGCGACGTTCTACTGCTAGGCAGGTCATCCCTTCAATATTTGAAAATCCGCCCCACAGAGGCTCCAGTGGGGTCTTTACCGGCCTTAACCTCGACCCACACAGAGCGGCAATTAGGTCGATTTGCCCAGGGTGCCCCTCAGATATTATCGCCAGGAATTCGCAACCAGTGTTCGACCAGGGCAAGAGGCGATTGTGAAAAGTTGGGGTATGGCCCGATTTGGAAAATGAACCCTGTTGCTTCTTTTACCTTTCTTTTCTCCTTTTCCTTTTAGAGCCTCTGGAAGCCACGGTTGACGTGACGTCCGGCGTTCATTCAGGGCGGATTCGTTAGAATCTAGTCTTTTGACAGGTTCTGCCGCTTGCTGGAGGGCGCGAATTGGCCAAGTCTATGCTACCGATGCCTTTCACATCGTGTGATTTGGCTGAACCGCAGTTGCGAGAGTGATAGCGGCGATGGCAATCTGCTGATCACAACCACGGAACGAGTTCCAGATATGGCTTTGATTGATTGCTACGAGTGCGGAAAGCAAATCAGCGACGCCGCTCTGGCTTGCCCGAGTTGTGGTGCTCTCTCAAAGCGCTTCAAGCCATCCCAATGCGAAAAGTTGGAAATTAGGTCGTTTCATAAGCTGACCATTGTGTGCTTATTCATTGGGGCGACCGCATTCGGCTTCTGCATCGGGTTCATTGCGCTATCCAACGGATGAGGGTCTGACCACCCGACCGGTGCGGTCCCAGTCATGCAAGGGCTAAGAGGTCCAAGTGGGCAAGCTTCGGACAGTCGAGCACTCTACTCACTCATCCATTTCAAAAAGGCATCTCCCTCAGGAGTCAGAACACATACTAACTCCGTAGCGTTTTCGCTCGGCACTATCTTGGCTCGTACGTAACCAGCCTTCAGTAGCGTTTGTACCAGTAATAGACAGTCGCCATGAAGCGGGAGAGGTTTACCTTCGCTCGCCAGCTGAAGTAAAGCAGGGGTGTGAGGCACTTGAAAGTCCACATTAGTCTCCATGACAGTGTCGGTTCAGGTCCGGGGTGCTCTGTGCTTCGGTGATAGGTTGTACACACATAGTCCTGCAAGCTAACCCAGGTTCCCGTCTGGCCTCAGCGTTCACCGAGATTGTGGCGTACATGCACCGCAGTGCAGCTCGCGTGCTGCCAGATAGCATAGACCCTGATGAGGGAGGGTGGGGCTACGTGTATGAGGCCTCGCAAGCGGAAGTCGAGCCAGGGTGCTGAACTCGCATGAAGAAACTCTCTACGTCGTAATCAGCGAGCCCCCTTCCACCGCTGTATCCCAGCAAAGCAGGGGAAAGAACGTGCTACAGGCTGCCGCTACGATGATCGTGTGAAGGCGGCGAATTGGATGGGCAATTGGTTTTTGTGGCGGCCAGTTGATCATGATCAGCCGGTAGGATAACTCACAAGATCTTCCACTTCGGCAACCAGCACAGAAGGCTTGCATTTCAATGCTGTCGCGAGCTTGAAGATCATGGGGAGGGTCGGGTGGTGTACGCCCCTCTCGATCAGACTGACGTAATTGCGTTGCACACCAGCTTCAAGTGCCAACTGCTCTTGCGTCAGCCCTGCTTGTTTCCGCCGATCGCGAAGAACCTTCCCAAATGCCCATCCTTCGTCCAAACCGTACACCCTCTGCGTAGGTGTGCACTGTCGACGTATGGGATGCCTGAGTCTTCACAGTATACTGTGAATTCCCGCTAGCTCGTGGCATCATTGCCTTCGCTGGAGGTGAGAAAAAACACGCTTCCAGGACCATCGAACCGCTAGTGGAGCGGGTATGAGGCAGAGGAGCGATAAGGGTGAAGGTAAGATCGAAGGGTTTGGTGATGGCAGGTGTTGTGCTTTTCCTTGCTGGTTGTACTCAGGCCCGGTACCAGTTCTTCAAGGATGGCAGCACGCAACGAGAGTTCTCCCAAGACGACGCAGCTTGTGGAGTCCAGACATCCAGCGTGCAGATGGCGGACTGGGAATACAGGGGCACGATCATGGAAGGTGCCAACATCAAATCCAAGCAGCAGCAGGTGTACCTGGCATGCATGAGTGCGAAGGGGTACGACCGTCGGCAAGTGCAGTGATCGACTAGCAAAAGGGAGGGCTGTCCCGCCACAGGACCTCTTCGTATCGATGGGTTCGATGCAGAGACAGGGCTTGAACAAGGCAAACAGCATCAGTTATCAGACACTGAGGAACTCGCAGCATGAAATTGAAGATTGAAGGTGAAATTACACCAGAGCGGGTGGCTGAAGCCGTCGCTGACGCATCCAGGATGTGGTCAACAACCCGACCGGGAGGCAAGTTCTACGGTGCTAAAATCCAGCTAGTGCCATTTGATGCTGAAGGGAGTAAATGGGCACTTGTTGATGATCAGAACGAACCTTTCGTCATGATCATCCCGGCCCCGTCTGGAACGATAGTCAGACCAGCCCTAACTGCCGAAGGCAAGCAAAACCAAAAGAATCGTCCCGCAATGGACCAGCAGCAAGAAGTTAAAGGGTCACCCCTTGAGCCAACGGTCGCTGTATAGCTAATCCTGTTCAATGAGAGCGCCTGCCGTGTGACTCGCGGAGGTAGAGCACAGGCACGGTCAAGTTCTCAAAGGTCAGCAGCATATGCATCACGTGATGCCGCACTGATCTCTTACGATGCAATGAACCGTTTGACTCTTGCCACCGTAACGTCTAACTGCTTCATTCCTCTGCATGGGCGGATGCTTGTGGAAGGCACAGGTTGTTGTGCTCTAGGCTGGATACGATAACTTCTACCTCAAGGCAGCGGTGACAAGCGGAACGTGGCAAGGTCATAGAAAACATATGTCCTATCTGTCTGATATCTTGTGACGGACTTCGTCACACAATCGACTTCTCAGAACTTACTGCCCGTGCCTGTGGGCACATTGAACATCTGTACACAGCCCAAGGGAGGGTGGGGGCAAACCCCTCCCTACGTTGCTTTGAATTTACGAAATGAACTCATCCAGCTCGGCGCTGATGACTATAGTCATACCTTACCCCTTTGTGTTGGCTAGCCGTGGCCAAAGCCACAAGATATCCATTTGCAGTTAAGATCCAGATCAAAGGCGGGGAGGGGCTTTGCTGCCCATCTCTCCCCTTAACGTTATAGAGTTGAGCTCGTGCCTATGGCGCAGTTATTTATCAGTGACGGCAGCGTCACAGATTCTTCTCCTAGCTAATCGTTGCATCACCAAACCTGTGCCCGCAGGCACGATGGGTTACTGTACAAGTTATACAGGAGGAAGGGGGGCGCCCCCTCCTGCTCTTGCTTTAAATTGTGCAGTGGTAGATCGTGCCCTCAGCACAGGTTCATTCTCTGTGACTATGTCACCGTCGTCCTCTTGAAGTGATAAGACGTGACTTGCGTCACAGCTCGTTCCTGAAAAGTTCAGAGCTAGGGGCTCTGCTGTCTCTCTTCCTTCTAATAACTTTGTAACTTGTTAATCGTGCCTAACGGCACCGGCTATTACGATGGGGCGGGGCAGGAAGCCCCACAGGCTTTTGATCGTAATGCTACAGAGTGCATGTGACGTACCGTCACGGGTAATCATTGTAAAGGTATTGTATACAGTTGAGATCAAGAGCGAGGAGGGCTGTGGTACCCTCTTCTTATCTCTGCTTAATTAGTTGTCATTCTGCCTTTCGGCACAGGCCGTTACGTCGTAGCAGTACTCCACAAGATACTCATGTGCAAAGTTGTAATCTCAAAGCTACGCTTTGGCGATAGTGCCCTATTCCGACATTTGTCGGAAGTGGTCACTGCCCTTTGATACATGCGGCCGAAACGGTCCCTACCTTCATCTCCCTCTGGCCCAGGCAGAGCGGCTACGCAGCCTGCACCTGATTTCCTTGTTCGAGCGTCTCATTCCGCCACTTACGGATGGTTTTGGCCGATACGCCGGTTCCTCGCTCGATGGCGGCAACGGCGAGTCCTTCCTTAAGCATCTGCATCACTTGAGGTTTCTTGGAATGTGACAGGCGTTCTGTAAAGACAATGATGTTCGGTGTAGAGCATCGATCATCCCATGATGCTTCATATTCTTCTGCAGTGTTGTACTGGGTTAAGGTACGTAAGTCGTAGTGTAGCTTGGCGAGCTCTTCGGGGGTTGGAGCGTGTGGGTTGTCGTGTCGCCATCTGTAGGTTATTGGCTCATCTGTGATGCCCTCCATCTCATCAGAAAGAGTTTTTGGGCGACTTGACATCATCCACGGTATGATCAGTTCGGTTGCTTTAACATAGCGTCTTGCATGCCTAACTCCAAGTTGGAGCAAATCCTGTACACCTTCGGTTGTGATATACGGGAAGTTCTCTAAAATCCAAACCAAACCTGCTACAGATAATGGCATGGACTTTCCCCCTACGCCTATTGCGCGGTCGTGCCAGTCAAGGCGTGCAACACCCTCGATCACGTCCATTGCAAACTCCGGATAGCCGCTCTGATAGGTAAGGCAGCTAATGTATCCGTAAAACGGATTCCGAATGAACTTGGGTTTTCGACCGCACTTTTGTTTTGGTGATATGGTAACTTTTGATTTCGCTGGTGGTAGATTGTCAGAAAGCCATTTTGTAGCGTTAGCTGACATGCGGGAGTTTAAAGCGTTCAGTTTTGACTGAGAAAGAAGCTTATGCTTCGTAGGTGTTAGTTTGGGTGGCATATAAGTAATTTGTTATAGTTCTGTGTTGTCGTGATGCTGATTGTAAGTAGGTCATCGTATGCGGTCTCAAGGCTAATAGTCCTGCACTTAGGGTATCTCCCGCTGCCGCACAAGGCTGCCCTGATCATTGAGGTGACGGCCGGAACTAAGTGCGTGAATAACGAGAGCAAAGTGCCAAAGTTTTCAGCTAAGGCGGCTGGCTTATCATTGCCAACCCCCCTTAAGGTGTGTCTCTTCTAGATCGGTGTACGTGCATCTCTAGACATGGTTCATGTGGAGCAGCATTGCGTATGCGCCAGACGTGGTGCGGTGCATTCTCGCAGAAACGATGAGCGGCAGACTCATCGTATTTCGCCAAGGAATGCCAAGCTGATAGCTTACAAGCCCTGCCGCCCATTCCGCTCAATAAAGTCTTTAAGCCAGAGAATTCCCTTGCAGGTGAATAGAGGGACTGGTTTGAAAAACCTTTCTCCGGTTGTTCGGTCAATACCATCGGTCCATTTCACTTCAAGACGTCCTGCATCAAGATGCTTTTGGTATGGCAGGTTGTGCTTGTATCCGCCGCCCATCAGGACTTTATTCTTGCGGAGGTATATGAGTAGTTTGGTCTTCCCGGTTCCCACAGTCTTGCTAGTAACGTGCAAGTTGTGTAGGGAGTCGGAATTAACAAAGTGATCGTAAAACTCCAGTTTGTGGGAGTTCTTTTCTGCGTCTTTCTGTAGCTGTTGCACTTGCTCACAGAGTACAGCGCGTTCCCATTCGAGATCCGCTGCTAGTAGTAGTGTGCTGTGTAGTGCTTGTGACGAGCCGAAGCTCGGTTGTAGTGAGGCTTTCCTCTCAAGGTAGTCAGGAAGGCTGTCTTCCAACCGTCCATTTGAAAAGTATTCATCACTCAGGATGATCGAGCTAGCAATTGGATTCGATGCAGCAGGGGTGTACGGTTGTTGCGTGTTCATGTGTGTGGGTCTTATTAGATTTTGGATATAGGTGCCCGTCGCTATTAAGTTAGCGTTGATGTTGGGCGTTATGGAATTGTGTTCTCACACGCTCCCTCTAAGGGAAGGGTTACTTGAATGCGTTAGTCGTTATGGCATGGGTAGTTACCTGGCTGTGGATGTGATTTTTCAGGCATGAGGGGGCGTTACAGGAACTTAAGGTTCTGTATTAAGTGCAGTCGGTATTGGTAGAGGTATATCAACGGCTCTGTGCTCAGCCATGTATGTAAAAGCAATAGTCTTATGTCATCATTTCATTTCACTCGAATGTTGCAGTGTATTCTGCGGACGTGGATTATCCGGAGGGAAACTGCTCGGTTTCAAAGGGGGGTTCAAACTGGGGCTACGAATTCCGGGTTTTTGGAAAGCCGGACACAACAAATCCCTCGTGCTAACAATCCGTGATTTTCACGAACCTGCAGGAAGGTGGATATTGCGGTTGGCCAGTGGGGGCCTGGTGAGTCACCGGTGACTTGGTGATGGGCGCATTCTGATACGTCGTGATCTGCCTGTCAACCCCTGTGATGAAAATTTTGTGCACAAAGTTGCGGTTGTGAGGTGTGGTGCAGGAGAAAGTATAAAAGCCGGGTTCGGTGATGGGCTCAAATACCACAGGCCGGGTTCGTGTAGGGCTTGTACTACCGGTCGACTAGCGCCATGAGAGGCGCATCTGCTGGAGTGCTAGCAGGCTGAACGCCGGTTCGCGTCCTTTTATCACCGCTCATCCTTACTCGATACGGGAGCGCCATGGATCAGGCAGGCGCACTGGATAGGTATGACCACGCTCGTGTTCACCCCGAGGAGGGAATGACTACGACCCAGAGTTAAGTGTTGTATTTGGTGGGCACAGTCTCCGTCTCACGACGAGGTAGGTTGAATAGCGGGTATTTCCAGTGGTTTTGCAGGTGTGTATGGGTGTCTGCAAATTTGCTGAACCCCCCCTCATCCAGCTCACTCAGCAGCTTGCGTACGTCCCGCACCAGATCGGCTTGATTCTTACCTGCCAGCTCGCCAACTCCCGACTGCTACTGATCAGCGCTGTATCGGTTTTAATCAGAATACTTACGACGTTTGTCAGCTCCACGTGCCCCATGGCATTACGAAGCGCCTGGTTGGGACTTATGGCAGTTCTTACATTTATCGGATCTCTGCTTTGAATAGGGTGTCTGGTCGGGTGCAGATGGGCGGATGTTGGGCTTTTGCGATATGCGTCGAAGTGCATCCTCGATCACCCTGACCGGGCTGTGGCTGCGATAGACGCTAAAGGTCACGGAGCTGTGTTCATGTCCAACTATTCGTTTGTCAGCGAATCCTGCAGTCCGGCATCTCAAAGATCGTCAATGAACGTGTGGCGGAAGCTGTGGAATGTCCTTCTTGTGTTGGGCCGCTTAGCTTGCCCAGTGTCGGGTATCACCTCCAATACCTATAAGACGAGCCGAGCGGCGAGCTACGTTGATACCTGCCTGTGAGCTCGTTGTGTCAGAAGATTCGCTCACGCGTCCGCGAGTAGCCCTGCCGCCTTTGCGATGCTGGGCAGCTTCCTTATTTCTAACGCCATTCGAGAAAGCGGGTTGATACCATAGCTGTCCCCGATGTGTCCGGTCGCATGGCCAGTGATCCAGTCGCTTACTTCCTTCGGAATGCCATGTTCCCTCGCGAGTGTCTTGAAGCTGTGTCGGAACGCGTGAAGTGGGTTTCGGCCTGGGTTATACACCCCGCACCTTTCGGTGATCGGACGCCACGCCTTCGTCACGATCCCGGCGAAACCATCGGACACCTTGATGAGCTGAGGGAATACTCTATCTTCTGGCTGCCGATCCTGTACCAATGTCAGAAACCCTAGCGCAATCAAATCCTCATGGATTGGGATTTCCCTGCGGCTGCTGTCGGTCTTCACTGACTTGTCAGGGCGGTCGTCGATGATTCGTATGAACCAACTTCCGCTCTCGTGTTGATGGATGTCCCTGACATATAACTGAGCCAGTTCCTCACGTCGCCCTCCTGTGTAGGCCGCCATTAGCGGAATCCAGAACAATGCATGGCCCGGTCGGCCCTCCGCTGTCCGGAGCTTTTGAAACTCTGCGTTACTGAACAACGTAACCAGTTCGTCCCATCTGTACCCGCGATTATCGTCCAAACGGCGTTTCGGCTTACCTGAACCGAGGCGTTTGTGAATTCGTGATGCGGTGACTGGATTTGTCTCGATCTGCCCGTGGTCGACGGCGAATGCCATCACTGATGACAGCCTCGCCAATAGGAGGCGGGTGGATGAAGTTGCGAGGGGTTTGACCCGATCACTAGGAGGTTGAAGTAGTTTGGCAGCAAACGCATGTATGTCCGATGGCTGGATCGCTGCGATGGGTTTGTCACCCATGTCCGTGATAAAGCGATTGACCGCTCGACTGTAGTCAACTCCGTGGCGTCGGGAAACGTATGCAGACCTGTCCGACATGGATATGGCCTTGACGTAGTCCGCAAGTATTGCTGAAAGGCGTATGCGGCTTTCCTTCCCGATGGGCTGGGAAGCTGGGGGCACGGTAGGCGTTAGCACCTGCGACTTGTACTCAACACAGCGTCCAAGGCGCCCAAGGCGTGCATCGTGAAAAAGCTGTTCCGATTCCGCGTATGCAACAGCAAACGCCGACTTTGCTTGCTGGTGATTTCGCGTGTTCAGTGAGCGGCGTATCTCGGTTTTACCAATGATGTGCCTGAGATCATCCGGCACCCTGCGTCGGAGGTAGTAGATGCCCGAGTCGGGGTGCCTGAATGGTTGTGCTATCAATGCCATGTGTACCAGCCTTGTGTATCAGTTGGCTGGGAAAGGGCATGACTTTCGTGGTTGACCGACGTTCCAAGTGAAGTGCTTGGTGACTGCTTAGCGTTCCGCTACCAGCGTCTCCGCCCCCCTTTCACGCACCCAGAACAATGTCGCGCCTGCCACCGCTGCCGGCATCATCAGGACGTTGACCCCCGGAATCAACAGCGCCAGGTACACGATGCCGCCGAAACTGAGGCTGCGCCAGCGCTTCTGCCGCAGCCAGGCGAGCATGTCCTGCCAACTCATCTTGTGGTTGTCGGCGGGGTAGTCGATGTATTGGATCGCCATCATCCACACACCGAACAGTAGCCACAGGGGAGCGGCGATGATGTTCAGCATGGGGATGAACGACAGGACGAACAGCGCAAGCGCACGGGGCAGGAAATACCCCAGCTTGCGGGCTTCGCGAGCCAGAGTGCGCGGAATCATTTCGAGCAGCTCGGCCCAGCGAAAGGGCGGAAACTCATCCTTGCCCCGCGCCACCACCTCGACCTTTTCCGACAGGAACCCGTTGAACGGGGCGGCGATGATATTGGCCAGCATGGTGAAGCTGAAAAACACCATGAACGCCACCAGCACGGCGAACAGCGGCCAGAGGATGAAGCTGAGGAAGCCCAGCCAGTGCGGCAGACTCTGGATCAAGTGATCGACCCAACCGCTGAACAGGTGCCCAGCGAAGTAGATCAAGCCCACGAACAACACCAGGTTGATGCCCAGTGGCAGCAGCACGAACAAACGCAGCCCGGGAGACAAGACCATTTTCAGGCCTTCGCGCAGGTATTGCGGGCCGGACAGTG
>Ga0308166_1002429_pt1 | contig 17257 bp, 17 predicted proteins | sample PhyCR2_2_FD_202137 | JGI IMG/M metagenome (GOLD analysis project Ga0308166, IMG submission 202137) | Phyllosphere microbial communities from UC Gill Tract Community Farm, Albany, California, United States - DLSLCC.R2 | ecosystem: Host-associated > Plants > Phyllosphere > Unclassified | place... | reverse complement strand
ACCGCGAACTCGCCAAGATTGCTGCCGCCATCCAGCGGCGCCGGCAGCGGATGCAGACCAGCGTAATGCAACGCCGCCCAGACGAAATCGCTGCAGCGGTTGATGGTGGCCGGGCGATCCACATCGAATTCGAACTCGGCCGGTTCCTCAGCGAAGTCACGCAGACAGCCGTAATGCTCCTCGGTGATTTCCAGGGTGCGGCTGTAGTACGGGTCCAGATGCTCGTCGGCATCGTCGTGGCGCACCTGCGCGTACTGCACACCGGTGCGGGTTTCGCCTGGCGCATGGCGCCGTGGTGCGAAGCCGTAGCTGTGGGCCTCGTCGTCTGCGGCTACCTGCAGGTACATATGGCCGCGCGGCGAGATGCCCCCGCTCTTCAGTGGGGTGCCGGGGGCGGCCAGGTACAGCGTTGCGGTGTAGCGTGTTGCCTGCTCCATGCCTGTTCAGCCTTGATGGGTGCTGCGGTCCTGGCTGGATGATGGCATAGGTGGGATGGGGGGCAGGTGGAGAGGCCCAAGCTGCGGGATCGGCTTGCTGAATGTGTGAACCAGACGGCAATCCCGCGAGAGCGGGTACTGCAACCGGTGATCGTTGCGCCGGTGACGTGATTGCACGCCACCCAGCGCGGAACGGTCACTTTCGCGAGTGGGCGAACGTCTCCATGCGGATGTTCAGAAGATCGTTGGCAAAGCCACGAACCATCAGGGCTTCGAGATCATCGATCATCCCCGGGTCCACGTCGTACGCACTGAAGTACCCAGCCAAGTCGAACAGCTCGAGACTGACCCGTTTCGGCTGGCGAAGCTTTTCGTAGCCTGGCTTGAACTCCCGATTCCGATCAGGATGGCTAACCAGCGAGATGGACTGTACATCGCGCCGTCGATTGAAGGCCAGGTTAATTTCCTTCCAGAGCGATTGCTCACGAGCCTTTCCGACGTACAAGGCCTGGCCACGGGAATCATAGAAGATGTAGATGCCACAGCTATTTTCAAGCTCGGCCTTCACTCCCTGCGCATACTTGCTCGCGCCCGAACCACCGTTGAAAACCTGCCAACTCTTCTCTTGCTTGGTCAGGCACCGGTCAATCGTATAGAACTCTACAATTGGCTGGATCGCCCTGAACTGCGACTCATCCACGGCCGCTTCCCGCGACTTCGCCAACGCGGAAGCCACCTGATTGGCACTAAGGTCCTCGTCGCGATTCTTCCAGTTGATCAGCGTTCCCACTGATACCCCCAGAGCAGCGGCCAGCTCACCCTGCGAGGTGGTTCCCAACTTCCGGGTCAACGATTCGATCAGATCTGTTGCTTTCATTGCGGATCCATCTGCATTCACAATTCATCGAAAGCTCATCGATGAGCTTCGGCCCCGCGCGCAACGCACGCGCGTAACGCCCTATCGGCAGCATCCACCTGAACTTGAGTGCACGTTCCATCGAATCACATACTCGCCGCACGAATCTGTATATCGTGCTGCACCCGTTGGTCTTCCAGCTGCTGATCCATCTGATTTGCAAGCGCGCGCTGATGCGCTTCACGGCTGACAGAGTCGAACTGCTGCAGTGACTCCTCCACCGGTGTCTGCGCCGCCATCTCGGTCGGAATCGCAGCGCGCTGATGGGCCGGATTGCTCGGCTCGCCCTGCACCACGAACAGCGTGTGCCCGGCAGAGTGCTCGTGCGTAGCGTTGCTCACCAGCACATGGTCCACCCGTTCCAGGTCGTTGTCCTTGGCCAGTACCAGAAGGCTGGCGGTCATGCGTTCGCTGACTTCATCGAAGCTGCGGCCGTGCTTGGCGTCCAGCGCTTCCACGCCCTCGCGGATCTGCTGATACAGCGCATGGTCGGGGTGACCGGGCTGCGTGGGGTCCTGCAGCGCCCGGTTCGGGCCCGAAGCCTCATCCGGTTCCGGTGCGAACGCGGCCGGTTCATGGCTTGGCGCCGTCTTAGGCTCGGCAGGAACAGTGACAGCCGCAGTGACTGGCTCGTGGTCACCCAACGGAGCCGGTTCGGGCTCTGGCACGTGTTGCGCCACTTCCTGCTCCAAAGGCCACGGATCGCGCGCAGGCTCAGCAGGCAGCGGCTCCTTGAAGGGCACCGGCTCGACCTCCTGCACTGCCATGTCCTGCTTTGGAGTGGGAGCAACCGCAGGTGCGGCCATCTGCTCCGGATCCGGTACCTGCTCTGTGCGCTGCGTGGGCACCGCCCGCGTTGCCGCTGCCAGAGGCGCGGCAGCGTGTGGCGTCGCGCGCTCAGGTGCGGCCGGGTGCGCCTGCATAGGCTCGGTGGGCTCCGGCGTCTGTGAGGCAGTACGGTTTTCGGTGGGCGCCTCGCTGTTTGGATGGGGCTGAGGTTGGGGCTCCGCCTCACGCCGCGGCGGATCGCGCTGCTCGGCGTGCCGCTGAGGCGCGGGCTTGTCCTGTGGCGCGGGCTTGTCCTGTGGCGCGGGCGTAGGTGGTGGTGCGACCGTTGTCGCTGGCGACGATGCCGCAACCGTCGCAGGCGCGATGGGCTGCGCAGTCGCCGGCTCTTCAGGCCGCGCTTCCACGTTCCCGCCCTGCTCCGATGGTTTGTCGCCATGTGCCACCTGCGCGGCCGCTCGTGCAGCCTGCCCTGCATCCACCTGTGCAGCACCTTGCCGATTGGCCTCCTGCAGTGCCTGCCGGTAAGCCTCCTGCTCACCCGCCGACAGCGCGGCAATGCGCAGCTCGGGCGAGTCCGGTAACGGCGCCTGCTCATTGGCACGCGTCCGCACCTCATTCCATGCGGCCTGCAGCTCCTGCGTGCTGGTGGTCGCGACGGCGCGCGCCACGCCATCCTGACCTACCTGGTAATGGGTGATGGGCCGGGAGGCGCCGGCGTTACCCTCGGCTACAGGCCCCAGTTCCTGCAGCGTAGGACCCGTAATGCCGTGCTGCTCGCGCGTGCGCTCCGTGGCCAGGGCGATGGCCTGCTCCCACGCTGGTGACAGCGCGACGCCCGCAGCGTAGTAGCTATGGCGCAGCTCGTTCTGGTTCACTTCCGCCGCAGACGGCAGCGGTCGCGCGTCCAATGCGGCAATGGTCTGGTTGAACTGATCGAGCGACGGCTGCTGGATGGTGCGGGTCAGCTCCAACTCCAGCGCCATGTTCCCCTGCGCGATCTGGCCATCGTGGTGCCATTGCCCTTGTTCGTCGCGTTGGTAGGGCTGGTTGTCCGAGCCTTGGACAGCGTCAGGCCTTGCACGCGCCTGCTCTACCGCTTCCGGCACCAGCGGCACGAAGTCGCCGGCGCGGGTAGCAGCACGGGTCTCCAGGTAGCTGGCGGCAATCGCGGCCTTGCCGTTGGCGATGTTGTTCTCGATGCGCTGCACCGCATCGCGATTCAACTCGCTGGCGCGCTCGGGGCTGGCGATCTGTGTCTCATACACGCCCCGGTCGTTGGCGCCGGACACGCCAACCTTGACCTGCCGCATCCACTGTTCGGTCTGCGCATCGCGGTGCCAGTTGGGATTGTCCAGACGCCCCTCGCCGTCCCGCGCCGGGATGCTGAAAGGATCCTGTGGCGGCGGCGCTTTGCCCAGCGCCAGCTCTACCGCTTTTACATGGGCGTATGCGCCCAGCTCACGGGCCTTCTCGTAACTGGCACCCACACTGCGCTCAGCCGGATTGCCCAGGCCGTCGCCCGCGCTGTCCATGACCGCCTGGCGCTGCCAGTTGAGGCCATTGAACTGCCACGTGACATCGGCTTTGTCGGTCTGCCGGTAGACGGCGCGGTTGTCGAGCAGATCGGCGCCCTTGTCGAACGCCTTGCTCATCAGCAGCGCATCGCCCGCGACGATGGCCGCAGGGACGAAGCTGGACGTGCCGATCACCGATGCCGTGGCCATGCCACCGATCCAGCCACCGCCATTGCGTGCCAGAGCGTGGGTGAGTTCGGACTGGGCGGCGGTACCGTTGCCTTCCTCCAGCAGCTGCGACGTGCGGCGGGCGGTGATGACGGCGTCGGCGCCGGAGGCGAGCAGGCCGCCGGAGCGGATCAGTTGTCTGGTGGAGGCTTCGCCGAGGAGGAGGTCGATTGTGACCTGCCCCTGCTGCAAGCTCGGCGCACGGATCCGATACGCCGCACCCTCGCCCAAGACGCGCTCGACCGTCTGGATACCCGGCTCTGTCAGAACAACTCGGCCACCATGGTGGGCATTAGAAATGGCAAGCGACAGGCCGCTTCGCTGCAACTCAATATTTCCACCCCGAGTCAATGGCTTGGCGTCATACTCGATTCTATTGAGCGTAGTCACGATACCACTTTCGGAATGAGTGACAGCCACCCAGCCGAGGTCGACCCCAGTTAAGCCTTTCAATGCTTGGATCTGAGCGATATGCGTTTGGTGGTACTCGGGAACTCCGTCAAAAAAGTCCCGGATCCGTTTATTCGTGATCGCAGGCGTGCTTCCCAGCGGAGTATTCGTGTTGAGATCGCCATTGATCAACCCGACCTTGACGGTGTCTCGCAATGCTTCTACACGAGCCATCACTCTATCGAGGGCGTCAGAGTCATTTAGCAGCGCGGCCTTACCGTCTCGAGTTCTCTGAATCTCGTTCAAGCGCCGAATCATTCCGTTCTGGTATTCACCCAACGGTCCGCCACTGTGAGGGGTGATGCCCATCGCATCTGCATAGGCAGGATTTGCAGGCAGGAACAGCCGGTTTTCCTGGGAGTGAATATTGAACCGTCCCGCCTCCTGCAGCTTTGCGAGCAACGGGCTGTGCCTCAGCGTCTGCTGCTCAATCGCGTGATGGTCCTGCAAATGAGTGGAATGTCCGGCCACATATCCTCCTTGACTCAAGCATCGCCGAGTCTCAGCAGTTCACCGCGTCGTAGAACCACAGACCGTTGGACGTACCGCTGGTGATCAATCCCGCGGCTTCGACCGCCTCCTTGAAAGTGCGGTCGCAGAAGACACCTTCGTAGTAGGGGAGACGGAATACGTGAGCATCGCCGATGACCTCCCTCCTGAACGCCAAGCGGACGTCGCCCGTCAGATCGTAGTATTTCCCCTCTTCATAGTCGTCACTAACGATGATCTTCAGCTGGGATGCTGCCTCATCCAAGGCATCGATGGTCCTAATGACATCGCAAAGGAAATAGGGGCCACCCATTGCTCCATCAGCGAGTCGATAGTCAGTCTCCCTGAACGCAAAAGCACCTGGGTCCACGGCCGCCATCACCTCGCGGAGACGCCCTGAAACGAGCCAATAGCCGCTCATCCCAGCTTCAAGATCCTCCGGTGGCCACCCTGCGCTTGGGTAATACACCAGGCGCGGGGTCTCGCGCAGAGGCGGGAAGCCCCCCTGATCGGGACGCAAGAGGAAATTTGGAGGCGTCTTCAGGGAAGACTCGTTCTCAAAAACGACGCCATGCCCTTTGCCGCGCCGTCGGGCGTCTGGGCGCAACTCGAAGAACTCGCCCTTCTTTGGCAGATTCGAAGTCATTGCTTGTCTCACCTCAGAATCAATCTAAATAATCGTGCCAAGAGCTTATCAGAGGGCGCCAACCTTCCATGCCCTCTTCGAGTCATGCCCGCGCGCTCTCAGCCTGAAGTCCCCTCCGCCGACATAGCGCACTACTGCTTCTCTCCAGTTCCTCTGGCCGCTCTGAAGTCCCGATGCGACCTGCCTCTTACCGCCCTGCCTTCAACTCAAGTACTGAATAGGCATGGCTGCTTCTTAACCCGTTCTGCACCGGCAAGCAATCGTACAAAAACTAAATCCATCTTACGTTCGACTACCGATCCCGCTCCATGAGACGCGCCGCAGCCATCTTCAATTTTGACATGCGGATTATGCTTAGAATGACGCGCACCATGTCAGACACCGGCTGCGTCCTTGAACCTCAGGCCACGCGTTTCACACTCGCTTCCGATTCCCGTAGCGCGTATGGCATCCCGGAACATGCGATCGCAGTAAACAATATCGCCGGAGTACGGGCTCCTGAAGACATGACTGCCCCCAATTACATCCCTCTTGAATGCCAAGCTTGTTCCGCCACGAAGGTCGTAGAACTTTCCGCCCGGATAGCCCTCATCGACGATGACCCGGAACTTCGATGCTTCCTCGTCGACGGCATCCAGTTCGCGAGCAACCTCGCACAGGTAGTACGTTGGGCCCTCTGTGCCGTCCGGGAGCAGGTAGTCACACTCTACAAATTCAAAGGCATCGGGATCGAGTTCATTGAAGGCCTTCTTGAGGCGCTCTGATACCAACCAGTAGCCACTCATTCCTCCTTCGAGGTCCTGCGGTGGATCCCCCAGCTTTGGATCGAGCACCAGACGCGGTCTCTGCGCCAGAGGAGGGAAACCACCTTCTTCAGGGCGGATGATCAGCCTGGGTGGCGTCAGCAGTGCGCCCTCATTCTCGATCTCAACGCCATGACCTCTTCCCCTTCGGGTCGTGTCAGGCATGAGCAGATAGAACTCGCCAGGCGCAGGCTGATTACGTTCCAACGTGGGCATGTGCTTGTTCCCTTCCGAATTTGAGGCATGTGCCGCACTCCGCATACTTGCAGCATCGGTCACGGACTTGGTGCCGATGGGACAGACTCAGCAGTTCACCACATCTTCAAACCAGAGCCCGTTGGATCTCTTGGCCGTGACGATGCCGGCAGCTTCCACCGCATCCTTGAACGTTCGGTCGCAGAAAACCCCGCCATGGAAGGGCAATCTGAACACGTGGGCCGATCCCAGCGCCTCGCGATTGAACGCCAACCGGACATCACCGGTCAGGCGGTAGTATTTTCCTGCCTCGTACTCATCGCTGATCACGATGTTGAGCTGGGACGCTTCTTCATCCAAGGCATCCAGCGTACGGACCACGTCGCAAAGGAAGTAGGTTGGTCCCTTTGAACCGTCTTCCAAGCGATAGTCGGTATCAGCGAAAACGAACGCGTCAGGGTCGATCTCTTCCATAGCCTGGCGCAGACGCTCGGAGACCAGCCAATAGCCGCTCAACCCGCCTTCCAAGTCCTGTGGAGGTACACCCTGCCGCTCCCGATAGACCAAGCGTGGGGTTTCACGCAGTGGAGGGAAGCCACGGGCTTCGGGCAAAAGTATCAGCCTGGGAGTCACAAGCAACGCATCCTCGTTATCAAAGACCACCCCGTGGCCCTTCCCTCCTCGGGTAGCATCCGGTCGAAGCTTGAAGAACTCGCCCTTGCGCGGCTGATGGGTGGAGTCCGATCGCATGCTTTTCATCCCACGTTGTTGATGTGAATCGAAGGCGCTCATAAGCAATTGAAGCGAATATCAAAGGCGCCCAAAAGTCCGGCCTTCAGAACTCTGACTTAGATGCTGGCCGCGTCAGTGAACCAGAGGCCTCGCGATGCACGCGGCCCACCGATTCCAGCGTTCCACACAGCGTCGCGGAGCTCTCTGTCGCAGAAGACGAAGTTTCCCGAGTAAGGCGTCCGGAATATTCTGGCTTGACCTATGACCTGCTTGCGGAACGCCAGACTGGCTCCGCCCCTTAGGTCGTAGAACTTCCCACCTCGATAGCCTGCGTCAGTGATGATCCGAAGTTTCGAGGCTTCTTCGTCCACCGCATCGAGTTCACGGGTTACATCGCACAGGAAGTACCGCGGGCCCTTGGATCCATCGGCAAGGCGGTAGTCACACTCTACAAACTCGAAGCCAGCCGGATCTACAGACACAAGCGCACCGCGTAATCGTTCGGAGACCATCCAGTAGCCGCTCATGCCCCCCTCCAGATCCTCTGGGAGGCTCCCCTTCTTTGCCGAGTAAACCAGCAGCGGCTTCTCCGCCATGGGGGGAAATCCCCCTTCTTCTGGTCGCAGGATCAGGCGAGGCGGGATGCGCAGCCGCTTCGCGTTCTCGAACACAACGCCGTGCCCCTTTCCCCCACGCGTGGTATCAGGCATCAGGAGGAAGTACTTGCCAGGAACAGGCTGGTTCGACTTCGATGCTTCCATGCTCTTCCGCCTTCTTTAGCTATGATGCGCCGTAGCGAGTCTGCCCCGTTCTACCCCGACCTTCCACCTCGTGCAATCAGATCACTGCGAGATTCGGAACCTGGTCAAGCATGCGTCCCACGCCTTGAGACGCGCTCCAGCCATCCTCCCTTTCCCCTCTGGAGGATGACATGACCAAGATCGACCCCGCATGGCTGGAAGCCTTCGACAGGGAACTTCTCCATCTGTTCGCCATCGACCACCGCGATGCCGGCATGGATGAGTACTTGCTGGGCTGCTACGCAGACCTACCGCCGCGCGAGGCGGCGCTGGCCTTCGGCAGCGACTACGACCTGGAGCGCGACGATGCGCTGTGGCCACGGCCGGCCGCGCCTATGTGATCCGCGCAGCAGTCCGGCACGCCGGCATTCAAGGCAAGCGATGCCAGGGCATGGCCGCTATGCTGGTAGCGCACCGGGATGGAAACCAAGTATGCCTCGTTTGAACACCCCCCTGGCACTGAACCTCGTTCTGATGCTGCTGGGCGCTACACCTGCCACGGCCATGGCGGCAGACCCGCAGGTTTCCACTGAAGTGTTTGTAGAGGCCGGTGACAACCCCACCTTCAAGCTGCAGCACGCACCCGCCCTTCTGTATTCAACGGCCCTCGCCACGCCGCCCGATACCTTCCTGCAGGCTCCCATGGCGGCGCTGTTGGTTGCTCAGTTGGATGAACTGGGCCACGTGTCCAACGTGATGGTGGCGCGGTCCAGCGGATTGCGGGAGCTTGATCGTGCGGCCTTTACCGCAGTGGACCAATGGCGCTTTGATCCGGTCGTGGTTGAGGGTGTCGCGCGCCATGCACGGGTACGGGTCCGTCTGACCTTCGTGCCCACGGCCGAGGCGCCGCCCGGCTGAACCGCTGGTTCAATCTGTCGCGATTGGCCCTAGGCCATCGCCTTGGCTGCGGGCGCTCCTGCGCTTGGGGCCAATAGCGCCAAGCCCTTCAAGACCGTTGCAGCGCAATCGCTTGCCGGCTTAACACCGTGTGCGACAATGCCGAAAGCGTCAGGACTGGCAATCGTCAGTCCTGCAGTTTCTTGGCATTTGGCAGCTGCGCGGGTATCTCTTGGCGTGCCACCGGAAAAGGGTGGCGCGGGACTCGAAAACCCGCGTTTATGCCAGCTGTATGCGCTTGTCAGTCGGCGTCACCTTCGGGTGGCGCCGGCTGGCAATCCGTTCGCGTTCCATGGCGGGCGGTGCGTGGGGGCCTTCGGGCCCGCCGGTCTGGCATTTACCGGTTTTCGAGCCACGCACCGTCCGCCACCTTTATCGGTGGCGCTGCTATCTGTCCTGTACGGAGCATTGCCATGAACACATCGGACTTCCGTTCCCTGCACGCGCAGTACGATCCGGACAACGCCGAACCCGAGCGCGAGCCGTCCGTCGATCCCAACGCCTTCGTCGCCACGCTGCACCGCATCGGCACTGGTGCGGCGGCGGACGGCCAGCCTTGGCCGGAGCGGCATCAACTGCCTGGGCGGTGTCTTCAGCTGGCGGATGCGGATTGCGCGCTGGCGGGTCTGCGTGTGGTAGCGGAGCTGATGCTGGCCGCAGAGCGGACCCGGCAGAACGGTGCGCCCGAGGAGTACCTGGGGGACCGGGTGATGGAGGGGTTGAAGATGGCGTGCGTGGCGTTGACTGCGCAGGCTATTGAGCGGTTGCAGGTTCGGGAGTAGAGCGCGCCTCGCTGCGCACATCGAATGCAATGCACGGATCGTATGCACGGTCCGAAGTATTCGCCGCTGTGTGAGCCTTTAGCCTCCAACACTGGCCTCACTATGCCAAGCCGGACTTTGCTTGCCCTGACGACGGCAGCGCTATCGGGATTGATCATTGGAGGGACGTACGCGCCAGCCACCACAATGAGTCTTGAGAACTACCCAAGACTCACTGACTCGGAGTTTGCCCTGTTTCAGGCCGAAGCCGAGAGCTTCGCCGAAGCATTGGCTTGCCAAGGCGTCATCGTCGGAAAGCATGATTCCAGTAGACGCTTCTTTGATATCAGCGTACGCGGCGATGCCGTTCTGTTCGTGGACAACTCTGGGCCGAGTCTTCTGATAGTCACTATGTCTACGGTCGCAAGCGATGCAATGGAGCTACAGCGCTGGAAAGATGGATGGGGCTCACCAGAGAGACGCAGTAGGAACCTGAGCGCACCTGAGAACCGCTGCCCTAGGTCTGCGTCCCAATAGCCCCTCATCTGCACCTTGTCCTAGCAGCCAAACACGTCAACTGATGACACAAGGAACGTAGCTCTGGCTAGAATCCTGGGCACTTAGCTTCTGGGACAGGGATCTAGGATGGAACTCCCATTCGAGGTGGGCGCGCTCTACAACCGTCAAAAGCAGATCCACGGTGTATTTGGCGGGCAACAGCAAGGCGGCATTTCGACACCCAAGGAGCATCCGCTAGTCATCGCATTCACCGGCGAAGCCGGCGTATCTCATGGCTACCGTGACTCCTGGGACGACGCCGAAGTCTTTCATTACTTCGGCGAGGGTCAAGTCGGAGACATGAAGTATCTGGCGGGCAACCGAGCGATCGGCGAGCACGTGAAAGATGGCAAGACGCTCGTAGTGTTTCAGATGATGGGCAAGGGGCGGCCCTACCGATACCTTGGTAGGTTCATGTGCCAGTCCTCCTACGTTCAACCTGGCACGCCCGATCGAGAAGGGCAGCTTAGATCCGCCATCGTGTTCCGCTTGAGATCGCTGGAGGCCTCATTGGGCCTCGCGGCAGGTGATACGGACCAAGCTGAGATCGATGCCGCTACCGATGACGTCGGCGCGACGACCACAAGACGCGAAATTGAAGTGCGGACGAAGCAGCGCTTGTTCCGTGAGCGTCTGATTGGCGTTGAGAAGGGCTGCCGACTGACCGGTATTGAGGACCTAAGGTTCCTTCGCGCGAGCCACATTAAGCCATGGGCAAATAGTACCGATAGCGAGCGCGTCGATGGTGAGAATGGCCTACTGCTGGCTCCGCATGCGGATCTGCTGTTTGATCGGGGGTGGATTAGCTTCTCATCGAACGGCCACCCACTCGTTTCGAACGACCTACCACCAGACGTACAGATTCGGCTCGGCCTCAACTTAGATCGATCATTTCGACGCTGCACGTTCTCTCAAAAGCAACTCAGCTTCTTGGAGTTTCATCGGGATACTATTTTTAGTACGCGTCGATGCTCGCAGAAGTTCATCACTTACTAAAATCCGCCTTTCCTTAGGACATGTGGAAAATGTAGATAAATAGACAACATCCCAGACATTTTTCTCGAGGCCTGATTCGGGCGTTGTTGATTGTAAGAAGCGATCAGTCATCAACCACCCGCGAAATACATCGGAAGGATGTATTGTTCAGTCTACGCAGAGCAACCTTGGCGTGACAGTCAAATCACGAACTTATATAGATATCTCTTTCATCCACCCAGAAAACTTAACAAAAAGTGCAATAGATAATTCTTCGGCGAACATGTCTAACCTGGCTCGACACACGCCCCTACCTATAATTCATTACGTTTTCAGACTTGGAACGCAGACGCCGCCCATACCAGACTCGTCGTCTTCAACCAGTTTTATCTGCAGTAGCCCGATCAATATGCGGCGAATGATATCCAAGGCCAGCACCGACTTATTTCCCGCAATCCAGATACGCCACACCCATTTACATTACTATCGATCATCGCCCGCCATTATAGCCCAGCAATCGCACTGCCGGAAAATAGGACATAGTTACAATAATTTCTCACAATAAACTCCTCATCGCCAAATCAGCTCGAAACCCTGCCCCTAGAAAATTAATCACTAACCCATAGAAACAAGGACCTTCATGCCAATAGTATGCTTAGAAGCAAAATGATCATCCAAGGGGAGATCAGTGTCGCCCGTAGCGTGCCAGACGCCAACCGAGGGGCTAATAACTGCAGCGATTAGACTTGCAGCAACAAAGATTTTTGGGCCGAACGGCAGAATCACTAGATTAGATGAGCTGGAATGATCGAGCACCAATAGTGACAACCTCGACAAGAGTTCCGCAGGTGAATCAACTCGATATCTATACAATCTAGAGTTTCGATCAGCCAAATCAACAAGCTGTCTATTGTTACCTAGAACTTCGAGATCATACTGGGCAATTGGAGACTCCGGGAAAAACACCCAGTTTTCAATCGCATCGAAATATTCATGCGCCCCCTCAGCTTTTGCTGCTTCGTATCCCAAGCCGAGAACTAGGGCCGTGGAGGCGGAGGGATTACTTGGCCAACCGGCAAATCTTGATGAGAGTGGACTTATAAATTCATTCCTAGGCATCGAATTTGGTGGCGGCGTGAAATCCGCAATAACATACCCAATATTAAGCTCCAGCTCGCGAATACCTCCTTCCACGGGGAACATCACATTGAACAACTCCGCCATATCCCGGCGAGTCATGCAACTGATATCGATGAAGATCTTTAGACGATCTTTTCCCGCAGATGACGACATAAAAACAGAAAGCTGATCAGGCAGGGTATCTGCCTCCAGAATTTCAGCCAATGGCAATCTACGGCGCACCTCCGCTGACAAATCATCGGCCGCCAGAGTTTCATTCTTTCTTATCAGAACCCAAGTCTTTGCTCGAGAACCAATGAATCTATCCGGTATGGCCCAGGCACGACTCTCCCCTGTAACCGTCAACACATTAAGGTCATTGGATTCAAAATCCTCTACTATGGAATTCTCAACCCTTGCTATGCTGTACTTGTTCAAAGAAGTTTCCCCTGCCTAGGCGATGACTCGTAGCTTTCCTTAGAATCTGCGTTCATTTCCGAGATGTGCCCAGCAACGACCTGACCGGCATCGAATAGCTCGCCTCCTCTAATAGCTCCACTGAGCGACCGCTCCTTTGTACTGCGCAATGGCAATTGATATCTGGGTGCCAGGCGATAGCTAATCCTCACTCGAGCGTCAACCAAGGAAGGCGCGCCGTGCGCCTGGCCCAACGGAGCCGCCACCCCCCCCCTCATAATAACTAGAGCACCGAGATCTATACACAATTTTATATAGTCCCCATAGCGCTGCAATGCCCTTGCATCCAACTTGAACGACAAAGCCGGATCACCACTAAACGCCTTTCTATACAACGTCGATTCCAGCTCTTCACCCAGAGCGTCGATGAAGTTCATTAGCGTCCAGTTCTGGGCCAAAGATGAAACCCCTGTTGGATATACAGTTAATTTCGACACAAACTGATTCGTATAATCCTGCAACGCAGACGACTGCACGCCCTGACTTCTGAAATCTCCACCTGAAAGACTGGAATTCGCCCGAAGCAGGTCAACCAATGTGAGAATCCATCGCGGATTACCCTCAGCCAAATCTAGAAGGTTGGGATATCCAAAATATGCCTCTCCGCTTTTTCTACCACCCTTCCGCCTTGAAACACCATCACTAAATCTCTCGATTTCACGATCTCGAAGGTATACTAATGGAGTTATCTTTCTTACGTATGTGCCTACACCTGAAGCATCCGAGAGCGGCGGATTGGCAGGGTCCACTTTGCGGCGATCCATCTCATCCTTGAATGATTCGTCCTTCTGGTAAAGACTGACAAATGCATCAATGCGAGCCCGGCGTACAGAATCCGTCTGCTCCCCAACCCTATCGTCATCATCACCTCCCAGACGACTTACCCCAAGCAGCCGACTAAGATTACGATCATTGTAATTTCGACCGAGCGCTTTTATGAACAGCTTCTCCGAAAATGCCCGAGCATCTCTACTTTTTTCATACCAAAGCGGAATAGCCCTGTAGTCATTTTCAGGACTTGGCGCACCGTTGTCGCCAGAGAACATTAAGTCCGTTCCGGTCGGACTGAGCGCGAGCTTGAACTTTATGGAAGGATCAGTTGAACGAAGTGCCTGAACCACTCCATGGAGTATCTCGGATGGCACGATTTCAAGCTCATCGAGGAGAATGGCCCATCTCTGCTCTGGACGCTCCAGGATGCCATTTACGGCCTGGAGAGCGAGAACAATATTATCTAGCCACGTCGATGAAATGAAACGATTATTTGACAGTATTTCTGACCATTCACAGCCACTTTCGGACATGGCAGCCAAATAGCCAATCTCTTGCTGCCGCGCACGTAGAGCAGACTTGAGGCCTGAGAATGAGGGGACGCCGATCTTTAGGTACCAAGTGGCGGCTAGCTGAGAAACAACGTCAACCTCCTGACTTCTTTCTAGTGGAAAGAACACGTTGGGCAGGAAGTCGCCATACCTTCTCCATCCGCGAACGCAGGCCTCAATTGTCGCAACCACAGCAATACTGGTAGCAACTGAGAATGCTGCTTCCATATAGTACTTTCTCACCTTCCCTACCAGAGGACTAAGGCGAGCCTCAAGCTGTCTTGCCCACCTGATATCGGCAGGCACAAAGACTCCAACAAAATTTATAGGTTCCGCACAATGCGCGGTAGCCCACGAAGCGTAAGAATCCGGGGTAAGCATGCGAAGCAGAGTTGTTTTCCCACTTCCTCTCGGTCCTTCTAGAACGCAATGCGAATCACTGAGCAGCATTTCAAATGCGGCAGGCGCGATAAAACCCTCCGCAACATCCGCGGATTTCAGATCACGAGCATTAAAAACGCTAGCTCCTCCAAAATTCTCCTTCCCGCTCATCTTGCACTCCTGAACGCTATATCCACGGGGAAGCTATTGTCGTCCGGCCAGGTAAACTCCCCGCCAAGCGATTCGACCAGTGACCTAAGCATTTCCAACTGCCCCGGCATTATATTTCTGAGCTCGGGGAGAATCAAAACAAGCTCTTCCCATTTGAGGTAGGGTTCAGCTGCTTTAGCTATTTTTTCGGAAATTTTCTCTGCCAGACCATGAAGATCGATCGGGGGTATTGAGAATCCAACGCCGCTAGGAACGCCGTGTGACGCTTTTTCAGAAAGAATCCACTGATTATCAATCCAAGAAAGTGCGGTGACGACGCCCTTAAGAGTGGGCATTGCTCCTTGCGGAACCTCAATATCAATAATGTATGCCTGCTGCCTGGTATAGACTCCGGCTACTGATCTCCCAAGATCAGCGCCAAGGCTCCCCGCCGCGAAAACTACCGGCTGAAAACCAGCACCTTGCGCCATCACAACGCGCCCATCATGCTTGTGGCCGTGAATAATTAGCCACGGGCGGCCTGACTTGTTCAGTATCTGAATTAGCTCAGGCCCGTTATACATCGGAACTCGGCCAAGGTCATAATTCAATGACTCATGGCTTATCGGAGGATGATGTAGAACTGCGATAAATACCTTAGCGGCGCAATCAGCGATTTTATTCTTAATTTCTGAACTCAGTCGCCGAATGGCGGAATCGCCGATGCGGCCGCGTTCGAATTCATTTGCCCTAGTAGTCGGATGAAAGTGGCTTGAATTTATTAGAAGGACAAGCAGATTCCCGTCCGAAATAAACTCATACCCCTTCCCCCAATAGACCATGTCACGGTCGACACCATTCCAAATAGAGCTCGGATAGCCATCGAGATCTTGCAACACGCCGATAGGGTCAATTGCGGCCTCTACATTTCCAGGCTGATCATGAACCCCATCCGACACCCGAGAACTTACTTCATGATTACCCGTCGCAGTTATCAGGTGACGAGCATTTACTGCCTGCTTTAGATCATTCAGACACCTCCACCCCTCTCTCAGGGCTTCGGCAGACGCCTTGTCAGTAATATCACCCGGACAGACAATATAATCAGCCTCAACCCCCCTCTCTTTTACGTACTTAATTAGAGAATCCATGGGGTCGTACTGCACTTGGCCACGATTCGCCACCTCGGGTCTTATCTGCGAGTTCTCATGCTTTCGATAATGCAGATCCGATACAACTACGAGCCTTATGGAACTGGACATCATGTCCCCCCCTAGTAATTCCTGATAAGAATTTCCGCAGCCGACGTCCTTCCCTTGGTGAATCCACTGACGTTTCTTGGGACTCGAAGTTCAAATATATTCCAATCAGAGAAGGCACTTCGTATTGTTATGGTATCAGCATAGGAAACAAGGATCTTTGCCCCTCCGCAGGACGCCTTCTTAAGTGCGACATCCAACCTTTCAATATCAGCCTCAAGAAAGGAGCCTTTTCCATACTCTCCACGATCACGCGCGCCGCGGCCGGCATACGGCGGATCGAGATATACGAAGTCACCCTTCTTTGCGAGGCTTACTATTTTCTCAAAATCGACGCAATGGATATCAGCCGTCTTAAGTCGACCACTTAGCGCCGCCAGCTCGTCCCCTGAAGGCATCCCTGGGACCCTCGTCCCCCGAGGCACATTGAATTTTCCCTGCCGATTTGTTCTGTAAACACCATTAAAGCAAAGGCGATTGAGATAAAGAAATCTTGCGGCACGAAGCTCAGCTGAAAGCTCCGACGGATTAAGTGCTCGAACCTCGTAATAGGTGTCGCTATCCAGCCCCCAAGCATCGGCCAACCGCGCCACAACTCGAGGTCGCCAGCGAACCATTTTATAGAAATGTATCAGCTCCGGATTGATGTCCCCCACGATTGCGGGTTTTGGCGGGAGACTCAACCAGAGCGATAAAGAGCCACAAAAAGGCTCAATGTAGCGAGAGAAGCCGTTTGGCATATGAGCATGCAGCTCAGGCAAGAGCTTACGCTTGCTTCCGGCCCATCTTATCGGCGAGTTTAGGGGGTAGGTGTTCCGCATATGCTCTTACCTTCCGGCCACATTAGGCTACTTCACTATCGAGCCAAAGCGGTACAAAAAAATGAGGCCCCCAGTACGGGGGCCTCGAGATCTTCTTAGGCGCCAATCAAATCCCGACAGGATTAGCCTTCTCCGGATCAATCTTGTACTGCTTGATTGCCCGGGCCACATCCTTTGCGGTCATCTTCCCTTCCTTCGCCAGCGCCGCAATCGCGGCATGCGCGATGTAGTAGCGGTCCACTTCAAAGAACCGACGCAGGTTTGCACGCGTATCCGAGCGACCAAACCCATCCGTACCCAGCACCGTATAAGACATCGGCACGAACGCGCGAATCTGGTCCGCATACGCACGCACGTAGTCGGTGGCGGCAATCGCCGGGCCCTGGCGGCCTTCCAGCAGCTCGGTCACGTAGGCCTTGCGCTGGTCGCCTTCCGGGTGGAAGCGGTTGGCACGCTCGGCGTCAAAGCCATCGCGGCGCAGCTCGTTGAAGCTCGGGCAGGACCAGATGTCGGCGGTCACGCCGAAGTCCTTGTCCAG
>Ga0308166_1002427_pt1 | contig 17288 bp, 14 predicted proteins | sample PhyCR2_2_FD_202137 | JGI IMG/M metagenome (GOLD analysis project Ga0308166, IMG submission 202137) | Phyllosphere microbial communities from UC Gill Tract Community Farm, Albany, California, United States - DLSLCC.R2 | ecosystem: Host-associated > Plants > Phyllosphere > Unclassified | place... | reverse complement strand
CGACTTTCAGCGAGCGTCGGAAAATCTGTATCATGCCAAGACGACACCCAGTAAACGAGAGAGCCCATGGATTTGCAATCGAAGACTGTAAAACTGCGACTGATTGAGGAGCAGGATGCTGAGTTCGTTCTGAAACTTCGCCTCGATGATAGATACAATCAGTTCCTTTCCTCAGTAAACCCGAGTGTTGAAGCTCAAAAAGAGTGGATAAAACAATATAAAAACGATGAAGTTGAAGGTATTCAGTATTATTTTATTATCGAACGGCTTGATGGCACACCATGTGGTACCGTTAGAATCTACGATTTGAAAGAAGACTCATTCTGCTGGGGAAGCTGGATATTAAACGAGGACAAGACGAGATACGCAGCACTAGAAAGCGCATTTTTGGTATACCAGTTTGCTTTTGAGCACCTAGATTTTACAAAATCACATTTTGACGTGCGAAAGGGTAACGACCGAGTGATCTCATTCCATGAAAAAATGGGGGCTGTTAAAACAGGGGAAACAGAGCTAAACCTTCTGTTCGAAATTACGAAAGAAGCTGTTGCCAAGACTAAGACAAGGCTTATGAGTAAGCTAATTTAGCCCCCCAACCTTTCCTCGGATCAACTTCACCAAGCCCAAGGCATCGAATGCAATGGGCTCATTCGAGTTTTTGATAAGGAAACGCACAAGATGATCAAGGAAAAAACCTGAAAGATGGTCCATCACGATTTCACCAGAGAAGACTCTGGGAATGTTTCGAAATATTCGCGCTGAACTAATATAATGCTCAGCTACGTACGCCCGCCTATTCAGGACCTTGATAGTGAGCAAAATTGCAACATTACGCAGCAGCATAATTCGGTTTTTATGTGAAGGATTAGTCTACCTTTTCTTATCAACTCTAATAGTATGTCTGATAGAGTATTGCGCGGGACTGAATGTACTGACAATGAGCTTCCTGCAAGTCTCTACAACAGAGGCCGCTGTGACTGTGCTAGTCATGGCAAGTGTTTTTATTGTTTTTGATACGCTTCTACAAAGACGATACTTCTCAATTCTACCAATTAGCCTTCCTTTGTTACTTATCGCTCTGATCAGCCGACAGAAACTTAGCTATTTGTCAGAGCCACTATATCCATGGGATTTTATTTTTGCAGATCAGGTTTACAAACTACTGCCTGAGCTCGTCAATGAAAAATCATATCTCGCATTCAGCGGGCTCGCAATTGGTTTAATACTTGCAGCGCTGACGCTCTGGATTATAAGCGTTCTCTATAAAAAGCAGCAGTCTAAGTCTCCCGGACGGCCTGTAGTTATTTCAAGTCTCTTGACATTGCTAGCTATAATATTTTGCGCAAATACCACGATAGGACAGAGATGGGTACAGGAAGTACTCAAAATTCAGGCCATGCCTTGGGTTCAAGTTGAAAACTACAGGCAGAATGGTTTCCTTTTAGCCTTTGCAATGAATTTGGAGTCAGCGTTAATAGCCCATCCAAAGATGCCCGTCGAAACCGCATTAGCGAATAATCACGCACTGTTTGTTGAGCAGGACGAAGAACTGACAACTGATAAAGGCCAGCAACCAGATATCATCATCATCATGAGCGAAGCCTTCTGGGATCCAACTCGTCTACCAAGTGTCCACTCAACACCAGACCCAATGCCTACTATACGCGCACTCTCTTCGGGCGATATTTTTTCGCCTAGCCAAGGGGGCAATACTGCAAACGTCGAATTCGAATTACTCACGGGCTTCTCGAACGCATTCCTTCCATCAGGTTCCGTACCTTATCAACAATACATACACGGAAATATACCTTCGATAATTTGGACATTAAAATCGCACGGATATAAAACGATAGCCATACACCCTTACTATAAGAATTTCTGGAACCGCGAAAATGTTTATAAATATTTAGGATTTGAGCATTTCATGGGGCTCGAAGATATGCCTGGACTTGAAAACCGCGGCCCGTTTGTTAGTGATAGTGCGCTGATGACCAAGTTATATGAGACCCTGGAAACAACCAACCAACCAACGGCAATGTTCGTAGTTACTATGCAAAACCATGGGCCTTATGAAAAGAACAGATATAACCAGCCAGTTATCACTACTGGGATAGAAAAAGAAATTAAGGAATATGACGCAGTACAAACTTATAGCCAAGGCATCTACGACTCAAATAACGCCCTAACATCACTGATGGGAAAACTCAGTTTGCGAGCACGGCCAAGTTTATTGATTTTCTTTGGAGACCACACGCCATACTTAGGACCAAACTTGGCAGCATATAGAGAGTCCGGACTTATCAAAAGTTCGACTTCCGACCCATTGACCATAAGTGAATATGCGCACCTCCGGAAAACACCACTAGTCGTTTGGTCTTCAATCACTGGCGCGAAAGGCCCGCAAACGAGCAGCGTACTAAGTCCGAGCATGCTCCCGAGCCTAATAACAAAAGAACTGGGCATCCAACATCCATTTTACTCCGGTGTTCTCAGGAAAATTAGTGAGGAGCTGCCCGTAGTGGATCGCCGTACGCTGCTAAATAAGAATGGTCAATGGGTCGAAAATTGGCGCGGGCACGAAAACCGATCGTTACTGGAATATCATTCGATTCAATATGACATGATGTTCGGCACCCAAAAAAGTCAGCATGATTTCTTTAGAGATCTGCCAGATAAAAAATGAATTTTAAGTAGAAATACCGAACTGAAACAGGCTAATAGTCTACAGGACCTAGAAAAAACAAGAACAATTATCAAGAACCTGAAAAGAGACCTATCGGCACACATGCGCAAAGTGCCGATAGTTTTGTTGATAACGTAGACCTAAGGCTCCAAGCGGCGCTGCTGATAGACCCAATCAACTATTTCACTATCAGGCGAGTAGCCACTAACCGTGTCCCTTAATAGCTCACGAACCTTGGAATAGTCATCGACATCTAAAGCAGCAAGAAGGCCCGCGAGCTTGAGTTTAAGAACTTCCCACGTCAAGAAATCCTCGTTTGCACTCATAATCATCGGATGTTGAGTTGCAACTACGTTATCTCCTATCAGCAACTCTTCATACAGTTTTTCACCTGGGCGCAATCCAGTAAACTCAACAGCGATATCTCCATGAGGATTTTTTTCTGAACGAACACTAAGTCCTGACAAATGAATCATTTTCTCCGCTAATTCAACGATTTTTACAGGTTCCCCCATATCCAATACAAATACGTCCCCCCCTTGGCCCATTGAGCCAGCCTGGATTACAAGCTGAGCTGCTTCGGGAATCGTCATGAAATAACGCGTAATTTTTGGGTGCGTAACAGTTAGGGGACCTCCTGATTTTATCTGTCGATGGAACAGTGGAATCACAGATCCCGAAGAACCTAGTACGTTGCCGAAACGCACCATCGTAAAGCGTGTTTTATTAACTTGAGGCACATTTGAATCATCGTCAAATAGGATCGGTGCGACCTCACGACTTAACGCTTGCAACGTCAACTCTGCCAGCCGCTTGGTACTTCCCATTACATTCGTGGGACGAACTGCTTTATCTGTCGATATCAATACGAAATTACTAACACCTGCCTGTATCGCAGCCTGCGCTGTATTTAGCGTACCAATAACATTATTAAATACACCTTCAGCAATATTGTGCTCAACCATTGGTACATGCTTATAAGCTGCAGCGTGATAAACAGTATCAACGCGCCATGTATTAAACACATCAAGTAATTTTTTCTGATTTCGAACGGACCCTAGAATAGGCAAGAGCCGCACAGGTAAAGATTCGCGAGTTATCCGTTGCTCAAGCTCGGATAAAATGCTGTAAAGATTATATTCACTATGCTCGAACAAAAGTAATAACTTGGGACGCAGCGACAAGATCTGTCGGCAAAGTTCAGAACCAATGGAGCCGCCTGCTCCCGTCACCAACACACTCTGATCTCTAATGCAGCGCTCTAACAAATCACTCTGAGCGGGAACCGCATCACGCCCCAGTAGATCTGCAATATCGACCTCCTGAATATCATCTACTTTCACCCGCCCACTAGCAAGATCCATAAATCCAGGAATACTGCGTACATGGATTGGGAAGCTCTCCAACAACCCCAAAATTTCGCGCCGACGCCCGCGAGATGACGAGGGTATTGCAAGCAGGATTTCCTGAGCCCCTGTTGTTTCCAGCATTCGTTGAATGTTCTTGGGCTTAAAGACTTGCAAACCCGAAATAACACGATCAGCGATGCTGCCATCATCATCGATAAAAGCGACTGGTCTCATGACTCTTCCCATTCGCAGCGCAGCAACGAGCTGATTTCCGGCAGCCCCGGCACCGTAAATCGCTACTTTGGGCAGACCATCATCGCGGCTGGTAAACGGCATATGCTGTGCAGCAGCGAACCAATCGCCTAGAAAATACTGGCGCATCGCAAGTCGCAAGCCGCCGACCATTATTAGGCTGAGCCACCAATAGTTAAAAATGATGGATCGTGGGACAATATTTTGATGGTTGCTATACCAGTAAACGACAACTCCAAGTACAAGCGAAGACAAGCTTACGGCTTTGATAATGGCGATCAGGGCATCATTTCCAAAATAACGCATTACCGCACGATACATTCCAAACCGTATGAACAGGGGAATTGCAATCACAGGAGCCGTTAGGAAGAGCCAGATGTGCTGAGAGAAAGGGTTTATCATGTCATCCACACCCAATCGAACGACGAATGCCATCCATAGGGCCGCCCACACCAGCACGACGTCCGCGGATACTTGGATCAGACGCTTTTGCCGGCGAGGTAGCCCCAAAAGAAATACACGCAACCTATTCATAAAAATCTCCGTGCCTGTGGCTTGATCGAAAGCCAACTCCAATGGCACATTTTAGTATCAGAACTAAGAATAATATAGCAAAAGCTGAGGTCTCGACGGAGGGCGGCCCGCTCATAACTTATCTACCGTTGCTTCGCCCCTTGCGTCACGCGCTACTCAGGAATAAACAGCTCGATTCATACATTTGGAAGACCATTGACTAAGTCTAGCCTCAATATATTCATGACTCACTGCCGACAGTGCAAAAACAATCATTATAAGAAACGCGAGATAACCTATTGAATGAGTATAATCTGACATACCATGTTGATTAAGTATGCGGGTGACAGCGAGCCCGACAGTTGTATGCAAAATATAAAAACGCGAGCCATCTATACCGCCAGCCCAGCGAACTGCAGTAACAGCTTAGACCTTTTGCCCCTTGAGAAAATCTTGGGCGGTGCTGGCCAAGCCCTCCTCCACTGAACAAACAGGAACCCAGCCTAGTAATTCCCGATTTTTTTCTATATCTACCTGCAAAAATCCGCACAGTCGCTGAGAAACACCTGACTTACCTAGAATGGAAGCGGCAAGTTTCAAAATTGACGCCGGTACCGGTATCAAGCGAACAGAGACGCCCAGTGCCCTCCCCATCTTTCGAAGCAGCTCCGTAGTCGATAAATCTTGGCCATCACTGATAAGAAAAGTCTTATTAGCTGCATCAGGATGCTTTGCACAGACACCGATAAAATCTACTAGGTTGTAAATGGATACAAGGCTGCGTTTATTGTTGATTGCTCCCAATGGCAGCGGAACCCCTTTGAATAGCCAATTCATCATATTGTAAAAATTTGCCCTAACCCGAGGCCCATATACAAGCACCGGTCGAACAATAACGACTTCCATACCTGTATTTACACTCAACGCTTGAAGTGCCCGCTCTGCCTCAAGTTTTGAAATACCATAGGGATCTCGGGGAGCAGGTGCATCATCGGCCTTGTAGGGAACACCTGGAAGAGTTTCCTCACCGTTGACCTTGATCGAGCTTACGAAAACAAAACGTTTTACCCCAACGGCTGCTGCTGCCTCGGCGAGAGCCAAGGTGCCGTGGACGTTGATCTTACGATATTCCTCAAGGGGATCAGTGCAACTGTCACTCATAACGTGGACGCGAGCCGCCGTGTGAATAATAACTTCAGCATCACCAATCAAGGCGGGCCAGTCGGTTACTTTTTCCAAGCTGTCAACTTGTTCAAAATGAACTCCTGCCGGGAGCGCCTTACTAGGGGTGCGAGAAACCACCCTCAGTTCGTTTTCTGGCGATTTAAGGAGATGAGTGACCAACTGTGACCCGACAAAGCCTAGACCAGTCAAAAATATTTTCATGCTCAAATATTCTCCTTTGCATAGCTATCCATAAAGCGTTGCACAACGCTTTCTCTTGAGTAGTAATCAGCCAGGTCGATAGTAGGGCGCGTTTTTTCCGAAATTTCAAAAAATGGGCTTGCGTCCCTAACTGGATTTGAATAGTCAATAAAATATTCAATTCCTGCCTCCTTTAACAAGTCGACAGTTGCACCCTCATTACTGAAATTAAAGACTGATTTATTGTAACTAAGGTACTGTACAACTTTTGAAGACAGAAAAGGGTTAGGCTTAAAATTAGCATCTACATTAATTAAACCATCAAACTGATTAACTACAAGGCTATTTATTAATGCAATTGGCATGAATGGCCAAATATAAAAATTCTTTACACCTTCTTTCTCGGCGGATTTAGTCAGATTTTCAAGCCCTTTCTCGCGCATCCAGCGGTAAGCAAAACCATTTTTTTCAAACAAAATATTTCTGACACCTCCGAATACATGAAGGGCGACATCATCTCTACCAGAGAAAAATTCGAGCATGGCGTCAGGTTTGCGCTCGCCATAAAAGGAACCAATAAACGCGACGTTTTGCTTATGCTTGCCCGCAGTAGAAACCACGCTCGCATAACATTGGCTAACCGGCGTAGGATACCCGACCAACTCCTCGGCAGTCAGTAACTTCTGAGTTCTATCAACGCTGCTGACGATCGGGTTAGGTAGTACACAAAACCTTGACACATCAAACCCAGCATCACGATAAAGATCAATGCTCCGTTGGTTAGTCTGGGTTACGATATTTCCTCCAGCTACTAGTTTTCGCTCGAGATTAACCAGATTTTTTTTGCGCAAACTTGTCAGCAGACCACCTGAGTAATACGGATTTACCGATCCAACATCACCAAAAGAGCAAACACATTGCTTGCCGAATTTATCATTGACAAATAGCGCCAACCGATGAAGGGAAACCGGGTCGCTTCGGATAAAAACTACATCATATTCATTGATGTCCATGCCTCCTACCAAATTGCAGCAGTAGTCATAAAAGCCACCGCCTTCGAAGCCAGTGATTTTTTTGTACAGCTTATTTACTACAAAATTTTCTTTGGCATTATAGGAAAAATGTTGATTAAGCCCTTCGATATTATCCGGCAAATAAGGGGAAATCAGGTCAACTTTGCAGCCACTTCTTATAAATCCCTCCAAAAGAGCTCGAGATACGATCCCCTCTGGGCTATTTTTTAAAGAAATCTCAGTCCCCACAAATAAAATACGCAAATTCGACCTCACTTCCTTTTTAGAACAGAAAAAATATATCTAGACATAAAAAACTTTCTATAAGATTTTTTGATCTCTTTAAATCTGAAATTTGAATTTTGCGCCAGCACCACAAGCTGCTCAGCAACCCGGGCGAGATCGTGATTTTGCAGCACATAACTCTTGCAAGACTCTCCGTAGCGACTCTCTAGATATCCGGCTTCCACCAACTCTTCGAAGTTTTTCACACCTTGGGTGGCAGAAAACGCGCCCAGATCGAACTCTACGGTCTCCGATAATGGCATGTAGGAGCGCTCCGCTCCAACTGTTTCATAGGTCGGCATCACTATCAATGAAGGCACACCGATTGCGCCGCTTTCCAAGATGGAAGTGCCCATGCTGAATACAGCATCGGCCGTAGTTGCTAACAACTCATGCAGTGTAGCGTTATCTACATACCCGTACTTTTTTATCTTGCAATATTCAGCAGTAAGGATTTTGTCTTCTGAATCCCCGCTGCCTACTATATGCAAGATTACATCGACAGTTTGCCTTCGACTCCAAGTGTCCAGATCTAGAATGACGCGATTTAATGCGCCAATTTTAAAATCGACAAGCCTGCCGATCCAGAAAAAATTTAGCGATTCCCGCTCAATGTCATTTTGAATTCTAATGTCAGAAATCACGGGCGACGGTATAGGTAAAAAATGCTTTGCTACCTGCCCTTTTATAAATTTCTGACCGAAACTGTAATTCTCCCGATCCATAAACAATAAAGCATTCTGGTCGGACGCAGACTTAAACAAAGAACGTGCATATTTAACCTGCGATCTAAGCAATACGAAATCTATAATTTTTTTAAGAAAACTCGAAGCTTCCAGTTTTTTATAAAAAGCGAAAGGCAAAATCGGAATGCAATTATAAGGGTGAATGGACCAAAAAATAACCTTGCTACCCTCGTCCATCAATACATTACGTAAAGCCTCATACGCCATATTCGGCGGCAGCACAAAGACGTCGCAAGTCGCAGTGAATTTTTCGCGAATACTTGAAATAGCTATGACGTCCTGCGCCGGCACGCCCAACTGTGAAAAAGCACCGTTAGCATAGTCCACAACCTTGCAGTTGTGGCCTTGCTCCCTGTAAAGCTCGTACAGCCTGAAAAAAAGATGTTCTGCCCCACCAACAATTTTACTGGGATTATAAAAAATAAAATTCATAAGGGCGCCTCAGCTTTTTGAAAAAACTTATAGATTGCGATAAACACGAAAAACTGGATCGGGTTGACGTATTGAGACTGATAGAAAAAGAAAATGAATATCAGCGCCAAGCAGACAAAAAATAATAAATACTTCTGCATACTAATTACTTTCAAAGCAACATAGACAGGGAACAAAAGCAAAGGTGTCGCGAAAACCCCAAATATATAGACAACGTAAGGAAAAAGCGCCTGTGGCTTCAACACAACGCCTTCTGAATGCAATCCGCCAATCACTTCATGCTCATAGAGTATAGGCCCAAGCCCATATTTGTTGAGTATCGAGGGTAGAGCGTCATTAAAGGAAAGCTCAGGAAAATAGAAAAACCGCTGGAGGCCATCTAATATGGCACTCCCATTCAAAATAAAGCGAGTACTGGCACTTGGATAGTTTAACGACCATTGTAAAAGCCCCACCTCACCGGAGAACATAGAAGCCACCAATGGGATTAGCTCCGTTGACACTCGATCAACAGCGAAGAAAAATAGTACACCGCCCATCAGGGCGAGCGTTCCTACGACAATTTTCTTGTATACCTTTCCCAAAGAAATATCGACAGCCAAAACCAAAACAAAGAATAGAAACCCCATTAACGAATAAGTACTAAGCAGTAAAATCAGTAATGTCCATTGCATAAGCCGTGAATTGAAAACTCCCTTATTCAGTCCCAACGTGTATACCAAGGCGACATAGAACAAATAAGTAGCGGCATAGGAGGGTTCACTTGCAAGGTATGATATACCTCGTCCTCCCTCTAACGTCGTATAACGTCCAAAATAACTGGCCAACCAAGAAGTCAAATTTAACGATGCCATTAATGCGATAAATAAATGAATCGTTACAAATAATCTGTAAAAGCCTTTGCTCCCAAAACCAATCCATGGATAGGCAAGCACCACCAACGTTAGCACCAAGATTAGTTTTGACAATTCCGACAAAAATTCAGGGTTGAAATCTGAAAAATATGCAATTGCTAACAGGAGGCCCGAGAAATAGAACAACATCCAGGTGTAGATATTTATTAATAGGCGCCCGGTCAGCAAACATACCGCACCCAAGGCCAATAACAATAACGGCTGAGTTTCAGAAACCCCTGGCAAAATAGGGAAAAAGACCATCGAAATCGAAAACAAAAAAAAGTTTTGTATTCTAGTATCACTTTCGAATTGATTTCTGTTGTGATGGTCCACTGCACGCCCTTTCTAAAAATCCAAACCTAAACATATGATGTTTAGGTTTTACTTAGAGATAACTTCTCTACACTTTACGATTTATTAAAAATCATCTTCAAGGTTTCAACTATACGACGTGAGGCATTACCATCACCATAAGGGTTATGGGCGAATGACATTTTATCGTAGGCAGACTGGCTATTCAGAAGCTCATCAACCTCTGCGATCATCGTCTGTACATCGGTGCCTACGAGTTTGACCGTGCCAGCCTTAAGTGCTTCTGGTCTTTCTGTGGTATCCCGCATAACCAAAACTGGCTTACCCAGAGAAGGAGCCTCCTCTTGAATCCCACCTGAGTCAGTAAGGATGAGATATGATTTCTCCATGAGATATACAAAAGGCAGATAATCTAATGGTTCAATTAAATACACATTCTTTATATCTTTCAATACCCTATTCACTGGCTCGCGCACATTAGGGTTCATGTGCATTGGATAAATAATATCGACATCCTTGTGGGTATTTGCAATATGAGCCAGTGCTTCGCAGATACGCTCAAATCCGTCGCCAAAGCTCTCGCGACGATGCCCTGTTACCAATACAATGCGTCGCTCGGTAGAAATAAATGAACTCGGCTTAGCTGCGCTTTTTCTGAGCTCCTCATCCGCTTTTAAACGATCGATAACCATCATGAGTGCGTCAATAACGGTATTACCCGTTACAAGCACATTTTTTTCTGGAACCCCTTCTCTCAATAAATTGGCCTGAGAAGTCTGCGTTGGCGCAAAATGAAGATTGGCCAGTGCGCCAGTCAACTTACGGTTACCCTCTTCTGGCCACGGAGAGTAAATATCCCCCGTTCGTAGACCTGCCTCCACATGTGCCACCGGTATTCTGTGATAGTAAGCAGCAAGACTGGCAGCGAAGGTAGTTGCCGTATCGCCGTGAACCAGAACTACGTCAGGTACAAATTCGGCAAAAACACTCCTTAAACCTTCAAGAATTCTGACGGTTACATCAGTCAAGTCTTGCGAAGGTTTCATAATGTTTAAATCGAAGTCAGGCACCAGTTCAAAAAGGTTAAGAACCTGATCCAACATTTCCCTATGCTGCCCAGTCACGCAAATCTTTGCGTCAACGCTAGGATCGTTACCCAAAGCAATCGCTACGGGTGCCATTTTAATAGCTTCCGGTCGGGTACCAAAAACGCACAAAGTCTTCAACATAACGTTACCTCTGAGCTTTTAAAAATCTATAGGTATAAGCGGCCATTACCACCCAATACAAAGCGTAATTAATGACATAGGCAATAACGACACCTTGAACTCCAAAGTACTCCGTCATCGACCATACCAGGCCTACAAAACTGATGGAGAAAGTAATTTCAGCAACGATATAAAACTTATACATCGCCTTACTTAAAACAAAATAGGCTAGTATCCACCCACCAATCTTTAATACATCACCGAGCATCTGCCATGCAAATAACTCACGCATTGGTGAGAACTCGCGGGTAAACAGAAGCTCGATCACGAAGTCACGCATAAGGTACAATATAATGCCACCCACTATCGTAAGCGGCATAATCACTTTATAACCAAGCGATAATTCCTGAATGGTTTCTTTAACATCCGTGAGCTCGGACAATCGGGGAAGATAATAAACACTTAACGTCGTGGTGACCAACATAAGGTAGGCCGCGCTTAAACGTGAAATCGCCTCCCAATAACCTGCGACAGACCAACCAAAAGTTGCCCCTAAATGATCACGCACTAGGATCAAGCTGAGAGGGACACAAACGGCTGAGGTCAATGCCATTGCTGCGTACTTTGAAAGGTTTATCGCCGAGTCGCGATCAATACGACCTATAAAATGCTGCATTTGGAACCAATGCAGTTTTCTGCAAATTAACAACGTCACAAAAAATGAAAGAGACTGATAAATCGCCAGCGCAACAAGCGCACCGTATAATCCAAGTTGTTGCGCCATGACAGCAGTGATAACCAAGGCAAATAAACTGCCTGAAATATTGGCGGCCACATACCGTGGTATTTCTTTCTTCCCATTCAGCACAGCCAGCAGTAATGTATTAAAACTGAAAAACACAAGCCCTACGGCAAACCAGATAAAAACACCTCCTAACGAGGTGTCCTTTAAGAACCAACCTGCCAAAGGCTTATTAAATAAAGCAACTAATACGCCCGACGAAACCGAACCAATCAATGCAAGCGTGCCTGCGGTTCGCCAGATCGTACGCTGTTTTTCTTCATTGTCATGATATTCAGCAGTATACTTTGTAACCCCCGTATTGATAGAAGCACTTGCAAATGTGGTAATCATCTGTATCGCATTTTGAAACTGACCCAACGCGGCATAACCTGACGGGCCTACATACACAGCAAGTACTTTATTAATACCCAAGAGCGTGAGCATTTTCATGAGTACCGCAATACTATTGAGCGCACTTGTCTTCAGCAAGTTCATAAGAGTTACTTAACTCTTGCCTACGAAGCGGTTACATACTTGCGCTACATATAACGCCTCTTCCACGGACAACGTAGGTCCCATAGGCAGGCTCAGAACCTGCTCGTGCATTCTTTCAGTCACAGGAAGCTCAAAGTCTTTTAAGGTTGGGTACGCATCCTGTTTATGAGGTGGTATAGGATAATGAATTAGCGTTTGAATACCATTATCAATTAAAAACTTTTGCAGTTCCTGACGGTGCGAGCTACGAATGACAAATAGGTGCCACACATGTTGTTCTGAACTAATAGCTAGCGGGAGCTTGATTGTGTCGTTCTTAATATTCTCAAGGTAAATATTTGCAATTTTTTGGCGATGGGCCGTTTGGCCATCCAAAAAATCGAGCTTCACGCTCAGAATAGCCGCTTGGATTTCATCCAGCCGACTGTTCACACCCTGGTATATATTTTTGTACTTTTCATGAGAGCCGTAATTACGCAACGCCTTTAATACTTCATACAACTCTGGATCGTTGGTCGTGATTGCACCAGCATCACCCAGCGCTCCTAGGTTTTTTCCTGGATAAAAACTGAACCCTGAGGCGTCGCCCCAGCTTCCAGATTTGCGTCCATCAATTTGCGCGCCGTGAGATTGAGCGGAATCTTCCAATACCAGTAAGTTATGCTCAGAAGCAATTGCCATAAGTTCCGGCATATCTGCAAGTTGGCCGTATAAGTGAACAGGCAGCATTACTCGCGTTCGCGGAGTAATGGCGCGCTTGACATTTTCAGGGCATAGATTGAAAGTCTCGTCATTCGGTTCTACCAATACGGGAACCAAGTCGTTCTCTGTTACGGCCAAGATACTGGCAATATAAGTGTTGGCAGGAACAATGACCTCGTCCCCCGACTTCAACTTACCCATGGTTTTCCATGCACGCAGCGTAAGAGTCAGCGCGTCCAAGCCATTTGCCACTCCGAGGCAAAATTCAGTACCGCAGTATTCCGCAAATTTCCGCTCGAATTCGCTGAGCTTTTGTCCCTGGATATACCAACCAGAATCCAAGACATCCGTCATCGCTTGAATCAACCTCTCACGGCAATCCTGATTTATCGCCTTAAGATCCAGAAAAGGGACGTTCATATGTAAATCCTTTAGAATAATTTGATTTGTTGGAGCAAGCGACATCTATTATTGCACCTATAAAAGGCCACGAAAATAGCATCGTGCGACGCTTACTCACGCGGGCTTTCCAGTTCGCCAGCACGAAACCTGAACGCCAGCCAAACCAGAGGCAGGTATGCCAACGCAGTCATTGATAGCCCTTCAACGTCATAAATCACACAAATAAAAGCAAGTGGTGCAAGCCAAAATACGTTAATCGCTAACACCGCCAACGTGACAATCCGATGACTACGATAATGACGTGAGGCAAATTGATATGCATGGCTTCGATGCGCTTCATAGACTTTGTCACCTCTCGCCAGCCTCCTGATAAGTGTGAACGTAGCATCTACGATGAAAACCCCCATTAAAATCAACCACCCCCAAAGCATCGAAGAGGAAACCCATGCGGCTTGCAGCGACAAAATGCCCAGCACGATCCCAAGGAATCCGCTGCCTGCATCGCCCATAAAAATTCGAGCTGGGGGGAAGTTCCACACCAAGAAGCCAATCACAGCAATTGCAAGTGCGCTGCAAACAACCGCTGAAGTACTGGAACCGACGACACAGTACAAGCCAACCCCTCCGAGGCATGCGCACAAGGCCTGGACACTTGCAATTCCATCGATTCCATCCATGAAATTGAACAAATTCAACATCCAAACAAGATACAGCGCACCTAACAGGTACCCGATCACGCCAAGGTTGAAGGTAATACTGAAGATGGTAACAGGGGGCATCCCACCTAGCCAAAACAGGGCCCAAAGTGCGGAAAAGAAATGACCAACTAGTCTCCATCTAGCGGGAATATGTCCGTGATCGTCCAAGAAGCCAATGATCGCAACGACAGCACCAGCGCCCGCAAGAGAAATTGCAAATTCCGAAGATATCAGCGCTCCGGACCAGATGCCCCCTAACGCTGCTAAAAAGGTAAGAACGATCGCCACACCACCGCCTCGCGGGGTAGGGACCTTATGCGAGCTTCGATCATTAGGTACATCTATAATGCTGCGCGCAATGGCGTATTTACGTAACAATGCAGTCAAAAAAAATGACGAAAAAAATATAGCCACCCCATACCACCAAAAATAACTCTGCATAATTACCTGTACCGTCGAAATATATAACTTAAATAATCACAGAGATGACAACACTGATGACTAAACTCTTGCCAGCTTGCCTTTTCTACGTGTTTACGGCAGAAATCTTTGGCCCACCATAAAAACCTCCTCACTCTCAAGCCATTTCATTCAAAGCAATGCCTTAAAGTCATCATAATTTCTTATATAATCAGACTCATCATAATAATCGTCTGCCAGCACTAACAAAACGCAGTCGTCACTAAACTCATGCATTTCATGCCATATCATCTTTCCAATTAAAATAGCTTTGTCTGGTGAGTTCAGTAAAAATTCTTTTTGCTCCCGTCCATCATCCATTAACATCCGGCACGATCCCGATACACAAACAGCAACTTGTTCTAGTTGTTTATGAGCATGAAAACCACGAGACACACCTGGCTTTGTGCCTGTCAGGTAATAAACTCTCTTTATGCTGAAAGGTAGGTTTTTTTCGCCTTCCAGTACAACTAGCTGCCCTCTTTCATCACCTAAAACTTTTAGATTGAAAGTATCCACAACGCTCATTTTACATCCTTAATATTGTGCGGCCCTGTAGCTACACCCAGCTTCGCTAAGCTATACCTACAGCAGCCACGGAAACCGAGGAATGCCATTTTATTGCCATCACCCACCGCGCCTCACCCGCTCTGCGACGCCGGGCCTCACAAAAAATACTCATTTAAATTCGGCAGTATACGACTCTCTGAACAGGCTCCGTGAACGATTTTTTATGCGAACAACCTAGTCATCTTAACATCACCCCGCATAGCTTCAGGAGGAGTAACCTTGACAAATTGAGCGCTTGAAGGACAGCACCTACTCAGCTCAATTCGTAGAACCTGATTAACACTGAAAAGCAGGCCCGGTCCATTCAGCCCACTTTACACGGAGGTAGGGAAATGCTCTTTTGGGACGAAGACGTCGAGCGAGAAGCGCTTGAGACAGGGAGAAACTCAGAGCGCGCCTTGATAAAATAACGCACCACGAAAATCCCAATACCCAGCAGGAACCCCGCAAACAAGCCTAAAGCTATTACGAAAATCTTATTTGGCTTCACCGGCCCCAGAGGCTCCAATGCCTGCCGGTCTATCGTCACAAGATTGATATTGCTCATATCAATGTTCAAGTTTCGCAGCCGTGCAATCTCTGAACGCAATGGCTGAACGCCACTAAGGAAAAGATCCTCTTGTTCACGACGGTTTAACATTTCGATTTCACGATTCGAACGCAACAGTTGCATTTCCCTAGCGATCTGAGCAATGCGAGCCTCGGTGAAGTCGTCAGTGTTCCGATTCGCCAAAGCAGTTCGCTCAGCCTCCAGAGCATCACTCCCCATGAAGTACAACGGAATTTGCTGATTGTTAATTTCCGTTCTCATGACCCGGCCTGAGTCTGCATTATCGGAATCACCTAGAGAAGATGGCGTGGTAGGCTTACGAATCCCTAGCGATTTTGAAATTGAGATTGCCTCATTTAATTGCGCCATGCGATCAGACCGAAGCGTTTTAAGCTGTGCACGCAGTGCTTTTAACTCATCTTGTAAGTTTGATCTTTTGAGGTTATCGGACTCTACCAGAGAAGCAATTCTAAGCGCTTTATCAGCCTCGTAGCTTGCACGGGCAGCTGCCAATTTACCGTCTATTTCACGAAGGCGATTATTAATAATTACACTTACATCTGCGGCAATTTGCTCACGCTCACTAGCAATGGCGTATTTCACAAACTCATTAAGTATGGAAACACCGTCTACGCCTGCCGGGTAATTCATCTCGAGCATTATATAAGCACTCATGACACTTGCTTTAGCATCAGGAAGTACGAGATTAATTGAGTTCCGGTTGAACTCCTCAAAACTCTGCTCCAGGGTCCTACCCGGGCGCTCGAAGCGTTTGAACAAGGCCTGATGGGTACGAAAAAAATTTAGCCGAGTGTCATAAGACTCTAAAGCCGCACCCACCTTTATCAGAGCATCCGCAGGTGGTAACTGGTAAATTTCGGACCGATTTAATGCATCTAACTCGTTAATCGCCACCGGCCGCAGAACACTGCTGACCTGATACTCAGGCGTTGAAAAAAAAGCATAGGCAGCCGCAATCAAACCGACACAAAGAGTCGTGGCCAAAAACAGCTTTTTTTGCTGCAAGGCAGACTGCACAAGCGAGAAAACGTCGAGTTCGCGATACGACTGGACGGAGGGGGCACGGAAACTACTACTCACAACAAAAACCTGCCTTCAAAGAGAAACTGCGGGCTCGTTATGCAGACAAATTTGCTTATTTTTTATTTTAGTTCTATGACCGTCAAAACCCAGCGTCTCTGCCAAATCTTGAGCGCACAAAATGCCTGTTATCGAGAACAGATTCCATTTTGCCATCTCTCTGGCATATTACAAGTCTTAACATGTATGTCAGACGATTCTGAAATCTTCAGAGAACTATCGTAACCAGAGAGACTGGGCAGCAAGACGGTTCAACGCGTTCGATACGATAAGGTTTCTGACAAACGGTACTAATACCACCCACACACATCACATTTGACAACCGAGACTAAACTTCAGGCAACCGCCTTACCCCGACGCCTACGCACAACCACCCCCAACACCGGCCCAATCACCATCCCCACAATCAAAGCCACCACCACAAACACCGCCACCGGCATCTGCGCAGTACTCCACCCCAGGAATGACAGCGC
>Ga0308166_1002425_pt1 | contig 17296 bp, 14 predicted proteins | sample PhyCR2_2_FD_202137 | JGI IMG/M metagenome (GOLD analysis project Ga0308166, IMG submission 202137) | Phyllosphere microbial communities from UC Gill Tract Community Farm, Albany, California, United States - DLSLCC.R2 | ecosystem: Host-associated > Plants > Phyllosphere > Unclassified | place... | reverse complement strand
CGCTACGAGCCGTCGAGCCCCGTGCCGATGCTGCTGGAGCGGGCCAAGCGCCTGGCGCCGATGAGCTTCATGGAAGTCATGGAGAACCTTGCGCCGGACAGCATGCAGCAGTTGTACGTGATCCGCGGACCGCAGCCGGGCGAGTCCAATGAGTCGGACGATTATTGAATCCAGCAGGCCGGCAGTTCGGGTAGTTCAATCAAGGAGGAGTAAACCGTGGGCAAAGAAAGTAGCCAGAAGTTCATCGCACGCAATCGCGCACCGCGCGTGCAGATCGAGTACGACGTCGAAGTGTACGGCGCCGAGAAGAAGGTGCAGCTGCCGTTCGTGATGGGCGTCCTGGCCGACCTGTCGGGCCAGCCCGCCGAGCCGCTGGCACCGGTCGCGGAGCGCAAGTTCCTCGAGATCGATGTCGACAACTTCGACGAGCGCCTGAAGGCCATGAAGCCGCGCGTCGCGGTGCAGGTGCCGAACACGCTGACGGGCGAGGGCAACCTGGCCGTCGACATGACCTTCGAAAGCATGGACGACTTCACCCCGGCCGCCGTCGCGCGCAAGGTGGATTCGCTGAACAAGCTGCTCGAGGCACGCGGCCAGCTGGCCAACCTGATGACCTACATGGACGGCAAGACCGGCGCGGAAGAGCTGATCTCCAAGCTGCTCGCCGAACCGGCGCTGATGCAGGCGCTGACGTCCGCACCGAAGCCCACCGAATAAAGAAAGACGGGAGAACAGAATGTCCGAAGCGTTAGCACAAAGCCAGCAGGAGTCCGGTACGCTCGAGATGAGCGACTTCGGCGCGCTGCTGCAAAAGGAATTCAAGCCGCAATCCGACAAGGCCAAGGAATCGGTCGAAGTCGCGGTGCGCACGCTGGCCGAGCAGGCGCTCGCCGGCACCAACCTGATCACCAGCGACGTGCTGGGCACGATCCAGAGCCTGATCGCCGCGCTCGACAAGAAGCTCACCGAGCAGGTCAACCTGATCATGCACACGGAGGAGTTCCAGAAGGTCGAAAGCGCCTGGCGCGGCCTGCACTACCTGGTGAACAACACCGAAACCGACGAGATGCTCAAGATCCGCGTGATGAACATCTCGAAGAACGACCTGGGCAAGACGCTCAAGAAGTTCAAGGGCACGGCCTGGGACCAGAGCCCGATCTTCAAGAAGATGTACGAGGAAGAATTCGGCCAGTTCGGCGGCGAACCGTTCGGTTCCATCGTGGCCGACTACTACTTCGACAACAGCGCGCCGGACGTCGAGCTGCTGTCGTCGATGGCCAAGGTGGCCGCCGCCGCGCACGCGCCGTTCATCTCGGCCGCCGCGCCGTCCGTCATGCTGATGGAGTCGTGGAACGAGCTGGCCAACCCGCGCGACCTGACGAAGATCTTCCAGACCCCGGAACACGCCGCATGGCGCTCGTTCCGCGAGTCGGAGGATTCGCGCTACGTCGGCCTGACCATGCCGCGCTTCCTGGCGCGCCAGCCGTACGGCGCCAAGAGCAACCCGGTCGAGGAATTCGACTTCGAGGAAGACACCAGCGCAGAGGGCAGCAAGAACTACACGTGGGCCAACTCGTCCTACGCGATGGCCGTCAACATCAACCGCTCGTTCAAGGAATACGGCTGGTGCTCGCGCATCCGCGGCATCGAGTCCGGCGGTGCGGTCGAAGGCCTGCCGGTGCACGCGTTCCCGACCGACGACGGCGGCGTCGACATGCAGTGCCCGACCGAGATCGCGATCTCGGACCGCCGCGAGGCGGAACTGGCCGCCAACGGCTTCATGCCGCTGGTGCACAAGAAGAACACGGACTTCGCCGCCTTCATCGGCGCGCAGTCGCTGCACAAGCCGGCCGAGTACGACGATCCGGACGCCAGCGCCAACGCCGCCCTGGCCGCGCGCCTGCCGTACCTGTTCGCGACCTGCCGCTTCGCCCATTACCTGAAGTGCATCGTGCGCGACAAGCTCGGCTCGTTCAAGGAACGCGACGAGATGGAACGCTGGCTGACCAAGTGGATCATGCAGTACGTGGACGGCGACCCGGGCAGCTCCAGCGAAACGACCAAGGCCCAGAAACCGCTGGCCGCGGCCGAAGTGGTGCTGGAAGAAGTCGAAGGCAACCCGGGCTACTACACGTCCAAGTTCTTCCTGCGTCCGCACTACCAGCTGGAAGGCCTGACCGTGTCGCTGCGCCTCGTGTCGAAGCTGCCGTCGGCGAAAGCCTGACCGTTTTTTGAAGTCCCGCGCGGAACAAACCGTCCGCGCGTATTCGGAAGTACAACCAACAAGGAGAAGAAGACATGGCATTGGATATGTTCATCAACATGGGCGACAAGATCAAGGGCGAGTCGCGCGACAAGGTCCAGGGTCCGAAGGGCGACATCGACATCCTGGCCTGGAGCTGGGGCATGAGCCAGTCGGGCACCACCCACATGGGCGGTGGCGGCGGCGCCGGCAAGGCCAACTTCCAGGACATCTCGTTCACCAAGTACGTCGACAGCTCGTCCAACGCGCTGATGACCGCCCTGGCCAAGGGTTCGCACCTCGACAAGGCCGTGCTGATGGTGCGTAAAGCCGGCGAAGGCCAGCAGAAGTACATCCTGATCACCATGGAAGAAGTCCTGGTGACCTCGATCTCGACCGGCGGCAGCGGCGGCGAAGACCGCCTGACCGAGAACGTCACGCTGAACTTCGGCAAGGTGACGTTCGCGTACACCCCGCAGGACAGCAAGGGCACCGTGGCAGGCGACAAGACCTTCGCCTGGAACATCGCCGAGAACGCGGCCGTTTAATCGGACAGCCGCGCATGGCTTGCCGCCGCCCTCGCGCGGCCGGCAAGCCGGTTACAGAATTTTCAAGGGGACGTGCGATGCTCGCGCAACAGCTGATTCGTGATGGAGACCTGGCCGGCGCCCTCGCCGCGCTGCAGGATGCGGTGCGCAAGAACAGTGGCGACGCGAAGCTGCGCGTGTTCCTGTTCCAGCTGTTGTCCGTGCTGGGCCAGTGGAACCGAGCCCTGACTCAGCTGAACGTCGCGGGCGAAATGGATGCCGGCGCGCTGCCGATGGTGCAGACCTATCGCGAGGCGATCCAGTGCGAAGCCCTGCGTGCCGAAATCTTTGCCGGCCGCCGCGCCCCCGTGATCTTCGGCGAGCCGCAGCCCTGGATGGCCCAGCTGGCCGAAGCCCTCAAGCTGGATGCCACCGATCCGGATGCCGCCGCCGGCCTGCGCGCCGCCGCGTTCGACGCCGCGCCCGCGTCGCCCGGCGCGATCGACGGCGCGCGCTTCGACTGGCTGGCCGATGCCGACGGCCGCCTGGGCCCCGTGCTGGAAGTGATCGTCAACGGCCGCTACGTATGGGTGCCGTTCATGCGCATCGCGCGCATCGAGATCGACCCGCCGGCCGACCTGCGCGACGCCGTCTGGACGGCCGCTACCTTCACCTGGACCAACGGCGCCCAGGCCGTCGGGCTGATCCCGACCCGTTACCCGGGGAGCGTCGACGCGTCCGACGACGCGCTGAAGCTGGCCCGCAAGACCGAGTGGACCGGCGAGTTTCCGCTCGGCCAGCGCATGTTGACGGACGGCGGAAACGACTTTCCGCTGATGGACGCGCGCCTGATCGAATTCGACCCGAACGACAATACCGGCGACCATGGCTGAACTGGCACCGCGCGAGCGCCTGCAACCTTCGCTGCTCGACCGCCTCACCGACGATGAACCCGACCAGGCGGTCGAGTCGCGCGAACGGCGCGTGTTGTCGGTGCGCAGCCTGCGCGAAGGCGTGCTGCGCGACCTCGCGTGGCTGCTGAACACGACCAACCTGCTGTCCGTTTCCGACGTGCCGCGCCTGCCGCACCTGGCGAGCTCCGTCCTCAATTACGGCATGCCCGACATGTCCGGCGCGTCGCTGGCGAACATGAGCGCGGCCGACCTGGAACGTGCGATCCGCCAGGCCATCTGGGATTTCGAACCGCGCCTGATCCGCTCGTCCGTGACCGTCAAGGTCGTGCCGCAGCAGGAATCGATCAGCAAGATCATGTTCGAGATCCAGGCCGACATGTGGGCCCAACCGTATCCCGAGCGCCTGTTCCTCAAGACCGAACTCGATCTCGATCTTGCGCAGATCAGCCTCACCGAATTTTCCGGCGCACGGACATGACCAACCCACGCCTGCTTCGCTACTACAGCCAGGAGCTGCAGCACCTGCGCGAGATGGGCGGCGAGTTCGCGGTCCAGTACCCGAAGATCGCCGGCCGCCTCGGCCTGGAAGGCTTCGAGTGCGCCGACCCGTACGTCGAGCGCCTGCTGGAGGGCTTCGCCTTCATGGCGGCGCGCGTGCAGATGAAGATCGACGCCGAGTTCCCGCGCTTCACCCAGCACCTGTCGGAGCTCGTCTACCCGCACTTCCTCGCACCGACGCCGTCGATGGCGATCGTGCAGCTGCAGCCCGATCTCGCGAACCCGGCGCTGAACGCGGGCTACCGCATTCCGCGCGGCGCAGCGATGCGCAGCGTCCTCGGCAAGGACGACGCCACCGCCTGCGAATACCGCACGGCACACGAGGTCACGCTGTGGCCGGTCGAACTCGTCGAAGCGAAATTCTTCACGCATGGCGGCCGCATCGAAGGCGTCGACGCGCGCCTGCCCGCGAACGTGAAGGCGGGGCTGCGCCTGCGCCTGCGTACCACCAACGGCATGCCGTTCGCCAAACTGGGACTGGACCGCCTCGCGCTGCACCTGCGCGGCAGCGACGAGATGCCGGGCCAGATCTATGAAAAGCTGCTGGGCGCCGTCGAAGGCGTCCTCGTGATGCCGGGCAGCCGTCCGGCCGGGCGCCATACGCTGTTGCCGAAGACGGCCTTGCGTCCGCGCGGATTCGCGGAGGACGACGCCCTGCTGCCCAGCGGCCAGCGCAGCTTCCAGGGCTACCGCCTGCTGCAGGAATACTTCGCATTCGCGCAGCGCTTCCTGTTCGTCGAGCTGGCGGGCTTGCAATCCGCGGTGGCTGCCTGCGCGGAGCAGGAGCTCGAGATCATCGTACTCCTGTCGCGCGGCGATGCCCGCCTGGAGCAGGCGCTCGACCACAGCAATTTTGCGCTGAACTGCACGCCTGTCGTGAACCTGTTCCAGCGCCGCGCCGACCGCATCAACCTGACCGGCGACCAGTTCGAATACCACGTGCTGCCCGACCGCACGCGGCCGATGGACTTCGAGGTGCACCAGGTCGAGAGCGTGACGGGCTACGGTACCGGCACCGACGCCGAACAGGAATTCCATCCACTGTACAGCGCGCGCGACCTGGGCGCCGCGACCGTGGCGGGCCAGGCCTATTACCAGATCCGGCGCGAGCCGCGGCTGCTGTCGCAACGCCAGCGCCAGCGCGGTCCGCGCTCGTCGTACATCGGTTCCGAGACGTTCATCACGCTCGTCGATGCCAGGGAAGCGCCATACCACCATAATCTGCGCCAGCTGGGGCTTGTCGTATGGTGCACGAACCGCGACCTGCCGCTGTCGATGTCGCTCGGCGTCGGCAAGACGGATTTCATCCTGGAGCAGGGCGGGCCGGTGCAGTCGGTGCGCGTGCTGGGCGGGCCGAGCCAGCCGTTCCCGTCGTTCGCCGAGGGCGGCGTGGCATGGCGCCTCATCAACCAGCTGTCGTTGAATTACCTGTCGCTGGCGGACACCGACCCGGACCAGGGCGCGCGCGCCCTGCGCGAACTGCTCGCGCTGTACTGCCATCCGCTCGACCTGACGAGCCAGCGCCAGGTGGAGGGCGTGCGCTCGGTCTCGTCGAAAACCGTCACGCGGCGTATGCCGGCGCCGGGACCGATCACGTTCGGACGCGGCCTGGAGATCACGGTGACGATGGACGACGGCGCGTTCGAAGGCGCCGGCGCGTTCGTGCTGGGCGGGGTGCTCAGCCACTTCTTCACGCAATACGTGTCGATCAATTCGTTCGCCGAGACCGTCGTGCGCACCGTCGGCCGCGGCGAGATCATGCGCTGGAAGGCGGCGGAGGGCGCATGCGCGATCCTGTAGACGTCGAACGCCAGCTCGAGGACGCCGGCGCCGCGCAGGACTTCTTCCAGGCCCTGCGCCTGCTGGAGAACGCGCATCCGGACAAGCCGCGCATCGGCGCGTCGCTGCGCCCGCGCGACGACGCCGTGCGCTTCGGGCGCGACCCGTCACTGAATTTCGAGCCAGGCGCCGTGGCCGGATTCACACCCGCCACGGGCGACGCAAAGGCGCGCCTGGCCGTGAATTTTTTCGGCCTGTTCGGCGCCAACGGTCCGCTGCCGCTGCACCTGACGGAGTATGCGCGCGACCGCGCCCGCAACCACAACGACCACACGCTGGTCGCGTTCCTCGACGTGTTCCACCACCGGATGGTGTCGCTGTTCTACCGCGCCCGCGCCGCGGCCGACCCGGCCATCAGCCTGGACCGCCCGGACAGCGACCGCTTCGCCGATTACGTGGGCAGCCTGTTCGGCATCGGTGCGCCGGCCCTGCGCGGACGCGACGAGATCGGCGACTTCGCCAAGCTGCACTTCGCCGGCCTGATGGCCAACCAGCGCCGCCCGGCGGCAGGCCTCGTGACCATCCTGCGCGCGTACTTCAAGCTGCCCGTCGAACTCGAACAGTTCGTCGGCCACTGGATGAAGATCCCGCTGGACGGCCAGACCCGCATCGGCATGGAAGACCGCGGCAACCGCCTCGGCACGTCCGCCGTGCTGGGGACGAAGGTCTGGGATTGCCAGCACAAGTTCCGGCTCGTGATCGGCCCCCTCGACTACGACGACTACGAGCGCATGCTGCCCGGCGGCGCCAGCATGACGCGCGTCGTCGACTGGGTGAAGAGCTATGCCGGCACGGTGCTCGACTGGGACGTGCGCCTCGTGCTCAAGCGCCCCGAAGTTCCTCCGCTCACGCTGGGCGCGCGCCGCCTCGGCTGGACCACTTATCTCGCGAGCGGCCCGGCCGTGCGCGATGCCCGTCAACTCTTGATCAACCCGACTGCCCGCCAGGGCTGACCCCACGCGAAAGAACCGATCATGGCCGAAATCTCCCGTGTCGCACTGTTTGGAAAACTCAACGCGCTGTGCTACCGCGCGATCGAAAGCAGCACGGTGTTCTGCAAGCTGCGCGGCAATCCGTATGTGGAGATGGTCCACTGGATGCACCAGATCCTGCAGCTGCAGGACTCGGATCTGCACCGCATCATCCGCCACTACGAACTGGACGCCGCCGTGCTCGCGCGTGACGTGACGGCCGCGCTGGACCGCCTGCCGCGCGGCGCGACGTCGGTGACGGACCTGTCGTCGCAGCTGGAAGAGACGGTGGAACGCGCATGGGTGTTCGGCACGCTGATGTTCGGCGAATCGTCGGTGCGCAGCGGCCACCTCGTGTTCGGCATGCTCAAGACGTCCAACCTGCGCAACGCCCTGTACGCGATCAGCCGCCAGTTCGAGCGGATCAAGGCCGATGACCTGTCCGATCGCTTCGGCACCTTGCTGAAGGACTCGCCGGAAGCGAAGATGGCGGCCAGCGACGGCTTCCAGGCCGCCCCACCCGGCGAGGCATCCGGCGCGATCGCCCCGGCGCAGATGGGCAAGCAGGAAGCGCTGAAGAAATTCACGGTCGACCTGACGGAACAGGCCCGCAGCGGCAAGATGGACCCGATCGTGGGCCGCGACGACGAGATCCGGCAGATGGTCGACATCCTGATGCGCCGCCGCCAGAACAACCCGATCATGATCGGCGAGGCCGGCGTCGGCAAGACGGCCGTCGTGGAAGGTTTTGCCCAACGCATCGCGCGCGGCGACGTGCCGCCGTCGCTGAAAGAGGTGCAGCTGCTGGCGCTGGACGTGGGCCTGCTGCAGGCCGGCGCCAGCATGAAGGGCGAGTTCGAACAGCGCCTGCGTTCCGTCATCGACGAAGTGCAGGCCAGCGAGAAGCCGATCATCCTGTTCATCGACGAGACCCATACGCTGGTCGGCGCCGGCGGCGCGGCCGGCACGGGCGATGCGGCCAACCTGCTCAAGCCGGCCCTGGCGCGCGGCACGCTCCGCACGATCGGCGCGACCACGTTCGCCGAGTACAAGAAGCACATCGAGAAGGACCCGGCGCTGACCCGCCGCTTCCAGAGCATCCAGGTCGACGAGCCGAGCGAGGAGCGCGCGATCCGCATGATGCGCGGCGTGGCGTCGACGATGGAAAAGCACCACCAGGTGCAGATCCTCGACGAGGCGCTGGAAGCGGCCGTGCGCCTGTCGCACCGCTACATCCCCGCGCGCCAGCTGCCCGATAAATCCGTGAGCCTGATCGACACGGCATGCGCGCGCGTGGCCGTGAGCCTGCACGCGACGCCGGCCGAGGTGGACGACAGCCGCAAGCGCATCGACGCGCTGAACGTCGAGATGGACATCATCCGCCGCGAAGGCGCGATCGGCATCGAAGTGGGCGCACGCGCGCACGAGACGGAGGTCGCGCTGGCGGCCGAGAAGGAACGCCTGGCGGGCCTGGAGCAGCGCTGGAACGACGAGCGTGCGCTCGTCGACGAACTGCTGGCGCTGCGCGCGCAGCTGCGCGACGGCGCGCAGCCGGTCGAGGGCACGGGATCGAAGCTCGAAACGGCTGCCGCGGAACCGGCGCAGAACGAGGCGGAACGCGCCGCATTGAAGGAACAGCTGCAAGCCGTGCAGGAGAAGCTGACCGCGCTGCAGGGCGAGACCCCGTTGATCCTGCCGACCGTCGACTACCAGGCCGTGGCGGCCGTCGTCGGCGACTGGACCGGCATTCCCGTCGGCCGCATGGCGAAGAACGAGATGGAGACGATTCTCAACATCGCTTCCACGCTGAGCCAGCGCGTGATCGGCCAGGACCATGCGATGGAGATGATCGCCAAGCGCATCCAGACGTCGCGCGCGGGCCTGGACAACCCGAACAAGCCGATCGGCGTGTTCATGCTGGCCGGTACGTCCGGCGTCGGCAAGACGGAAACGGCGCTGGCGCTGGCGGAAGCCCTGTACGGCGGCGAGCAGAACCTCATCACCATCAACATGAGCGAGTACCAGGAAGCGCACACGGTGTCGACCTTGAAAGGTGCGCCCCCGGGCTACGTCGGTTATGGCGAAGGCGGCGTGCTGACGGAGGCCGTACGCCGCCGGCCATATTCCGTCGTGCTGCTCGACGAAGTGGAAAAGGCGCACCCGGACGTGCACGAGATGTTCTTCCAGGTGTTCGACAAGGGCTTCATGGAGGACGGCGAGGGCCGCTTCATCGACTTCAAGAACACCTTGATCATCCTGACGACGAACGCGGGCACGGACCTGATCGCGGGCCTGTGCAAGGACCCGGACCTGATGCCGGACCCGGACGGTATGGCCAGCGCGCTGCGTGCGCCGCTGCTGAAGGTGTTCCCGCCGGCGCTGCTGGGCCGCATCGTGACGATCCCGTACTACCCGCTGTCGGACGACATGCTGGGCCAGATCGTCAGGCTGCAACTGAACCGCATCAAGAAGCGCGTGGAGGCGCGCTACAAGATCCCGTTCGAATACGGCGACGACGTGGTGAAACTGGTCGTCTCTCGCTGCACCGAGAGCGAGTCGGGCGGCCGCATGATCGACGCGATCCTGACCAATACGATGCTGCCGGACGTGAGCCGAGCATTCCTGAACCGGATGATCGAAGGTCAGCCTGTCGCTGGCGTGAACGTCGGTGTCGAAGCCGGCAATTTTACTTACGTGTTTGCCTGATCCAGGCACCAACATACCTTGAGTTTTTTTCTCCTGGAGACCTGATATGCCTTTCGCAAAACGATACGAATATTTCGAAGTCCGCACGATGTTACAAGGCGCCGAAGGTGTTGTCTCGCCGGTGACCGGCCAGGCAGCGCATTCCCGTATCCTGCACGCCAAGTCGGTGGCCGGCAGCGGCGGTACCCAGGATGCCGTCATGGTCGACCGTACCAACCTGCGTCCTGGCGAGAGCGGCCGGGCCGCGCGCGGCCGCGGCAGCGTGCCGACGTCGTCGGCGTTCCCGAACCTGCTGCAGCAAGGCTCCGCCGCCTGCGAGGCGTTGAATTCGCCGACCGGGCAGGCCGCGCTGGCCGTGTTCGACGATCCCGCCCACTTGGGAAGCAACCTGCGCCTGACGATCAACGTCCCCATCACCCGCGAGATGGGTTTTCTGCCCGCCAGCGGCGCGCCATCGCTGCACGTGTCCACGCGCGCGTCGACCGTCGTGGACAAGACGCAGAACACCTCGGGCGTGCGCCTCATCATCGATCGTGCGGCGGCGGGCCTGGTCATGCATATCCAGACGTGCATTCCGCTTGGAGGCGCCGCGCCCGCGGCAACCTGGAACGTCATCAGCAAACCGGGCGACGTCGCAGTGGCAAACGGATAACGACGCCGGCGGTGCCTTCCAATGCCTAACCAAGTCTCCATGGGTGCGATGATGACCTGCACGTTCGGTGCCGCACCGTCGTCGCTCGTCGTCCTGCCGAAGAACAAGGTATTGGCGGAGGGCCCGCCCGCCGCCAACATCATGGACCACATCCCGCTCGTGAACATCATGCCGTTCGGGGTGTGCAACTCGCCGGCCAATCCGACGGTGGCCGCGGCCACCGCCGCGGCGCTGGGCGTGCTCACGCCCATGCCGTGCGTGCCGGCGACGTCCGCGCCATGGGTGCCCGGCGCGCCCACGGTCCTCATCGCCAACATGCCGGCGCTCGACAACGTCTCCAAGTGCATGTGCAACTGGGGCGGCGTGATCGGCTTCACGAATGCCGGCACCGTCAAGACCATGATTCCCTAACCCGTCCGTTTTTCGCATGCCCATCCTGCCCAACCAGACCCACCGCGAAGTCGCCGTCAAGACCGCCCTCGGCGCCGACGTCCTGCTGTTCAAGCGCATGCAATGCAGCGAGGCGCTGGGCCGTCTGTCGGAATTCCGCATCGAGCTCGCCTCCGAGCGGAGCGACATCAAGATCGCCGACATCCTGGGCACGGGCATGACCGTGAGCCTCGACCTGCCGGAGGGCGGGCAGCGCCATTTCAACGGCATCGTGACGCGCTTTTCCTACCAGGGCTGGCGCGATGGCAAACCGTCCTATCTCGCGATCGTCCGCCCGACCCTGTGGCTGCTGACGCGTGCCACCAACTGCCGCATCTTCCAGCAAAAGGACGCGCTCGACATCGTCAAGGCCGTGCTGGAGGCGTATGGCGTCGCGGTCGAACTGGACCAGGGTATGCTGGCGGCCGCGCCGGCCGTGCGCGACTACTGCGTGCAGTACCGCGAGAGCGACTTCAATTTCGTCTGCCGCCTGCTGGAGGAAGAGGGTATCTACTTCTACTTCACGCACGCGGAAAGCAAGCACACGATGGTGCTGGCGGATGGCTACGGCGCCCACGCGGCCGTGAGCGGCTACGACACCATCCTGTTCCGCGACGAGGAAGAGGGACGCGCTCCGCTGGGAGAGGCGGTGACGCGCCTGGTCCCCGGTGGCGAGATCCAGCCCAGCGCGATGGTGCTGAACGACTTCGACTTCGAGAATGCGTCGTCCAGCGTCAACGGCGCCCTTCTGGTCAAGTCCCAGCTGGCGGCGCCGTTTTCGCAGGCGAGCTACGAACACTACGATTACCCCGGCCGCTACCAGGAGGCAGGTACCGGCAACGGCTTCGCCCGCGCACGCATGGAGACACTGCACGGCCAGGGTGAACGGATCGAAGCGGCCGGCAGCGCGCGCGGCCTGACGACAGGTGCGCTGTTCACGCTGTCCGAACATCCGCGCGCCGACGAGAACCGCACCTTCCTGATCACGTCGGCCGAGACCGAGATCGCCGGTAACGAATACCGCTCGGATGGCGTACGGGAAGGCATCGATTTCCGCTGCCGGTTCGAGGCGATCGGCAAGGAGCACAGCTACCGCCCGCCGGCGACGGCGCGCAAGCCCATCGTGCAGGGACCGCAGACGGCGATGGTGGTCGGCAAGGCGGGCGAGGAGATCTGGACCGACAAGTACGGCCGCATCAAGGTGCAGTTTCACTGGGACCGCGACGGCAAGTCGGACGAGACGAGTTCGTGCTGGGTGCGCGTGCAGCAGGGCTGGGCCGGCAAGGGCTGGGGCATGATGTTCGTGCCGCGCATCGGCATGGAAGTCGTCGTCAGCTTCCTCGAGGGCGACCCGGACCGGCCACTCGTGACGGGCTGCGTCTACAACGGCGACAGCATGCCGCCGTACACGCTGCCGGCCGACCAGACCAAATCGACCATCAAGTCGAACACGTCGAAAGGCGGCAACGGCTACAACGAGATCCGCTTCGAGGACAAGAAGGACAGCGAGGAGATCTTCGTCCAGGCCGAGAAGGATTACAACCGCGTCGTGAAGAACAACGACACGCTGAAGGTCGGCTTCGAGAAGAAGGACAAGGGCGACCAGACGATCGGGATCGCCAACGACCAGAGCCTCGACGTGGGCAACGACCGCAAGGTGCACGTCAAGAACGACCAGACGGTCGCGATCGACAACAACCTGTCCACGACGGTCAAGAACGACGAGACGCGCAAGGTCGACAACAACCAGAGCGTCAAGGTCGGGAACAAGATCGTCATCGAGGCGAATACGTCGATCGAGCTGAAAGTCGGCGGCAGCAGCATCAAGATCGAGCCCGCCAAGATCACCATCAAGTCGGTGGAAATCGCCGTGCAGTCGGATGCGAACACGGAAATCAAGGCCGGCGCGATGATGCAGGTGAAGTCGGGCGCCGTGATGACCATCGAAGGCGCGCTCGTGAAGATCAATTGAGGCTGCCATGCGATTCCGATTTCTTTTTGCCTGCCTGATGCTCGTCGCCACTGCACTTCGCGCCGAGGAGCCGCGCACCGTGCTGACCCTGGCCGACCAGCCGCTGCGCCTGATCCGCGGCGCGGCCGTGTACAAGGCCGGCAGCGGGGTCGCCGTGCAGAAGGACGATATCCTCGAGACGGAGGCCGCCGGCGCGCAGGTGGAGGCGGGCGCGGATGCGATCGTCGCGCTGGGCCCGCAGAGCCGCGTGCTCGTCGCGAACCTGGCGGCCGACGGCAAGTCGCCCGTCGAGCTGGAACTGCTGCAGGGCTGGGCCAAGGTGTATGCGAAAGGCCGCCGCGCCGTGGTCGTCACGCCCGCGTTGCAGGTGACCGTGCCGTCCGGATCGACCATCGTGCATGCAGGCGAGGGTCTGGATGCCGTGTTCGCGGAAGAGGGCGAGCAGCAGGTGGCCAGGGCCGGCACGGTACTGAAACTCGCCACCGAACAATACGCGGGCATCGACGCCAACAAGCAGCAACTGGCGACGAGCCGCCCGCCGCGCGCCTTCGTGAGCGCCATGCCGCCGGCCTTCCGCGACCACCTTGCGCGCGTACCCGGCGTCAGGAATGCCGGCAAGGTGGCGCCCGTGAAGGAACGCGACGCCGCGTATGCCGATGTCGACGACTGGCTGGCGTCGACCTTGCCGGCGCGCCGGCGCTTCGTGGCGCGGTTCAAGCCGCGCCTGTCCGACCCGGATTTCCGCAAGCAGCTCGACCGCAAGCTCGGCCAGAGCCCCGACTGGAAGCCGGTGCTGTACCCGGCCCGTCGTCCGGACAATGGACTGTTCTGACGCCGCGCCACCAAGAATTCAATCAGGAGAACACAACATGAAACTTTCGATCGCCGCCAAATTCAACCTGGTGTTCGTGTCGATCTTCGCCGTCGGCTTCCTCGCCGCCGGCGTCGTCGCGGACCGCCTGCTCAAGGAGAGCGCGCGCGAGGAAACCCTGCAGAACGCACGCCTGCTGCTGGAAGCGGCCAAGAGCGTGCGCGGCTACACCGCGAGCCAGATCCAGCCGCTGCTGAAGAACCAGATGAAGTTCGAATTCCACCCGCAGTCGGTGCCGTCGTATTCGGCCGTCGAAAACCTCAACGTGATCCTGAAGTCGTACCCGGACTTCTCGTACAAGGAAGCGACGCTGAACCCGACCAATTTGCGCGACAAGGCGTCGGACTGGGAAGTGGACGTGGTGCAGACGCTGCGCAACAAGCCGGACATGAAGGAATTCGTCGGCGAGCGCGACACCGCGACGGGCCGCAGCCTGTACATCGCGCGCCCGCTGCAGATCAAGGATCCGGTCTGCCTGGGCTGCCACACGACGGCCGCCGAAGCGCCGAAGACCATGGTCGACATCTACGGCCCGAACAACGGCTTCGGCTGGAAGCTGAACGAAGTGGTGGGCGCGCAGGTGATCTCGGTGCCGATGGCCGTGCCGCTGGCGCGCGCCGACTCGATTTTTAAAACGTTCATGGCGTCGCTGTTCGGCGTGTTCGTCGCCGTCTTCATCGCGCTCAATGTGATGGTGCATTTGTTCGTCACGCGCCGCATCAAGCGCCTGGCGACCGTTGCCGACGACGTCAGCATGGGCAAGTTCGAGGCGGACGAATTCGACGTCAAGGGCAACGACGAGATCAGCGGCCTGGGTCGCTCGTTCAACCGCATGCGTACGAGCCTCAATAGCGCGCTGAAGATGCTGGAAGAGTAAGCAGGACAAAGTAAATGGCAACGATCGACAGGATAGGCAAGTACCGCATCGACGGCGTGCTGGGCAGCGGCGCCATGGGTGTGGTCTACAAGGCGTACGACGCCGACATCGCGCGCACCGTCGCGCTCAAGACGATCCGGCACGAATTGCTGGACGGCCTGCAGGAAGCCGACATCGTCGCCCGCTTCCGCAACGAGGCGCAGGCGTCGGGGCGCCTCGTGCACCCGAACATCGTCGCCGTGTACGACTTCGGCGCGTACGGCGAGACGACGTACATCGCAATGGAATACGTGGACGGCACGCCGCTGAATGCCTTCCTCGTGAAGGACGTGCCGATGGACCTCGCGGCCAGCATCACCTGCATCACGCAGCTGCTGCGCGCGCTCGACTACGCGCATGCGCGCGGCGTCGTCCACCGCGACATCAAGCCCGCCAACATCCTCATCACGGGCGATGCGCAGGTCAAGATCACGGACTTCGGCATCGCCAAGATCGAGTCGTCGACCCTGACGCAGGTGGGCGCCGTGATCGGCACGCCCAGCTACATGTCGCCCGAACAGTTCAAGGGCGAGACCGTCGACGGCCGCTCCGACCTGTTCGCCGTCGGCATCGTGCTGTACCAGATGCTGACGGGAGTGCGGCCGTTCAGCGGGCCGGCGTCGACCGTCATGCACCAGATCATCCACGAGATGCCGCCGCGCCCGAGCGAGCGCCAGCCGTCGCTGAATCCCGCGTTCGACGCGGTGCTCGCGAAGGCGATGGCCAAGCGCATCGAAGACCGCTACCCGAATGCGCAAGCGTTCCTGGACGCGCTGAACGCCGCCTACATGCAGCAGACGGGCGGCGTGCCGCTCACCGACGAGGACAACGAGCGCACCGTGCTCGCATTCCAGCGTCCGGCCGTGCCCGAGCCGGCGCGGCCCGCGCATCCCACCGGTGCGTCGCAGAGCATGCCGGCGACGGGCAGTGCGTCCAGCCTGACCAGTGCCCCGGAATGGCTGCACGGCCTGGCCCCGGACCTGCAGACGGCGCTGTCGACGCAGATCGGCCCCGTCGCGAAACTGGTGCTCAAGAACGCGGCGCGCGACGCGGTCGACCTGGACGATTTGTGCAACCGGCTGCTGCCGCACATCGCTTCCGATGCGGGCCGCACGCAGTTCCAGGACAGCGTCCGCGAGATCAAGAAGAAGCACGGCCTGTCCACGCTGGCCACGATGAGCGGCCGCAGCCAGGCCGGTGCGCCCAAGACGCAACTGACGCAGATGACGGGCATGCCGACGCTGCTGCAACTGAGCCCCGAGCAGATGGAGGCGGCGCAGATGAAGCTGGCCGTGTACGTGGGCCCGATCGCGAAGGTGCTGGCCAAGCGCGCGGCCAAGATGACGGGCAATGCCGACGAGTTCTATCGGCTGCTGGCCGAAAACCTGCCGGATCCGCAGGAACGGGCGCGCTTTTTGAAGGACGTGGGGCGGAGTTGAGTCACCATGCAACTGTATAATCGATCGATTCCTCCAGGACCCCAATGCCCATCACACTGAGCGTCTACATGTACCGCAATGCGGCGCCGGCCCAGGCGCTGACGCGGCGCTTCGACCAGCTGGGCGGCGCCATCGGCCGCGCGCCCGGCAACGACCTGGTGCTCGACGATCCCGGCAAGTACATCTCGCGCCTGCATGCGCGCGTCGAATACCGCGACGAGGGCTTCTGGCTCGTCGACGTCGGCAGCAATCCGAGCCTCGTGAACGACCGCCCCGTCGGCGCCGGCCGCTCCGTGCAGCTGGAAGACGGCGACCGCGTCACCATCGGCGACTATCAGCTGCTCGCGAGCGTGGAGAGCGAGGCGACGGCGTTCATGCCTGCGGCACCACCGCCGTCGCCCCTCCAGGTCGCGCCGCCACCGCCGCCTGTCACGCCCGACCTGCCCATGAATCCGGACGATTCGCTGGCCAATGCCGGCATCCTGGACGTGGGCGGCGATCCCTTGAACCCGAGTTTCGATCCGCTCGGCCTGAACCTGTTCGGCAGCCCCGCACCGGCGCCCGCACAGAGCGTACCGGCCTGGCGCGGCGCCGAGAGCGATCACGTGCCGCCGGAGCAGTTGCCGTTTGCGCCGCCACCGGTCGTGGCGGCACCGCAGCCGCAGGCGCAGGCCGCAGCGGCGATGGCGATTCCGGACGATTACGACCCGCTGGCGGACTTCCTGCCGCCGCGCGTGCAGGCCGCATCGGCGCCGGCGCCGCTGCCGGTTGAAGAAGCCGAAGCAACCGCGTTCGTGCCGGCCGAGCTGCCCGTGCCCGCGGCACCGCCACCGCCACCGCCACCGCCATCACCGCCGCCACCGCCTGTGCAAGCCGCACCGCGCGCGCCGGGCACCGCGGCCGCTGACGACCCCGTGATCCAGGCCTTGATGCGCGGCCTGGGCCTCTCCGAACTGAACACGAAGCGCAGCGCCGAGGAGATCGCGGAGTTGGCCGGCGCCATGCTGCGCGAAGCGACGGCAGGCACGATGGGCGTGCTGATGGGCCGCGCCATGACCAAGCGCGAGAGCCGCCTGGACATGACGATGATCTCGGCCGCCGCCAACAATCCCCTGAAATTCTTCCCGGACGCCGACAGCGCGCTGACGCAGATGATCAACGGGACGATGCCGGGCTATATGCAGCCGGCGCGCGCGTTCGCCAACGCGTTCGACGACCTGAAGGCGCACGAGCTGGCGATCATGGCCGGCATGCGCGCGG
>Ga0308166_1002423_pt1 | contig 17321 bp, 10 predicted proteins | sample PhyCR2_2_FD_202137 | JGI IMG/M metagenome (GOLD analysis project Ga0308166, IMG submission 202137) | Phyllosphere microbial communities from UC Gill Tract Community Farm, Albany, California, United States - DLSLCC.R2 | ecosystem: Host-associated > Plants > Phyllosphere > Unclassified | place... | reverse complement strand
GCACGCGATCGATGCGTCACGTGTGTACGTCGCCGGCCTGTCCGCCGGCGGGGCGATGGCGGTGATACTGGGCCGCACCTATCCCGAACTGTTCGCTGCGATCGGCTGTCATTCCGGCCTGGCGCACCGGAGCGCGACGGACAGCTACAGTGCGATGCAGGTAATGCGGAGCGGCGTCGACGCCGACGCCTTGGTCGGTGCGGGGCCCGCCGTCGGCGTGCCCATCATCGTGTTCCACGGCGATGCCGACTTCACGGTCCACCCCAGCAATGGAACCAGTATCGTCAGGCAGTTCCTCGACAACGCCGTGGCGGCGTCGGTTGCGACGGAGACCGGCAGCACGCGTGGTCGCGCGTACGAGCGGCAGGTGCACCGCGGCGCCGACGGGCGTGTCGCGGTCGAACACTGGACCATCAAGGGTGGCCGCCATGCGTGGTCGGGCGGCACGGGGCGCGGCGGCTACAGCGACGAGAGCGGTCCCAATGCCAGTGTCGAAATGATCCGCTTTTTCCTGGAGTCGGCATGAACGCCTGGATGACGTGCCTTACAGATGCCGGGAGAATCATCGGGTTACCTCATCCATTGAGGATGGCGTGGGCGTGATCGGAGTCCGCAAGTAACCGGTTCGATGTCGGATGACCGGTCCATGTCTAGCAAGCCCAGGCATTTAAAAAAACAATGGCCCCTGGTTCCAGAGGCTTTTTTCATGGATGCTTGACAGTCGCCTCAACCCTGACCACAATCGAACGATCGTTCGGTTTTCCTTTTCCAAGGGGTCGCCATGACAAGTTCGACAGCAGTCGCCCACCGTATCTGTCCCTTCTGCGAGGCCAGTTGCGGCCTTCAACTGGACGTGGAGGAAGGGCGCGTCGTTCGCATCCGCGGCGACCAGGATGACGTGTTCTCGAAGGGGTTTCTGTGTCCCAAGGCCATCGGCCTGAAGGACCTGCACGACGACCCCGACCGCTTGCGCGTGCCTCTCATCAAGCGTGACGGCCAGTTCGTCGAAGCCAGCTGGGACGAGGCGTATGCGGAGATCGAGCGGCGCCTGCCGCCGATCATCGCGGCCGGCGGGCCTGACTCCGTGGCGACGGTCCTGGGCAATCCGACCTCGCACAAGATGAGCCTGATGCTGTACTTCCCGCGCCTGGCGAAGGCGCTGGGCACGCGCAACATGTTCTCGGCATCGAGCGTGGACCAGGTACCCAAGATGCTCTCCAGTGGTCTCATGTTCGGCAGCTGGCTTTCCGTTCCCGTCCCCGATATCGAACGCTGCGACTTCCTGCTGATTCTCGGCGCGAATCCGATGGTATCGAACGGCAGCCTGTGGACCGTGCCGGACTTTCGTGGCAAGGCGCGGGCGCTGCGCGCGCGCGGCGGCAGGATGGTCGTGGTGGACCCGCGCCGCACCGAGACCGCCGAGGTGGCCGACGCCCACCATTTCATTCGTCCCGGCGCCGATGTCTTCTTCCTGCTCGGCATGGTGCAAACGCTGTTCGACGAAGGGCTGGTGCGGCCAGCCCGGCTGGCGGCGCACTGCAACGGGCTCGATGCACTTGCCGCGGCAGTCAGGGACTACGCGCCCGAACGCGTTGCCGCGCGCTGCGGCATCGATGCCGCCACCATCCGCAGCCTGGCCCATACGCTCGCCACCACACCGCGCGCCGCGATCTATGGCCGCATCGGCACGTGCACCCAGCAGTTCGGCACCTTGTGCTCCTGGTTGATCGATGTGATCAACGTCTTGACCGGCCACCTAGACCATGAGGGTGGCGCCATGTTCCCCAAGGCCGCGGCATTCGGCGCCAACACACGCGGCAAGCCGGGCGTCGGTCGCGGCGTCGTCAGCGGCCGCCATCGCGCGCGCGTGTCGGGCGCGGTCGAGGTGGCGGGCGAGCTGCCGATTACCTGCCTGGCCGAAGAAATCGATACGCCCGGCCCGGGACAGATCAAGGCGTTGATCGCGATCGCCGGCAATCCGGTGCTGTCAAGCCCCAACGGCCCGCGCCTGGCGGCCGCGCTGGACGGGCTGGAGTTCATGGTCAGTCTCGACATCTACCTCAACGAGACGTCGCGCCATGCCGACGTCATCCTGCCCGGACCATCGCCGCTGGAGGACGCGCATTACGACGTCACCTTCACCCAGTTCTCGCACCGTAATCACGCGCGTTACAGCCCACCGGTGCTGCCTCGTCAGCCCGGCCAGCCGGATGAATGGGAAAGCCTGCTGCGGATCGCCGCGATCGCGAAAGGGCAGGGCGCCAGGGCCGACATCGAGGCGCTCGATGACGCCTTGCTGGCGCAGGAGCTGGACAAGGCCTTCGGTCCTGCCGCCGAGCAGGTCATGGCGGCGCTGGCCCCGCAGCGCGGGCCGCAACGCATGCTCGACCTGGCCTTGCGCACCGGCCCTTACGGCGATCAATTCGGCCGCGTGCCCGGCGGGCTCACGCTGGCGAAGATCATGCAGGCGCCGTCCGGTATCGATCTGGGACCGATGACCGAGCGGATTCCCGAAGCCTTGCGCACACCGTCCGGCAAGATCGAACTTGCCCCGCCCATGCTGCTGGATGATCTGGCGCGGGTGACGCTCGAGTTGGTTGCGCCCGCACCCGATCTCGTGATCGTCGGAAGGCGCCAGCTGCGCTCGAACAACAGCTGGATGCACAACCTGCCGGTGCTTGCCAAGGGCGCCTACCGCTGCACGGCGCTGGTGCATCCGGTCGACGCCGCCCGGCTCGGCCTGCTCGACGGCGGCATGGCGCACATCCGTAACGGCGCGCGGCGCATCGACGTCCAGGTGGAAGTGAGCGACGAGATGATGCCCGGCGTGGTCAGCCTGCCCCACGGCTGGGGCCATGACCTGGCAGGCACCCGTCTTGGCGTGGCTGCCGGGCGTCCGGGTGTCAACCTGAACGCGCTGCTCGACGAGAACCTGCGCGACCCCTTGTCGGGTAACGCCGTCCTGTCCGGCGTGGCGATCGAGATGGCGCCGCTGGTGGGTGCCCTGGATTGAATTGGATGTGAATCGACATGAGCCCCGCGCTGGGTCGATGTCATTCTCATTTGTCCAGGCACTTCTCGTGGCTGCTGAAATTCAGTGCACACGCGTCCACGAATTGTTCGATCCTGCCTTCCTGGTAAAGATCACCCGTGCCGGGCTGGTTCGGTGCAATGGGAGGGAACGCGCCGTATCCGGCCAGCAGGCAGTGCCACGACGCCGCGCTGAAGTGCGAGGTCCCCTGTGTGTGCGCGATTTTCTTGGCAATGTCTGCCCGGTCGAACCAGGCCTGCAACAGGGTGCCCAGCGCGTCCGACAGGTGATCATTGCCTTCGTGGACGTCGTGGATTGCAGGGCTGGCGATGTTAGTGCAACGCCTGCACGACTTTCTGCCTTCCAGGCATGCCTGGGCGGGTTTCTGCAGCGCGTGTCGAGGGAGTAGCGACATCTTCAAGCTTGAATACGGCCAGTGCGCTGGCAATGTCGTCGGTCTGTTCCGCCAGCGTCGTGGTCGCCGCGGCTGCCTGTTCGACAAGCGCGGCGTTCTGCTGCGTCAAACCGTCAAGGTGTGCGACGGCAGTGTTGACTTGAGCGATGCCGAGCGTCTGCTCCTGGGCTGCCGCAGCGATGTCACGCATTACCTGCTTGACGTCCGCAATCGCCGTGGTCACGTGGCGTACTTGATCGTCCACCACGTGGCTGATGCGTACGCTTTCGTCGACCTTCCCTATCGATGTGTTGACGAGCTGCGCCACGTCCTTCGCCGAGGTACTGCAACGTGCCGCCAGATTCCGGACCTCGCTGGCCACGACGGCGAATCCGCGTCCTTGTTCGCCGGCGCGCGCAGCTTCCACTGCTGCGTTGAGCGCAAGTATGTTCGTCTGGAAAGCGATGCCTTCGATGATGCCGATGATATCGAGGATCTGGCGTGAGGACACGGCGACCGCATCCATCGACGTCAGCATGGCTTGTACTGCAGCGCTGCTGTCCTCCGCATTCGCGACAGCTTTGTCCGCTAGCCCGGCGGCCTTCACAAGGTGTTGCGTATTGTCCTGGACGCTACGCGACAGCTGTTCCATGCTCGCCGCCGTCTCCTGAAGGTTGGATGCCTGGGTTTCGGTCCGACCTGATAAATCCATGTTCCCTTTTGCGATCTCACTGGTCGAGATTCGCATCTGACCGAAGTTCGTGCGAACGTCGCCGATAACGCTGCGCAGGTTGACGCCAACTTGTCTCAGGGACGAAATCAGGTTGCCCATTTCGCTTTCGGCCGGTTCGCAATGCAGCGATGTCATGTCACCGCCGGCAAGCCGCATGCTGAGCGCGGTGGCGCTGCGCAGCGGACGCAGGATGCGTACATGGACGAGCATCGAGAACAGGACGCTTGCAATGGCGATTACCGTCGCGATGCCCCAGCGCCAATATGTGTCGGACGCGACAGCGAGCATCGCGGCGCAGGCGGCACAAACGGTTGTGAGTGCCATGGTCTGGGTGCCGATGCCCATGCGCCTCAGCATCTCAAGTCGGCCTTGAAGTCCGGTCCTGACCATGCGGCCCTGCGACAGGACGAAGGCGGCGCCCTCATTGCGCAACAGGGCGTACATCGTCTCCGCTGCCGTGACGTCCTCGCGCGAAGGTCGGGTGCGCACGGACATGTAGCCGACCACGCGACCCCGCTCGAGTACCGGAGTCACATTGGCCATGACCCAGTAATAGTCACCGTTCTTGCACCGGTTTTTGACCATTCCGGTCCAAGTCTGCCCCTGCTTGATGGTCGACCATAAGTCGGCAAATGCCGCTTCCGGCATGTCCGGATGCCGCACGATGTTCTGTGGCGATCCGATGAGTTCATCAAGGCTGAAACCACTGATCTCGACGAAATACGGATTGGCATAGGTAATGCGGCCTTTGAGGTCCGTTGTAGAAACAATGGTTCGGTGTTCCGATAGCGTGACCTCATGATTGGTCACAGGCAGGTTTTTTCTCATGAATTACGGCCCCTGATAGGTTGTATTGCGTAATCTGCAAAAGACAAAATCCGGCACTGGTTCTAAACGAGCCAGCCAGTGCATGGGACATCGCGATTACGGCAAATCGGGCCGTGAGAGCCAAGTCTGACCGAGCGCGGGGCAGGTGGCTTGCAAGCGTTGCTCTGACGTCGTAGCAGAGGGGCTACGCGACCGGGGAGGTGCTTGATGGCGCCCAGACTAGCATTTTTCTTGCACGCTAGCAACGACGCATGCGAGAAAAAACTCGCACGGGTCAAGTGATGATGTACATACGCAACAACGGGTCCCATTTCCGGATTTTCGTTATTAAACTTACGGAAGTCGGCTCCATTCGCGTCGTGTTACCACTTCCTGGCGTATATTGCTTTGATCACGATTAGGAAATCGCCTGGGAGCGATTGCCTCGGTTACGTCGCCGTACAACGGTACGGATGGCAAATTGAGATGTAACGATTGCAATTCAAGAGTCTTTCATGTCCGTATCGATTTTATTGGTGGATGACGACCCGCTTCTGGTGCAAATGATGGGCGCCATGCTGGGCGATCTCGGCAGGGTCAGGTTCGCGACCAGCGGCGAGGCTGCGCTGGAGCAGATCGCAGCCGAAGCACCGGATCTGGTCCTTCTTGATTCGGAGATGCCGGGGATGAGCGGCTTGGACGTCTGCCGGACGATCCGCTCCAATGGCGAATACGGCGATATCCCCGTCATCTTCGTGACGGGCCATCGGGATGAAGAGTTCGAGGTGCGCTGTCTCGACGCCGGCGCCGTCGATTTCATTCACAAGCCTGTCAGTGGTCCCATCTTGCGCGCCAGGGTTCGCACTCACGTACGGCTCAAGCAAGCGCTGGATACCATCCGGCGCATGGCATTGACCGATCCGCTGACAGGACTTACTAATCGACGCGCCTTCGACAGCATGCTTGCGCGCGAGTGGAAGCTCGCCGCTAGGGAGCGGAAACCTCTCGGCATGCTGATGATCGATATCGACAATTTTAAACGTTACAACGATACGTACGGACATCCGGCCGGCGATGCTTGTCTCGCGAGCGTGGGACACGCAATGCAAACTGCGCTGATGCGCCCCATGGATACCGTCGCGCGCTACGGTGGAGAGGAGTTTGCGGTGCTTTTGCCGGGCATTAACAGCGCTGGAATACGTATTGTGGCGCAGCGTGTGCTCGAAGCTGTGCTGGCATTGCGGATCCCGCATCGACACGGTCTCGACGGAGTGGTGTCGATCAGCGTCGGCGGCGCCATTGCCGAGCCTGCGGTGGCGGTGTCGGAAACCCCGGCCGGAACCGTTGCAGGCCTTGCCTCGCGCGCGGATTATGCCTTGTACCGGGCCAAGCAGCAAGGGCGCGCGCGGACCTGCATTGACGAGGCCGCGGGGCTGGCTCCGGCCGCTTCGGACGAGGGAGACCGTAAGGATCCCGTGCCTGGCGGGAACCGCCGATGAACAGCGGTCCAGCGCCGTCTCTTGTCGGAAGCCTGTGCTTTGTGGTCGGCCTGGCGATTGCCGTCGCGGCGGGGATGGCGCGACAGCACGCCAACGAAGAGTTGACGGCCCGCCACTTTGACCAGCTGGCAAGCGAGATTGCGTCGGACGTGAGCACGCGCATGCGCGCTTTCGAGTTCGGTCTGCGCGGCATGCGGGGCATCGCGATCGCGCAAGCCGGACTGCCAACGTTGAAGCAGGTGCGACGTTATGGCGCCAGCCGCGATATCGATAGGGAATTTCCCGGTGCACGAGGTTTTGGCCTGATTTGGCGCGTTCCGCCGGCGGGCATACCGTCGTTTCTTGCAAACATGCGGTCCGCCGGCCAGACGCAATTCGAGGTGAAGCAGGTGGTAGCACATACGGACGACCGCTTTGTCATCAGCTATGTCGAACCCGAGGAGCCCAACCGCGCTGCACTGGGACTCGATATCGCATCCGAGGATCGGCGCCGGACTGCAGCGCTGGCGGCGCAGGCGACTAACCAGGCTGCAATCACCGAACCGATTACGCTGGTTCAGGCAACAGGCCAGAAACAGCGCTCGTTCCTTCTGCTGTTGCCCATTCCAAACCGGATGCTTTTTCCCGACCAAAAGGTGACCGGTGTGGCCGGATGGAGTTATGCGCCCGTCATAATCGACGAGGTGCTTGCCACTCTTCAGTTACCAGAAGACATGGTCTGGCTCCAGTTCCGGGACGCGGACAGCATCAATGACGGCATGTTTTATGCATCGGCTGGCGCGGAGCCAGACATCAAAGGATTGCCTGTTGTTGATATGCGTTTGCCAATGTTTAATCGGCAGTGGATTATCCATATGCGGGCGCGGCCGGCAATGGTTGAGGGACTGCATTTGACCTCGCCAGCACTGATCGTCGCATTGGGCACACTGATGGCGGCACTACTCGGTGGCTTGGCTTTCCTGCTGGCGCAGCGCAGGCGTCGATCGCGTGCCCTGCGCCTTGAGCGGGCCCGGCGCGCGGCGATTGTCGAGGCCTCCGACGATGCCATCGTCGGCGTGGGCATGGATGGCACAATCACCGAATGGAACGGTGGCGCGGAACGCCTGTTCGGTTTCGTAGGGACGGAAGTGCTCGGCAGTGCGATCAGAGATGTGTTGCCTGCGCCGGGATGGCTCGACGAGGACGCAGCCGTGTTGGCCAGTATCGGTGCGGGCAGGCGAGTCGCGCCGTTCGAATCGCAGCGTCGCCATAGAGACGGTCGCCTGGTCGATGTATCGGTAAGCGCGGCGCCGATCCATGACGGCGCCGGACAGCTGGCCGGGTTGGCCAAGACGTTTCGCGATATCCGCGTCGCCAAGGCTGCTCGGATCGAGCTGGAAGCGCTCAATGCGTCCCTGGACCGGCAGGTGCGCGAGCGCACTGGCGAGCTCGACCGTACTTTGCGCGACCTGCGCAATATTGTGGACGCCCTGCCTTCCATGATCGGCTATTGGGACAGGGAGCTACGCAATCGGATGGCCAACCGCGCGTACGCGAGCTGGTTCAGCATGCAACCGGATCAACTCCAGGGACGGCGCCTGGACGAGCTGCTGCCAGCCGATACATATGATACCTATCGCCCCGTCATCGAGGCCGCGCTGCGTGGCGAGTCGCGGACCTTCCACCGCAACTTGCAGCGGCCGAGGGGAGGAGCGACATTCCATGCATTGATTCACTTTTTGCCCGACGTGGTCGGCGGCGTTGTCCAGGGCTTCTATGTGCTGGTCCACGACGTATCGGAACTGCAAGAGCAGCGGACGGCGCTTGAGGCAGAAAAGCGCGAAAAGGCGGGACTGCTGGCGACTATCGATGCGCACGCCATCGTGTCGACAACCGATCGCAACGGCCTCATCGTCGCGGTCAACGAGCGTTTCTGCCAGATTTCGGGTTACGGAGCAGATGAGTTAATCGGGCGAACGCACCGTATCGTGAGCTCGGGCGTTCATCCACCTGAATTCTGGCACGCCGTCCGGACAGCAATTGCCGGCGGCGGAAGTTGGCAGGGCGAGATCTGCAATCGCGCGAAGGATGGGACGCTCTACTGGGTCGACAGCATTATCGCGCCCTTCATGGATGAGCGCGGGCGGATCGAAAAGATCATCGCTTTCAGCACCGACATCACGGCACGCAAGGTGGCCGAACTCGAACTGCGCCAAGCCCTTGCGACGCTCGAGTCCATCCTTGAGTCGGCCACGCAGGTCGCCATCGTCGCTACCGATCGTGAGGGAACGGTCACGCTGTTCAATAGCGGTGCCGCACGCTTGCTCGGCTATGCGGCGGCCCAAGTCGTAGGTCAGGCCAATGTCACGCAGTGGTACCCGGGTGGCGCGCGCGAAGCACGCGCGGATGAATCGGCTCATGGCAACGCATCGGACGCCGCATCGCATCTGGCCTGCACGGATGCGACGGCTGGCGAGCCGTTCGACTGCGACTATTTGCGTGCGGATGGCAGCCTGGTGCCTGTGACGGCGTCGGTCGCACCGATTCGGGACGAAGATGGTACGCTGCTGGGTCACATCCACGTGGCGTACGACATTCGCGATCGCCTTGCACAGGAAGCATTGCTGAGGGACGCGGTGTCTGCCGCCGAGCGCGCGAACGAAGCCAAGAGCCAGTTCCTGGCCAATATGAGCCACGAAATCCGCACGCCGCTCAACGCAGTGATCGGCCTCGCCTGGTTGCTCGGACGGACCACACTGGATCGCGAGCAAGCGGCCCACGTGTCCAATATCCGTGCCGCAGGAGGCGCGTTGTTAGCGATCGTCAACGACGTGCTCGACCTCTCGAAGATCGAGGCTGGTGAAATGCCGATCGAGCACGTCACGTTTGGCTTGCGCAACCTGTGCTCCGATCTGCAGGCGATGTTCGGCACGCAGGCACGGGCAAAAGGCTTGGCACTGCGGCTGGTGCCCGACTCATCGTTGCCCGATGCGCTCGTCGGTGACCCGATTCGCGTTCGCCAGGTGCTCGTCAACCTGCTGGCGAACGCGATCAAATTCACCGAGCATGGCGAGGTCGGGCTTGCGATTCGACTGGTGGATATGGACGGTGACCGCTGCCGCCTGGCGTTCACAGTGCGCGATACCGGGATCGGCATCGCCCCGGCAGAAATCGAGCGGCTGTTCATGCCGTTCTCCCAGGCCGACGTGTCGACCACGCGCCGTTTCGGCGGTACCGGTCTGGGGCTGTCCATCGTGCAGAACCTCGTGCAGATGATGGACGGCCGTATCGCCGTCGAGGGCGTGCCGGGCGAGGGAAGCCGGTTCGAAGTCGACTTGCCATTCGCGCTGGGCGATCCTCAGGCCATCAGCACAGCCCTGGCGCGTGGCGCGTCCGGCCAGCGGCTGCCGGGGGTGCGCGTCCTGTTGGTGGACGACAGTGAGATCAACCTCACGGTCGCCGGGCGCCTGCTCGAGATCGAGGGCGCCGTGGTGACCAGTGCAAAGAACGGCGCCGAAGCGGTGGGCATCGTCGCCTCGCGTCCGGATCTCCAACTTATCCTGATGGATATCCAGATGCCCGTGATGGATGGTTTGGAGGCGGCCCGGCGCATTCTTCAGCAAGAGGGGCCGGGGGCGCCGCCTCTTGTTGCGCTCACCGCCGGCAATACCGTAAGCGAGCGAGCACGCGCCCGGGAAGCGGGATTCGTCGACATTTTCTCCAAACCGATCGATCCCGAGCAACTAGTCCTGGCGATTCGTCACCTGCTAGCGATGGCGCCGGTATCTGAACATGACGCTCCCGAACCCGGGAACACGGCTGACGACTGGCCCGAGATCGACGGCATCGATACCGCTCAGGCACGACGCCGCCTTGGCGGCGACGTCGACCTGTTTCGCCGGATGCTTAACCGCCTGCTCGCGCTGTGCGCCCAGGCGGACAGTCTGCACCTGCAATCGCAGCCGGACAGCATTGCGCTTGCCCATCTGATGCACCTGTTGAAGGGAAATGCGTCCACGCTCGCCGCCTCCCGGCTCGCCACGACTGCAGGGGATATCGAGGCCGCCTGCCGGCAAGGTCGAGACGAGCTGATCGGGCCAGCGCTGGAGGATCTCGCGCGTCAGGCCCGGCATCTGGAAAGCGCGGCAGCAAGCTTTCTTGCCGCGGCGGCGCCCGTGACGGCGCACGGAGCGGAAGGCTTTGACCGGACGCAGATGGATGCCTTCCTGCGGGCACTACGGAGCCATGACCTGAGCGCCTTGGGCATGTTCCAGCGACTCGCGCCGGCCCTGCGCGACATCCTGGAGGCAAAGGCTATGGATGCACTGACTGCGCAGGTACAGGCGCTGCGCTTTGCAGAGGCGCTGGCGACACTGCAGGCGTCGACAATTCCGGACGAGGAGCAGGCATAATCCATCGCACTCGGTGATCATTGTCCGACCGCTGCGAACAGCGCCGGCATGTTTGCCGAATACCTGGCCCGTAAAATGATAGCGTTACAGCTGAAAAATCGTAGAACATCTGGCATGAAGAGAAACCATTTGATAGCGAACAGACTGCCCCGTCATCTGCTGACGTTTCTGGTTTGGGGAATCCTTTCGGCCGGGCTGTTGACAAGGCCCGTTTTTGCCTCGCCGGCCGCGCTGCGCGTGGTCACAGACAATAACTATCCCCCTTATCTGTACATCGAACCCAACGGCAACGCAAACGGGTATCTCGTCGATCTATGGCGGCTGTGGGAAAAGAAAACCGGTATCCCGGTCGACTTGCGACCCATGCAGTGGGCGCTTGCGCAGAGAAGCGTTCAGGAAGGACGTGCGGATGTCATCGACATGCTGTTCCACACGCCCGATCGAGACCCGTTCTATGACTTCTCGCGACCGTACGCCACGCTTGATGCAAGCATTTACGTCGATCGTACGATCGCCGGCCTCCATGATCTGTCGTCGTTAGCCGGCATCATCGTCGGCGTCCAGCGTGGCGATGCCTGCGTCGACTTCCTGACTCGCAATGGCGTCTCTTCGTTGCAGACCTATGCGAGCTACGAAACGATCCTTGATGCTGCCCGCGCAGAGCAGATCAAGGTCTTTTGCATGGACGACATGCCAGCGAATTATTATATGTACTTGCATCAGGACCAGCATCGGTTCGCCAAGGCATTCAGCCTGTATGCGGGCGAGTTTCATTGGGCTGTCCGCAAGGGCGACCGTGCCTCGCTGGAAACCGTTGAGCGGGGCATGGCCCTGATCACGGCAGACGAACGCGAGATCTTGCGGCGCAAATGGTTCACGCAGCCGATGGAAGTTTTGCCGGCGCTGCGCATCGCCGGCTGGGTAGGACTGGCTGGGTTCGCGATACTCGCGGTGGTTATGATATGGATCCGCTCGTTGCGCCGCGCCGTCCATGCGCGGACGGTGGAAATACGGCAGAAAAACGACCAGCTGGAACAGGTCGCTCACGCGCTGCTCGCCGACCAGGCACAGCTGCGCTCGCTGTTCGAGGGTAGTCCGGATGCCATCGCCCTCAAAAACAGCGACAAGGTCTATGTACATTGCAATCGTGAATTCGAGGAGCTCGTCGGCCTCCAGCGCGAGGGTATCCTCGGCCACACTGATGACGAAGTGTTCGCGGACAAGGATTTCGTTGCCTGGATCGCGAATCGGGACGAGGAGGTCATCCAGCAGGGAAGAGCCTTCCGGAGCGACGAAGTTGTCATGACGATGGCGGGCGTCGAGCGTCAGCTCGAAGTCATCAAGGTACCGATCCGAGGAATCGAGGGTGACGTGACTGGCGTACTCGCGGTTTCGCGTGACATCACGGCGCGCCGCGCCGCGGAGCGCGAACTGCGTATCGCCTCGGTCGCGTTCGAAAGCCAAGACGGCCTGATGATCACCAATGGGCACGGCGAGATCGAACGGGTCAACGCAGCATTCATCCGTATCACGGGATTTACGGCGGACGAGGTCATCGGGCGCAGTCCGCGTCTGCTCCAGTCCGGACTGCATGAACCGGGTTTCTATGAAAATATGTGGGTCGCGCTCGAGGGGAGCGGTTACTGGACCGGCGAAGTCGTTAATCGACGCAAGGATGGAAAGCTCTATACCGCGCGGCTCTCGATCACGGTCGTCACCGATATCCGCGGGCGGAAGATACATTACGTCGGAAGTCTGCAGGACATTTCGGCAGAAAAACAGGCGCGTGCGCTGGCTGAACATCTGGCCTTCTTTGACCAGCTTACGGAGCTGCCGAATCGCTCCCAGTTCGCCGACCGGCTGACGTACGCGGTTGCCGAGCGCGCCGAGCTCCGGGAATTCGCTGCCGTCATGATGCTGGATCTCGATCACTTTCAAAAGGTGAACGATTCTCTCGGACACGCGGTTGGCGATCAGCTTCTCGTGCAAACGGCTCAGCGCCTCCATGCAATCCGGCGTGAGGGCGACGTGCTGGCGCGCTTCAGTGGAGACAGCTTCGTGTTGCTGTGCGAGTCGCTGGGACCGGATCGCGTGGTTGCCGCGACGCGTGCGATGTCGCTTGCCGAGGCCGCGAGACAAGCCATGACGGATCAGGTTGTTCTGGAGGGCCACAGGTTCGCGTGCAGCGGATCGGTCGGCGTGACCTTGTTCCACGACGACCGGATTGGCGCCAACGCACTTCTGCAGCAGGCCGAACTTGCCATGTATAAGAGCAAGCGGGGCGGACGTAACATGGTGCGCTTCTTCGAGGACGGCATGCAGTCCGAGCTCGACGATCGGAATCGCCTGGAAGATGAATTGCGAGAGGCGATCGAGAAAGAGCAGCTGACTCTGTTTTATCAGGTCCAGGTCGACCGGGAGGGTCGTCCCATCGGCGCCGAGGCATTGATACGCTGGCGGCATCCCGAGCGAGGAATGATTTCACCGTCCGTCTTCATTCCGGTCGCGGAGGAAACCGGGCTTATCCTGCCGATCGGCGAGTGGGCAATCGCGGCCGCGTGCCGACAGCTCGCCGCATGGCGCCACGAACCACTGCTGCGAGAGTTGACGTTGGCGGTCAACATTAGCCCCCTGCAATTCAAGGTGGAAAGCTTTGTCGACGATATTCTCGACCGGGTGCGCCAGGCAGGGGCGCCGGTCGACATGCTCAAGCTCGAGGTCACAGAGAGCCTGGCCATCGATGATTTCAAGTCGTCGATCTCGAAATTGAACGCTCTCAAGGCGCACGGTTTCAGCATTTCGCTCGACGATTTCGGTACGGGCAATTCGTCGCTGAATTATTTGACGAAACTCCCGCTGACACAGCTCAAGATAGACAAGTCTTTTGTCGACGAGCTGCCGTCCAGCGAGCGCGACGCCATGGTCGCTCAGACGATCATCGCTATGGGGCAGGGACTTGGCCTCGATGTCATCGCTGAGGGCGTCGAGACCGGCGCCCAACGCGATTTTCTCGTGGCGCACGGCTGCTACGCCTTCCAAGGTTTTCTGTTTGGGAAACCTGTGCCGGTAACGGAATTCGAAGTCAGCGTGCGCACGGCTGCGGAGATCGCCCCGCATTGAAGCCGACCTCCGCGGGATGTCTCCGGGGGGTTATTTGCGGCGGTCGGGAGCGTGAGCGCGAATGACAGATTGGTCGGGCTTTGGTGGCGTCAACGCATTCAGGGTCTCGGATGCCTGGAGCAATTCTGTCGCCACATCGTTCAGCTTGCGCTGGCTCGAGCGCGCATGGCTGCGCAGCATGCGCAATGCGCCATGCCGGTCGATTCGATATCGTTCCATCAGCACTCCCACCGCCATTCCGGTCTCTCGGCCTTCATGCAGCGCCTGGGTCAGCCGTTGTTCTGCCGCCCGCAATTCGTAAATGTCGGCGGCGCGCGCCAGTGCTGCACGCACCGCCGGCAGCAGTTGCGCCGGGGTGATCGGTTTAAGCAGGAAGCCGACCGCTCCGGCCTGCGCTGCCTGTGTAGCGATCTCCGCATCCCGACTGGCCGACAAAATCATGTAGGGTACGTCCCCCAGCTGCCCTGCCAGTTCGAGGCCGGACATGCCCGGCATCGCGATGTCCAGCACTGCCAGGTCAGGTTGCAGGTGATCAAAGTGCAGGAATGCCAGTGCTTCCTTTGCACTGCCTGCGGTAGCGACGCGAAAACCGGCCGCTTCGAGAGCATGCGCCAGCATTCCGACCAGCAGGGTATCGTCGTCCACCAGCAAGACGAGCGGTGACGGTGCAGTGGCGTGGGCCTCGTCCTCATGCGCAGGGAAAACCTGTGGCACATCGGCTTCCGCCGCTGCGCCCAGGGCATCGTACGCACGCAGGCTGGCCGCTACGTCGTTAGCGCGGCAAACGTCCTCGAGGATTGCCGCCGCGCTTCCGATACGGCGACAGCCGAACGTGGCAGACGACCCCGACAGTGTATGAGCGATCGCCTGCACCGACGAAAGGTCGCCACGTTGTAATGCATCGTGTATCTGCTGCAGACGCCCGGGCAGGGCATTGGCGAACGCAGCGCGAAGCTCTGCCACTCGCTTCGAGGTCAGGGGTGTCGGATCGATCATCGAAAGCTCGTGACATCAGTGGTTGGAAATTTCACTGCATCATAAGACATCGGTTCGATCAATGCCTAGTATCGTGTGCAGGCCGCCATGGAGAGCCGGCCCCATATCAAAGGTCTCGACAAGGCGGCTGCGAGGCTTTCGCTACCTTCTCCAACGCCGGGTAGCGGTAAGCGTTGCCAACCACAGTGCCCTGCCGCGATAGGCCGGATGCATTTCTGTCCGATGCCTGCTTCACGGCATTCTCGATCGCTGCAGGCCATTGTTCTACACCGAAACGGGCAGCACTGTCATTTGCTGCGGTGCGGCATCGCGCGACAAGGCTCCTCATCGGCGTTACGCCAGCGTTTCCAGGAGCTGAACACGTTGAATACGATGATGAATGTCTGGTCAAGCCTGGCCATCTCGCCATGGATCAGCCCGCTGGAGCGACCGCAGGCCGGCCCCACGGCCACTGCTGCGGAGGGGGATTCGCGGTACGGCAGTTCGAAGACATACCGGGACCCTGCAGTACAGGCTGTTCATTCCCGCCGAGTATGCCGGCGAAACGCTGCCGCTGGTCGTCATGCTGCATGGCGGCCGCCAGAACGCGGCGGATTTTGCCCTTGAAACCGGAATGAATGCGCTGGCGGAACAATACGGTTGCGCTGTCCTGTATCCCGAGCAGTCGTCGCGCGCCAACTGGAGCCTGTGCTGGAACTGGTTCGAGACCGAGCATCACCAGCGCGGCCGGGGAGAGCCCGCCCTGATCGCCGCGCTCACACGCAGCATCATCGATGAACATGCGACCCACCCCGCACGCGTGTACGCCGCCGGACTGTCGCTGGCGGAGCCGTGGCCGTGGTCCTGGGCCGGACCTATCCTGAACTGTCCAGTGCGGTCGGGAGCCATTCCGGACTCGCGCACGGCATCGTGACCGACCGTTATTCCGGAACATCCGGTGTGGGCAACCCGCTGGTCAGTGGCTGCCGTTCAGATGGAGCGGCAGCGTCGCAACGCCGTCCTGTTGGCGCCCGAGCAGCACGGTCAATGACGATGCGTCGGCCGGAACGATGAACAGGGCTTCGGTCTCCGCCGATGCCCGTTCGTACACGGCGACGCTGATGGAGTTTTCCGGTATCAGTTCCGCACCGTCGGCGCTGAGCCGGATCGTGGTCCGGTCGACGTAGTCGCTCATCCCCATCGTATCGGTGATCCGGATGAACAGCCGGACGGCGAGCTTCTGCGGGCGGCCGTCCTTGCCCGTGGAATAAGGCGTCTGCTCGGTCTTCAGCAATTTGAAGAGGTAGTGTCCGGCGCGCACGGTGTTGGCCTGACCGGCCGGCACTTCCGTTGCCGATGCGACAGGCGGAGCGACGGTGGCGGGCGGCACGGCCACGTCGGGTGCGGCGGCCGGTGAGGCGGGATTTGGGGGAGTGTGCGGCGCGGCCGTGGCATGCCGAGGACTGTCTTTGCCGACGTAGCCGCTCTGGTGCAGTACCGCAATGAGTCCGCCAACGGCAGTGAGTACGGCGGCCAGTCCGGTCAGCATGCCCGGCAATGTCTGCCACCAACCCGAAGCGGTCTTTGCCTCGCTCATCGACGTCCCCGTTCCCTGGATGATGACGCGCACGTGCCGCGCGTCGGCACAGTGCCGGTGCAACAGCCTAGGTGCCTCGAATCGCATCGTCGGCGGCGAGCGTACTGGCCTGGTGCCGGACGGCGCGCGCACAACGTCGCGTGGGTCCGATCATAATCAGAAGGCATCGCAGGCGCAAGCTGCGCTTGCGCGCGGTCGCTGCGGGCCGGCGCGACCGCGCGACGGCGGGCGGCCCGAGGCGACAAGCGGCGTGGACAGGTAGAATCCGGCTTTTGCTTGCGCTCTCCATGACCACACAGCCCCCGTCCTCTACCGCACTGCATGATACCGACCTGGCCCTCGGGCTCGAAGACCGCCCCCGTCCCCTCGTCGCCATCCTGGCCGCCCTGCAGCACCTGCTGGCGATCATCGTCCCGATCGTCACGCCCGGCCTCCTGATCTGCCAGGCGCTCGGCGTGTCGGCGCGCGACACCAACCTGATCGTCTCGATGTCGCTGGTCGTCTCCGGCATCGCCACGTTCGTGCAGTGCCGCCGCATCGGGCCGTTCGGCGCGGGCCTCCTGATCGTGCAGGGAACGAGCTTCAATTTCGTCGGCCCGCTGATCGCCGGCGGCACCCTGATGGTCAAGCAGGGCACGCCCGTCGAGGCCGTGATGGCCGCGATCTTCGGCGTCGTCGTCGCCGGTTCGTTCATCGAGATGGGCGTGTCGCGCATCCTGCCGTTCGTGCGGCGCCTGATCTCGCCGCTGGTGACCGGCATCGTCGTGCTGATGA
>Ga0308166_1002422_pt1 | contig 17323 bp, 18 predicted proteins | sample PhyCR2_2_FD_202137 | JGI IMG/M metagenome (GOLD analysis project Ga0308166, IMG submission 202137) | Phyllosphere microbial communities from UC Gill Tract Community Farm, Albany, California, United States - DLSLCC.R2 | ecosystem: Host-associated > Plants > Phyllosphere > Unclassified | place... | reverse complement strand
GGTGCAGCGCAAGTTCGCCGCGTGGGCGGCGATCCTGGCGTTCCCCACGGCGGTGGCGGGGATTTACGGGATGAACTTTCAGAACATGCCCGAGCTGCAATGGCACTACGGCTATTTTGCGGTGCTCGGGTTTATTGCGTTGGGCTGTGGCGGTTTATGGGCCAGCTTCAAGCGTTCGGGCTGGCTTTAACATCAGCGTCGGTCTTGTGGGCGACAAAACGCATCATCCACTCCGCCACGGTTGCGCCGTGGTGGTCGCGTTCCAGGCTGGCAACGCCGTTGGTGTAGACCTGTTCCCCCAGGGTTGTTTGAAGAATCTCCAACAACTCGCGGGAATAGTCCCGGACAAATTCGGGGTGCCCCTGAAAGCACAACACCTGGTCACCGATGTGGTAAGCAGCAATCGGGCAAAACTCACTGGAGGCAATGACCGTGGCATTTTCCGGCAAGGTAGTGACCTGATCCTGATGGCTGATCAATAGCGTCAGTTCCGGAACCTGGGGGCTCATCCATGGGGCCTTGGCATCCAGCTTGTAATCATGGATACCCATGCCCCAGCCTTGGCTCGCGCGTTCAGTCTTGCCGCCGAGCAGCAATGCCAGGAGTTGATGACCGAAGCAGATACCCAGCAGCTTGTCACCACGCTCGTAGCGCTTGAGCACATAGGTCTTGAGGGTCTGAATCCAGGGATCAGTGCCGAACGAGTCGGCCTTGCTGCCGGTGATCAGGTACGCGTCAAACACTTCGTCATCAGACGGGTATTCGCCCTGCACCACGTTGTAGACGACAAACTCGGCGGCAATCGGTTGCTTGGCGAACAGGCGCTTGAACATCTGCCCGTAACCTTGGTACTGATCGATCAAGCCTGGACGCAGGATATCGGTTTCCAGGATGCAGACGCGTAGCGACATAAAAAATACCTGACACGGCGATGGGAATATTGCACACCCCAGAGCCTGCCTTGAAATACCTCCCCAAAGCAAGCCCTCAATGGCCGCCCACACTTCCTGTAGGAGCGAGCTTGCTCGCGAAAAACGAACGGGCAACGCGTTTATCCAGGATACCCGCGTTATCGTTGACGTTTTTCGCGAGCAAGCTCGCTCCTACAGTGAGGCATTTTAGAACAGCGCGCCTTTTGCGGCTTTTTCCAGCAACAACGCCGGTGGCGAAAAGCGCTCCCCGTACTCTTCAGCCAGGTAACGGGCGCGGGCGACAAAATCGTTCAGCCCGTATTGGTTGATAAACTGCAGCGCGCCGCCACTCCACGCGGCAAAGCCGATGCCGAAGATCGAACCGACGTTGGCGTCAGCCGTGGACATCAACACGCCCTCCTCCACGCAGCGCACGGTTTCGATGGCCTGGATAAACAGCAAGCGGTCGCGCACGTCCTGGGGTGAAATTCGATTGCCGGGACGTTCGAACCGGCTTTTCAACTCTGGCCACAGGTGCTTCTGGCCACCGGCGGGGTAATCGTAAAAACCGCCGCCCGCCGCCTTGCCGGTGCGCTTGTATTCATTCACCAGCAAATCAATCACCGCTGTCGCCGGATGGTTCGGCAGTGCCTTGTCTTCGGCCTGCAGATCCTTGGCGGTTTGCTGTCGGATATGGCTCATCAGGCTGAGGGACACTTCATCGGACACCGCCAGCGGCCCCACCGGCATCCCGGCCTTGCGCGCTTCGGTCTCGATCATCGGCGCCGCCACGCCTTCGCCGAGCATGGCAATGCCTTCGTTGGTGAAGGTGCCGAAGACCCGCGAGGTGAAGAAGCCACGGCTGTCGTTGACCACAATCGGGGTTTTCTTGATTTGCAGGACGAAATCGAAACCGCGGGCCAGGGTCTCGTCGCTGGTGTGGGTGCCTTTGATGATTTCCACCAGAGGCATCTTGCCCACGGGGCTGAAGAAGTGCAGGCCGATAAACCTGGTTGGGTCCGGCACCGCCGTGGCCAGGCCGCTGATGGGCAAGGTGGAAGTGTTGGAGGCGATCACCGCATCGGCACCGACCACGCTTTGCGCAGCCGCCGTGACCCTGCCCTTGAGTTCGCGGTCTTCGAACACGGCCTCGATGATCAGGTCGCAGCCGGCCAGGTCGGCATCCTCCTGAGTAGGATGAATACGCGCCAGGGTGGCTTCACGCTGTTCGGCGGTCAATTGCCCACGGCTGACTTTCTTGTCCAGCAAGGCAGCGCTATGGGCTTTGCCTTTTTCGGCGGCGGCGAGGTTGATGTCTTTGAGCACCACCTCGACCCCCGCACAGGCACTGACATAGGCAATGCCCGCGCCCATCATCCCGGCGCCGAGTACACCGAGCTTACGGGTGACATGAGGGGCAAAACCCTGTGGGCGCGAGCTGCCGGCATTGATTTCATTGAGCTGAAACCAGAAGGTGCCGATCATGTTTTTCGCCACTTGCCCGGTCACCAGTTCGGTGAAGTAGCGGGTTTCGATCAGGTGTGCGGTGTCGAAATCCACCTGGGCACCTTCGACGGCGGCGCAGAGGATTTTCTCGGGTGCCGGGAAGCAGCCATTGGTTTTACTGCGCAAAATCGACGGGGCAATGGCGAGCATCTGCGCGACTTTGGGGTTGGACGGCGTGCCGCCAGGGATCTGATACCCCTTGTTGTCCCAGGGTTGCCTGGCCTCGGGATTGGCGAGAATCCACGCACGGGACTTGCTCAGCAGTTGCTCGCGATCGGCTGCCAGTTCATCAATCAAGCCGGCTTGCAGGGCCTGGGCCGGCCGGACTTTTTTGCCTTCGAGCAAATACGGCAGGGCTTTTTCCAGACCCAGCATCCGCACCATGCGCACCACCCCGCCGCCGCCCGGCAACAGGCCAAGGGTGACTTCGGGCAGGCCCAGCTGCACGGACTTGTCGTCCAGCGCGACCCGATGATGGCAGGCCAGGCAAATTTCCCAGCCACCGCCCAGGGCCGCGCCATTGATCGCGGCCACCACCGGCTTGCCGAGGGTTTCCAGGCGGCGTAACTGCGCCTTCAACACCAGCACGCTGTCATGGAAATCCTTGGCGTGGGCCTTGTCGACCTTGATCAGCTCATTGAGGTCGCCACCGGCAAAAAAGGTCTTCTTGGCCGAGGTGATCACCACCCCGGCAATCTGGTCCTTTTCTGCTTCCAGGCGCGTGACGGTGGCCGCCATCGCTTCGCGGTAGACGGCGTTCATGGTGTTGGCGCTCTGGCCGGGCATGTCCAGGGTCAGTACCACGATCTGGTCCTGGCCTTTTTCGTAACGAATGGCATCGGTCATGACAAATTCCTTGGGCTCAGAGGCGTTCGATGATGGTGGCGATACCCATGCCACCGCCGACACACAGGGTGGCCAGGCCGTAGCGTTGCTGGCGCACCTCCAGCTCGTCGAGCAAGGTGCCGAGGATTGCGCAACCGGTGGCGCCCAACGGGTGACCCATGGCGATGGAGCCGCCGTTGACGTTGACCCGTGCGGCGTCGATGCCCATGTCTTTGATGAACTTGAGCACCACCGAGGCAAACGCTTCGTTGACTTCGAACAGGTCGATGTCTTCTACCCGCAGGCCGGCCTTGGCCAGTGCCTTGCGGGTCGCCGGTGCGGGGCCGGTGAGCATGATGGTCGGGTCGGTGCTGGTGACTGCCGTGGCGACAATGCGCGCCCGCGGTTGCAGGCCCAACTCGCGCCCCTTGGCCTCGGAGCCGATCAACATCAATGCCGCGCCATCAACGATGCCGGAGCTGTTGCCCGGCGTGTGCACATGGTCAATGCGTTCCACATGGCTGTAGACCCGCAGCGCGGTGGCGTCAAAGCCCATCTGACCCATCATTTCGAAGCTGGGCTTGAGCTTGCCCAAGCCTTCAAGGGTGGAGTCGCCACGGATAAATTCGTCATGATCCAGCAGCACGATGCCGTTCTGATCCTGCACCGCGATCAGCGACTTGCTGAAGGAACCGTCCGCTCGGGCCCTGGCGGCCTTCTGTTGCGACTGCAGGGCAAAGCTGTCCACATCCCGGCGAGTGAACCCTTCCAGCGTGGCAATCAGGTCAGCGCCAATACCTTGAGGGGTGAAGTGGCTGTGCATGTTGGTTTGCGGGTCGAGCACCCAGGCGCCGCCATCGCTGCCCATGGGCACGCGGGACATGGATTCGACGCCACCCACCACCACCAAATCCTCGAAGCCGGAACGCACTTTCATTGCCCCCAGGTTGACTGCTTCCAGCCCCGAGGCGCAGAAGCGATTGACCTGGACGCCGGCGACGCTGATGTCCCAGTCCGCCACCAGGGCGGCGGTCTTGGCGATATCGGCGCCCTGGTCGCCCACCGGCGTGACGCAGCCCAAAACAATGTCATCCACTTGGCGGGTGTCGAGGTCGCTGCGTTGTGCCAGCGCCGTGAGCAAGCCGGCCACCAGGTTTACCGGTTTGACGCTGTGCAAGGCACCATCGGCCTTGCCTTTGCCCCGGGGCGTGCGTATCGCATCAAAGATCAAAGCTTGGGTCATGACATCCTCGAACCGCTGTGGGTGTATGCCCCTACCTTAGGCCCGATTGACACGGTTTCAATGACGGATGCGCTCATTGCTTTTGACCCCCTCGCTCGGACGAACGGTAGGTAGCTACGGGAATTGCCTGATTAATCGTTTTAGCTGTCTAGCCCTAGGGCTCGCGCCAAGATGGCAATAAGCCTCATGCCGTTTTTAGCGCAAATGCTGATTAGCTGATATGAAATGGATCTAAGCGAAGAAGATCGGGCGCTCTAAGGTTGAACCTGTAGGACACTGCTGCCGGGTTTTGCTGGAGCAGTTGTAAGAAAAGTGCAATGTCATCTCGCGATACTGAAATAATCCGGCACGCATTTGACGCTCAGGAATAACAACAAATAGGCAGTCAGCCATGTTCAAACATTCGAAAGTACGTCAGGCGGGACTTATTCTGTTCGCCACCACACTGATTCTGATCTTGCCCAATTTAACCAAGGTTATCGGGTGACGATCCAGCACCCCGTCTTCGTGCTCACACAGCACCGGACCAGCAGCGTTTGGCAGCACCTGCCGGGATACTGCGCTTAGCGGTCCCGTTGCGGGCGCTGTCTTTTTACCTGTGCGTTTCGGGTATCTTGTGCGCTATCGCCATTTATCGTCGGGCCTGTGCCTTGAAACTGATCCTCGCTTTTTTTACTGCTTTGCTGAGCCTACCCGCTGCGGCTGCGCAATTGACCATTGAGCTGGACCACACCAGCAAGACCTGGCAGACCGCGCAGTTGCTCAAGCACCCCGAGGCGCAGGACGTACAAGTCGTCGACGACGTGTCTTACAAGCGCAACATGACCTATCGCGCGGTGCCCCTGGCGGTACTCCTGCCGGGCCTGAAGCCTGCGAACCACCTGCAAGCCGTTGCCCTTGATGGCTTTGCCGCCGAACTCACCGCCGCGCCCTTGTTGGAAAAAACCGGCGCACGCGCCTGGCTGGCCGTGGAAGACCCGGCCCATCCGTGGCCGGCGCTGGCGCAAGGCAAACCCAGCGCCGGGCCGTTCTACCTGGTATGGACCAACCCCCAAGCCGGGCATATCAGCCCGGAACAATGGCCCTTCCAGATTTCCACGATCAAGCAATTGCAGACGGTCGCCGAGCGCTTTCCAGCCTTGCTGCCCGACCCGAAGCTGGCGGCGGATGACCCGGTGAACCAAGGCTTTGCGTTATTCCAGAAGAACTGCCTGGCTTGCCATCGCCTCAATGGTGCCGGCGATGCGCAAATGGGGCCGGACCTGAATATTCCCTATAACCCGACCGAGTATTTCGGCGGCGATTTCCTCAAGCGCTACATCCGCGACCCACAAAGCCTGAGGCAGTGGCCACAGGCCAAGATGCCGGCGTTTGCGACCAGCGTGTTGCCCGACCACGAGCTGGATTTGCTGGTGGGGTATTTGCAGCATATGGCGGGGCGCAAATTGTAGGAGCGAGCTTGCTCGCGAAGAACCTGAGAGCACCGTTGGGTACCAGGCTCCCGGTATAATCGTTAACGTTTTTCGCGAGCAAGCTCGCTCCTACAGTTATTGCTGCGGCGCCACGAACACTTTGGCATGCATCTGCTCATGCCCGCCGCCACGGCGCATACCGCGTACCGGGCAGGCGTCGAGGTAGTCCAGGCCCACGGCGAGCTTCAAGTGCCGCTCCGGACGGGCCAGTTGGTTGGTCACGTCAAAGCTGTACCAGGCGCCATCCAGCCAGGCTTCGGCCCAGGCATGGCTGGCCAGGTGCGCGCTGTCCTCGGTGTACAAATACCCCGACACATACCGCGCAGCAATCCCCAGGCTGCGCGCGCAGGCCAGGAACGCATGGGTGTGGTCCTGGCACACGCCCGCCGCGCCCGCGAAGGCTTGGGCGGCGCAGGTATCGACGGCAGTCGCCCCTGGCGTGTAGATCATCGCCTGGTTGAGGGCCTGCATCAGGTCGATCAACGCGGTGCGGTCGCGACGCTGATGGCAGTGTTGTTCGGCAAACCGGCGCAAGGCTTCGTCGGGCTCGGTCAGGCGCGTGCTGCGCAAAAACGGAAAGGGCGACTGGCTTTCGTGCTCGGCCTCGCGCAACTCATCAATTTCTACCTGGCCGCGGGCGCCGATGATGATGGCATCGTGGGGTTCATCCAGGGTCAGCACATGCAGGATGTTGCCGAACGGGTCCACTTGCGCCCGCACCGGGCGCGGCAGGTCAAGTTGCCAGCTGAGCACGTGCTGGCGCTCACTGTCGTGGGGTGTAAGGCGCAGGTACTGAATGCTGGCACGTACCTGGTCTTCGTAGTGGTAGGTGGTTTCGTGGCTGATGGAGAGTCTCATGCCGCCTCCAGGTAGGAACTGTAGATGGCGTCGCCCAACTGGCGGACCAAGGGGATAAAGTCGGTCAGCCAGGCGTGCAGGCCTTCCTCAAGGATTTCGTCGATGGCGGTAAAGCGCAGGCGCGCATCCATCTCGGCGGCCAGGCGCTGGGCCGGACGGCCGTTGAGACCGGGCAGGCTGGCGAGGATCTGGTCGATCTCTTCACTGCACGCCCGCAGTGAACGCGGGACATCAGCACGTAACAGCAGCAGCTCGGCAACCTGCCGGGCACCTGGGGCATCACGATAAATTTCGGTGTACGCCTCGAATGACGACAGCGCACGCAGCAATGCGCTCCACTGGTAATACGCGTGAGCGGTGCCATCGCTGACCGCCGCCTGGTCGCCGGCCATTTCATAGCGGGCATCCAGCAGGCGCAGGGTGTTATCGGCGCGCTCGATAAAGGTGCCCAGGCGGATAAAGCGGAAGGCATCGTTACGCATGATGGTGCCGTAGGTGGCGCCGCGGAACAGGTGGGAACGCTCCTTGACCCACTCACAAAACCGGCTCATACCGTAGTGGCTCAGCCCTTGCTGGGCGATGTCACGAATGTCCAGCCAGGTCGCGTTGATGTTTTCCCACATGTCGGCGGTAATACGCCCACGCACCGCATGGGCGCTGACCCGCGCGGCGCCCAGGCAGCTGTAGATGCTGGCCGGGTTGGCCGCATCCAGCGCGAAAAAATGCAGCAGCCGTTCGGCATGAAGCTCGCCATGACGCTCGTGATAATCCTCCAGCGTGCCGGTGATCAACAACGGCATGGCCAGTTCGTGCAGGCCATCGCCGCGCCCATCCTGAGGCATCAGCGACAACGAATAACTGACATCCAGCATACGCGCGAGGTTTTCTGCGCGTTCCAGATAGCGAGACATCCAGTACAGATCCGAGGCAGTTCTACTCAGCATGGCATCAGTCCTCGACCACCCAGGTGTCCTTGGTGCCGCCGCCCTGAGACGAGTTGACCACCAGCGAACCTTCGCGCAGCGCCACGCGGGTCAGGCCGCCAGGCACCACCCGGGTTTCCTTGCCGGACAACACGAACGGGCGCAGGTCGATATGCCGGGGCGCGATACCGTTTTCGACGAAGGTCGGGCAGGTGGATAAGCACAGGGTCGGCTGTGCGATATAGGCGTGGGGCTTGGCCTTGATACGCGCACGGAACGCTTCGATTTCGGCCGTCGTGGACGCCGGGCCAACCAACATGCCGTAGCCACCGGAGCCCTGGGTTTCCTTGACCACCAGGTCGGGCAGATTAGCCAGTACGTGGGACAGTTCGTCAGGCTTGCGGCATTGAAAGGTCGGAACGTTCTGCAGGATCGGTTCTTCATCCAGGTAGAAACGAATCATTTCTGTCACGAACGGATACACCGATTTATCGTCCGCGACCCCGGTGCCGATGGCATTGGCCAGCACCACATTGCCACAGCGATAGGCAGCGAGCAGGCCAGGGACACCGAGCATCGAGTCGGGGTTGAATGCCAACGGGTCGAGGAAGGCATCATCGAGGCGGCGGTAGATCACATCGACAGCCTTGGGGCCGTCGGTGGTGCGCATGAACACGCGATCATCACGCACAAACAAATCCGCGCCCTCCACCAGTTCCACACCCATTTCCCGGGCCAGGAAGGCATGCTCAAAGAACGCACTGTTGAAGCGCCCCGGGGTCAGTACCACCACGCTGGGGTTATCCAGGGGGCTGGCGCTTTTGAGGGTATCGAGCAGCAGGTTGGGGTAATGGTCGATGGGCGCGATGCGCTGGGCGGCGAACAACTCGGGGAACAGACGCATCATCATCTTGCGGTCTTCAAGCATGTAGCTGACACCGCTGGGCGTGCGCAGGTTGTCTTCCAGCACGTAGTAGGTGCCATCGCCATCACGTACGAGATCTACCCCAGAGATGTGGGAATACAGATCACGGTGCAGATCCAGACCCTGCATCGCCAACTGGTATTGCTCGTTGGCCAGCACCTGTTCGGCGGGCACGATACCGGCCTTGATGATGCGCTGTTCGTGATACAGGTCGGCGAGGAACATGTTCAACGCCTTGACCCGCTGGATACATCCACGTTCGACGATCCGCCATTCACTCGCGGGAATACTGCGCGGGATGGTGTCGAAGGGGATCAGGCGCTCGGTGCCCTGCTCGTCTCCGTAGAGGGTGAAGGTGATGCCGGCACGGTGGAACAGCAAATCGGCTTCGCGCCGACGCTGGGCCAGCAGTTCGGCAGGGGTATCGGCCAGCCAGCGGGCGAACTCGCGGTAGTGGGCGCGCACCTGCCCTGCCCCATCGTACATTTCATCGTAATAAGTGCGGATCATGCCGTACTCCTTGTCACTGGGACGCAAGAACCTTCGCAAGGCCCGTGCCATCGACATAAACACTTGGTTATCAATGAGTTGAATAAACCCAGCGGTTTCGCCGCACCGTCCTGGTGCGCAGAACGCCCGCTGTGATGTGGGGTGCTTCATTGCAACGCGCGCTTTGACTATCAACAGCATAGTCAGAGTTGATTTCACGGCTCGGCGGACACCGCACATAATCGTTTCCATCAGCTGATCAGGATATGTCCTACAGCTAACGCTTTTGCGCAATCGGTAATGTGTTACCTGTTGTACTGATTTACTCCTCAAGATTCCCTTTCCGCCACCCTGTCCGGGTGGTTTTTTTTGCGCGCAAGACTGCGATATGCAGCCCTGCAAACAAAAACGGCCGACCCAAAGGTCAGCCGATACGCTGCGCTGCTCATAACACGTGCTACATGGGTAACCCACGCACCTCCTGCTTGACGCCCCATCCTTCGATGATGCCGCCGAGCGGTTCGACCACCGCCTCAAAGTCTTGCTCAAAGTCTCCTATACCGTCATAGGTGGCGAACATGACCTTGCTCAGCTCCAGGTACCAGGCGCCGTCATCGCGCGCACTGACCTGAGCATTCAGGGACTCTCCACGAAATCGACCCGCAGCCCTGCGCGCCCGTTCCTCATCCGGGAAAATGGCGTAGAACTCGATGGGGTGAAAACGCGAAAAATCAAAACCGCCTTCTTTCATGCGGCGCAGAACATTGGTGCTGATGTCTTCTTGATAGGCTGTGCTCATGAAAAGTGCTCCTCAAATGATGGATAGACTTTCCGTGCTTCCCGAAGCTCGCGCCCTGCTGGCGCGAGTACTACGGCAGGAACAACACCGCTGGAAAACAAGCATGTAGCTGACAAGACCAGACCTTAGCGATTCATTCGCTGATCTCGATTGCAGAGTAGCGCGAAGCTATCACCTCCACCAGAGGTGCTTGAAAGGCAGACAGGGAATATTCAGACGGAGGGAGAAATATCGAGAATCTGGATACTGTTCTGGTCTTTGAGAATCTTGACCGTTGGCTCGGGCTTACGGCCCTCGAGATCATTGAGGTCGAGCTCGGCAGCCACTGGCACCAGCTTGTTGCGAATCATATGCGCCGCATCTTCGAGGCTGGGCTTTTGTTCGCAGGTGAACTGCTCCACGGACTTCACACCGTGATCATCAACGAAGGTAATCTGCCACTTTTGCATCGGTGCCTCCTCGATAAAACCCATAGGTGGGCTTACCTGTATCTTGACCTTGAGGGCTCGCCAAACGTTCCACTCAAGCTCGGAGGCACCTGATCAAACAGCGCTTATTTTTCAGCGTGTTCCTTCAAGGCTTTCAAGGTGTTGAACGGCGCGTCCACCACGAACTTGTTGGCCAACCACGACGGCACGCTGCCGCCTGGCTCGGTGTGTACCTGGTAGGTCACTTCAGTTTCATTGGCACCTTTGGGCACCAGTTTCCAGAAGCCATCAACCTGGGCCACTCGCACGTAGCCTTTTTCTTCAGGCTTGTAAGTCGGCACGCCCACCAGCTTGCGCATAACGCTGCCGTCAGCGGCTTTGGTGGTGGTGACGTGGATATACGAATCACGATCCGTCACAGGGAACGGCGCCTTGAATTGGGTGTAGGTCCATGCCTCGTCGCCTTTCTTGTCGACGAGTTTCTGGGATTTGCATTCATGGATCCACGCGCAGGCCCCTGCGACGTCTTCCTGCAAAGCCTGGATTTTGGCGACGGGCGCCTTGATTACCGTCACACCGCGATAGGCTTTGTACTTGGAGCCGGCAATTTCGCTCAGCGAAATCTTGATGCCGTCTTCGTCCTTGGCAACTTGCCAATCCTCAGCCTGGGCAGTGGCCGCAAACATCATCGTAAAACCGCACACCACAGCCATTCGTTTCAGCGAACCCATCGTTGTATTCCTTGTTGTTGAAGTTCCGATAGTAAAGCCCATCAAGCCGCCGTCATTTGCTCCCACCAGCCGATCAAGCGAATCGCATCGGCCTGGTCGTTACCGCAGACCTCGATATCCGCCTTGAAATCACTGCACACCGCCGGACGTTCCGGTTGACCGAACAGCTGGCACAGTTGTTCCACCGACAGGTGCAGGCAACGCACGCCTGCAGGTTTGCCCTGGGGCATTCCCGGCAGCGGTGAACTGATGGAGGGGGCGATGCAGCACGCGCCACAGCCTTCACGGCATTTCATGACCAGCAGGTCCTCGACGACTCAATAGGATGGCCGGGCTAGAGTACGCCCTTAAACAGCCGTTTTAAAATGGTCCAACAGGGGTTTTTCGCACAAAACAAAGATGACCGACCAGTCTACGACAGATGGTCAGCAACCCGGGTCACCTGTGACTGATCAGTTTATTGCTTGAATTCGAAATCCAGCGCGGCGCCTTCTACATCGCGACGCTCATCGTTACGCAGTTGCAGCTTCATCTCATTACTGAGCAAGCGGCCGTTGATCTGGAACGCGCTGTTATCGGTGGGCTTTTCGCCAAACATCGGCGGCAGCAAGGGCACGCTCTTGGGTTTGGGCATGGTGCCGATCGGTTGCAAGTGCCTGACCATGTCCGAAGGCAGAGACAGGTCCAACTGTGCCGGTGGCAGTTTGGTCTGGGCCACTTCATGGGCCGACTTGGACTTGCTCGCCACAGGTGCGCGCTTTTTGGTCTTCACCGCTTTTTTCACGGTGGCTGGGGCTTTTTTTGCGGGCGTTGGCTGCTTGGCCGACGTTTTTTGCTCGGCACTCGCGGTGGGTTTAACGTCAGCCACCGGCGTTGCAGCCAGCGCAGTGCAGACGTTGCACAGGCTTAACAGGCCAACCACCAAAGTTACGCGGAAAATAGACGTCATATCGCCAACAGCATTAACGGCAGAAGGCCATATGCTCGCTTGTTGTGCGTGGCATGACAAGGGCGCAGATCAATGTTGTCCCCTCTGCCCCCCTCAAAAGCCTGCTGCAGTTTCCTGGCACAGCTGGCTGGCAAGCATCCCCAGGGTCATCAACGCCCGCTCTGCCTCGCGGTTCCACGGGGTGCCGCAATTGAGACGGATACAGTGGTTGAACTGTTCGGTATTACTGAAGATCAGCCCTGGTGCAATGCTGATGCCCTGTTGCAGGGCACGCACGTGCAGCTCCTGGGTATTGACCCGCCCCGGCAAACTGACCCACAGGATAAAGCCGCCGGTCGGGCGGGTCATCTGGGTGCCTTCGGGGAAATATTGCTGCACCGCCAGCTGGAAGGCGCTGAGGTTCTTGCGGTATTCCTGGCGAATGTAACGCAGGTGACGGTCGTAGCCGCCATTTTCCAGGTACGCCGCCACGCCCATCTGCGTGACGCTGCAGGCGGAGTGAGTGCTGAACATTTGCAGGCGCTGAATCTCCTGCTGGTACTTGCCGGCGATCATCCAGCCGATGCGCACGCCCGGGGACAAGGTCTTGGAAAAACTCGAACAATAGATGACCCGGTCAAGACGGTCATAGGCTTTCAGGGCCTTGGTGCGGCCCAGTTCGAACATCAGCTCGCCATAGATATCGTCCTCGACGATCTGGATATCGAAATCCGACGCCAGGCGCAGCAATTGCTTCTGTCGCTCCTCTGGCATGGTGCCGCCCAATGGGTTGCTCAGGCGCGTGGTCAGCACCAACGCCTTGATCGACCATTGGTTGGCCGCCAACTGCAGGGCTTCCAGGCTCATGCCCGTGGCGGGGTCGCTGGGGATCTCGATGACTTTGAGGCCGAGCAAATCGGCCAGTTGCAGCAAGCCGTAGTAAGTCGGTGATTCGGCGGCGATCAAGTCGCCGGGCCGGGTCAGCACGCGCAAGGACATCTGCAGCGCATCGACGCAGCCGTGGGTGATCACCACTTCGGACGGATCCACGACCACGCCGGCATCGCGCATACGGATCGCCACCTGGCGGCGCAACGGTTCAAAGCCGGGGCTGAACATGTAGCTGAAGGCCCGCGGGCTCTGGAACCGCGTGACCTTGGCCAACTGCTGGTGCAGCGCCCGTACCGGCAGATAGTCCACACTCGGCACCGCAGCGCCCAGGGGGAATACGCCTTCACGGCGTGACTCGACCAACACCTGCTGGATGATGCTGCTGCGGGTGACCAGCCCCGGGCGCTCGACCCGGGCGATGTCCGGCGTCGGCGCCGTGAGTGCCGGGGTCTGGTGCACGTAATAACCCGATTGCGGGCGCGCCCGAATCAACCCCTGGTCTTCCAGGTTGGCGTAGGCCTGCAACACCGTGGCATGGCTCACATTGAGCTGGGAGCTCATCTTGCGCACTGAGGGCACGCGCTCCCCCGGTTGGTAGACACCGCGCCGGATGTCTTCAGCCAGTTGCTGGGCAATGCGTTGGTAAAGCAACAGATTGGTCATGACGCAGCACTCGATTTCACGGCTATTTTATTTTTGTGTGAAACATACCAGCACAGTTTAGAAGTGTACGGGGACAGTTGTCACGATAGTCGAGCGCGGGCGGGAGTGATAGCAAAAACTGTAAAGGGAGTACGCCTGACAAAATGTGGGAGGGCTTGCCCCACAAGGCTTTTTGTAGGAACGAGCTTGCTCGCGAAAAACTTATAGACGCCGCGTTTCTTCAAGAAGTACGCGTTATCGTTGAGGTTTTTCGCGAGCAAGCTCGCTCCTACAGAAGGCGATGGCTGTTAGCGAGCGGCGCCCAGTTGGCCCTTTTCGTCAGAGAACACGATTTCCACCCGGCGGTTCTGCGCGCGTCCACGCTCGGAGGCATTGGCTTCTACCGGGTACTGGTCACCGTAACCCTGGACTTCGATACGCTTGTCGTCGACACCCAGGTCCATCAACAGGTCTGCCACCGATTGGGCGCGGTCGCGAGACAGTTTGAGGTTCTCCTGCTCGCCCCCGGTGTTGTCGGTATAGCCCTCGATACGCACCCGACGCTTGGGGTTCAGTTGCAGAAACTGCACGATCTTGAGTACGGTGCGGCTGGCCGAGTTTTGCAGTTCGGCTTCGCCGGTATCGAACAGCACATCTCCCAGGGTCATCACCAGGCCTCGGTCGGTCTGGGTGGTGAGGCTGGCGATCTGCGCTTCAACCCACTTGCCCTGCTGCTGCACACTGGCCAGCTTGTTTTCGCGCAGGGCCAGTTGCAGGCGCTGACGCTCCAACTCGAGCTGGGTACCGCGCTCGGCATTGAGGCCCTGCTCGGTGTGTTCGCGGGCGATGGCACTGTAGCGCTGGCTCAGGTAGGCGTAATGCACCACGTCGGAGCCGCTGCCCCAGTAGCTGGACAGGCGATCGGCACGGGCCAGGGACTCGCCGGCGCGGATCACATCCTTGGGCGCAAAGCGCAGCACATTGGAGTCTTCCTTGACCTTCTGGAAGTCATCGCCCGCCTGTTGCAATGCCTGCTCGCTGCTGGGCTGGCTGGCGCATCCGCCCAGTGCCGCGCTGCCCAAGAGCAACGCACAGCTCAAACCACGGATCATCGGGCTCATTGCGCGTCTCCCAATTGCAGTTGCTTGCGCAGGCGAGTGATACGGGTATTAAGCACGTTCAATTGTTCCTGGCTCTTGGCGGTCAGCACTTTTGCCTCGGCCAGGCGCGCATCCAGCTCAGCCTGCTCGGCCCGCATACGCGCGCGCTTGTAGGATTGGTCGGCCATGTTGGACTTGGCCCTGGCGAACTTTTCTTCGGCCAGTTTCAGTTCGGGCGATTCATCGGCGTTGACCCCGACCGCGTTGGCTTGCTCCAGGGCTTGCTGGGTCAGGCGCATTTGTTCATTCGGCGCAGGATCGTTTGCACATCCCGCCAGAGCGACAACGGCGAGGGCCGCGAAAAGAGGTCGAAAAATCACTGTAAATCCCTACTTTGTTGGGGTGCCGACGGGTTGTTGCAATTGCGCTTTCCAGCGCTCCAGATTGCGCTGCAGCGCGGCTTGCGCGACACCGGACGCGGGCAATTCTGTCATCTTTTTGGTCAGCTGTCCGCGCAGCCAAGGATCATTGCACGCCGAGTTATGGGAAATCGCCAGGTACAGCCCGGGCTGATCGACAGGCACCTGATGGGCGACCAAGTCGTTACTCATGCCCAAGGTCTGGGCCATGGCCATGCCGGAATAGCGCCCCGCCAGCACGTAGTCCACCTCCCCCAGTAACAGTTTCTGGAACGCCGGCGTGAGATTCGGCAGGCGTTGCAGGCTGAGCTGCTGGCCGGCGAAGGTTTCGAATTCAGTGCTCAAACGGGCGCGCTCCGATACCGCGCCCTTGTGGCCGTGCAGGTCAGCCGCCGTGGTGTAGGCCAGCGGCGAATCCTTGCGCGTCCAGACCAGGTAGTCAGTCTGCATCAACGCCGGATGGATGTAGTCGAAGTTGTCCAGCTCACCGAGATTCAGTGGCGCATCAGCGAGAATATCCATGCGCCCGCTGCGCGCCTCATCCAAAGCCAGGGAGCGTTTGCCACCGTAGAGCAGGTCGATTTTCAGCCCAAGGTCCTTGCCCACTTGTTGCAACACGTCGGCGGTAGCGCCGATCAGGTGCGTGGGGTCCTGGGGGTCGCGCCACAGCAAGGGCGGTGCGTCCGGGCTGCCGGTGATCACCAGGCGCTCGCACTTGCCGGCGGCGAACGACAGGCTCGGCAGCAACGTGAGGCCCAGCAGTAAAGTCCAGGGGCGCAACTCCATGGCATGTTCTCCGTAAAGCTCTGGGTAGGAGCGAGCTTGCTCGCGAAAAACGTCAACGATAACGCGGGCTTTCTGAATAAACGCGTCGCCTGCAAGTTTTTCGCGAGCAAGCTCGCTCCTACAGGAAATAAAAAAGCCCGGTCATAAGACCGGGCTCTTTATAAGTGAAGCGGCTGGATTAGACCAGCTTCGAAAGCTCTGGTACGGCTTCGAACAAGTCCGCCACCAGGCCGTAATCGGCCACCTGGAAGATCGGTGCTTCTTCGTCCTTGTTGATCGCAACGATCACCTTGGAGTCTTTCATACCGGCCAAGTGCTGGATCGCGCCGGAAATACCGACGGCAATGTACAGCTGTGGCGCAACGATCTTGCCGGTCTGGCCGACCTGCATGTCGTTGGGTACAAAGCCTGCGTCAACGGCTGCGCGGGAAGCGCCGACCGCAGCGCCCAGCTTGTCGGCCAGGGCGTACAGGTGTTTGAAGTTGTCACCGTTCTGCATGCCACGCCCGCCGGAAACGACGATCTTGGCGGCGGTCAGTTCAGGACGGTCCGACTTGGCCAGCTCTTCGCCAACAAAGCTGGAAGTACCCGCGTCGTGGGCAGCGGAGACGGCTTCAACGGCGGCCGAACCCCCTTCGGCGGCAACCGGGTCGAAACCGGTGGCGCGTACGGTGATGACCTTGACCGCGGCGTTGGACTGCACGGTAGCGATGGCGTTACCGGCGTAGATCGGGCGCTTGAAGGTGTCAGCGCTTTCTACCGAGATGATCTCGGAGATCTGGTCAACGTCCAGCTGCGCGGCAACGCGTGGCAGGATGTTTTTGCCGTTGGAGGTAGCGGCAGCCAGGATGTGGCTGTAGCTTTTGCCCAACTCTGCTACCAGAGGGGCCACGTTTTCCGGCAGCTGATGCGCGTAAGCGGCATTGTCAGCGTTCAGGACTTTGCTCACGCCTGCAATTTTTGCAGCGGCTTCAGCCACGGCGCCAGCGCCTTGGCCTGCAACCAGTACGTGGATGTCACCACCGATTTTAGCGGCAGCGGCCACGGTGTTCAGGGTGGCCGGGGCCAGCACCTTGTTGTCGTGTTCAGCGATTACGAGGATAGCCATGATCAGATCACCTTCGCTTCGTTTTTCAGTTTCTCGACCAGTTCAGCCACCGACTTGACCTTGATGCCCGCGCTGCGTGCAGCCGGCGCTTCAACTTTGATGGTCTTGTTGGTGGAGGCGGTGGAAACGCCCAAAGCATCCGGAGTCACCGATTCAAGCGGCTTCTTCTTGGCTTTCATGATGTTTGGCAGGGACGCATAGCGCGGCTCGTTCAAACGCAGGTCGGTGGTGACGATGGCCGGCAGTTTCAGGGAAACCGTCTGCGCGCCGCCGTCGATTTCACGGGTGACCGCGAGGCTGTCGCCACTGACTTCGACTTTCGAAGCAAAGGTACCCTGG
>Ga0308166_1002418_pt1 | contig 17345 bp, 17 predicted proteins | sample PhyCR2_2_FD_202137 | JGI IMG/M metagenome (GOLD analysis project Ga0308166, IMG submission 202137) | Phyllosphere microbial communities from UC Gill Tract Community Farm, Albany, California, United States - DLSLCC.R2 | ecosystem: Host-associated > Plants > Phyllosphere > Unclassified | place... | reverse complement strand
TCAATGCTGGAATTTAAGTAAACGCTTTGAAAGGTAGCCCTCAACTTCTTCAGACAGCAATCGCCAATCGTTCATTACTTAGTCAGTAAGTGCATTATTCCAGCACACAGGTCACTGCAAAAAAATCTCAATTTTTTAATCGCTTGGCGAGTTTCCACTCCATAAACTGGGGCTTTGCGAAGAAGGTTCAGCCACTGTCTCTCCCTCAGCGAAGACCAACGTAGTGAGTCATGAACCCAAAAGTTGGGCATATCTTGCATTTTTCTGAATCGCTTGCAGTTAATCTCATCAATATTTGTGATTACCATCACGAGCAAAACGCGTATTATTCGCGTCTGTCTGATTTTGGATTGTTTAATTAACAGACATTCATCATTCATGTAAAAAATACTATACGTTTATTCCATCCTTATTTTTCATGTTGGTTATAATTAGCTACGTTTTAACATTAGTATTACAGCACTTCTCAGCATTGATGACTGGGGAGTACAGAAAAGAGCCATTCAGAGCTCATAAATGAGAATAAGCGCGATATGGCGTGACGTTCAGCGCTATTTGGGCGAAAAAACAGGAATCAATACAACATGCAAGACGAGTCTAAAATCCTCAGCAAGCCGGAAGAGGAAGGCGCAGAGAACCTGCGGCGCAACCTCAGCAACCGGCATATCCAGCTTATTGCTATCGGTGGCGCTATTGGTACTGGCCTGTTCATGGGATCAGGGAAAACCATCAGTTTGGCGGGTCCATCCATCATCTTCGTTTATATGATCATCGGCTTTATGCTGTTTTTCGTGATGCGAGCGATGGGTGAACTACTGCTTTCTAACCTTGAATATAAATCCTTCAGCGACTTTGCCGCCGATCTGCTGGGTCCGTGGGCGGGTTACTTTACTGGCTGGACCTACTGGTTCTGCTGGGTGGTCACCGGCATCGCCGACGTGGTCGCCATCACCGCCTATGCCCAATTCTGGTTCCCCGGATTGTCGCAGTGGATAGCTTCCTTACTTTGCGTGCTCGTCTTGCTGAGCCTAAACCTCGCCACCGTTAAGATGTTTGGTGAGATGGAGTTCTGGTTCGCAATGATTAAAATCGTCGCCATCGTCGGCTTGATCATCACCGGTTTAGTCATGGTGCTGACTCACTTTGAGACGCCAACCGGCTCGGTCGCCTCTTTCAACAACTTATGGAATGACGGTGGTTTCTTCCCGCACGGCATCAGCGGCTTCTTTGCTGGCTTCCAAATAGCGATTTTCGCCTTCGTCGGCATTGAGTTAGTCGGCACAACCGCCGCTGAAACCAAAGATCCCGAGAAGTCTTTGCCGCGCGCCATCAACGCCATCCCGCTGCGCATCATCATGTTCTACGTTTTCTCGCTGATTATGATTATGTCAGTCACGCCGTGGAGCTCCGTGGTGCCTGATAAGAGCCCATTCGTCGAGCTGTTTGTGATTGCCGGTCTGCCAGCCGCCGCCAGCATTATCAACTTCGTGGTGCTGACCTCTGCTGCCTCTTCCGCCAACAGCGGCGTGTTCTCCACCAGCCGCATGCTGTTTGGTCTAGCACAGGAAGGCAATGCGCCGAAAGCCTTCGGGAAATTGTCCTCCCGCGCGGTGCCATCAAACGGCCTGACCTTCTCCTGCATCTGCCTGCTCGGTGGCGTGGTGCTGATTTATCTGATCCCAGACGTGGTGACGGTATTCACGCTGGTAACCACCGTTTCCGCCATTTTGTTTATGTTCGTTTGGACCATCATCCTCTGCTCGTATCTGGTATATCGCCGCCAGCGCCCGCAGCTGCATGAAAAATCCATCTACAAAATGCCATTAGGCAAGTTGATGTGCTGGGTATGTATGGCATTCTTCGCCTGCGTACTGGTGCTGCTGACCTTGCAAGATGACACCCGTCAGGCGCTGATGGTCACGCCACTGTGGTTTGTGGTGCTGGCGGTGGGTTATTGGATCAGGACGAGAAATCGGAAAGTCTGATTTTTGATTCAAAACTGTGTCTTTTAGATTATTGGGATGTGGTTTTGATTTTGCTCCTTCCCCTTTCAGGAGGGGAAGGCTGGGATGGGGTGTGGGGTTAGTGGCATTAAGCGTTGAGTCAAACCACTCCTCATCCCTGCCTTCTCCTCTGAGAGGAGAAGGAGTAAGACGGCTCCCAGCCTGATTTAACTCACTGATTTTGCTGGAATACCCCTTTTCAGGGGGAGGAGCAAAGCAAACCCAAACCACTGAAACGGCACGGTCTAAATGCCAGTAGGCCGCATTCAGAAGTGACGCCGAGCAAGAGGTGGAAAACCGCGTGTCTTTTTACGCGGGTTGTAATCCCGCAGCGAGGGAACCGCCTAAGCGGCGGCACTTCGCGGCTGTCACTACGGTACCTGAAACATGTCCATTCCAACCCTGCGAAGCCTCGATCTTCCAGCGGCAAAAAAACGCAGGATTCCAAAGGGTTTCGTTTAAAACCCTTTGGGCCAGTGTGGGCGGCGAGCCCACGGTTTTGAATTTAAAAACAAAGTTTCATAGGGTTTTCAAACCCGAATCCCCCCGATGATAATTCTCTGAATCCCCTGAACTGTCTGTTCAAAAAAATCCTCATCGGCGAGGGTTTTGCCGCTGATGGCTTCCACTTGCACGCTGAAATCCGCGTAATGCTGGGTGGTTGCCCAGAGCATGAAGATCAAATGCAGTGGCTCGATGGGGGCGATGAGCTCCTGCTTTATCCAGCCACGGATCACGTCAGACTTATCCTCCACCAGCGTCTTCAGGCTGCCGCCCAATTCCTTTTTCAACAATGGCGCGCCCTGCACCATCTCCAGACAGAACAGGCGCGAGGCTTGCGGGTGGTCGCGGGAAACGCAAAGCTTGAGGCGGATATACTCGCTGATGGCGGATAGCGGATGCTGCTCGGCGCGCAGGGCAATCAGCGGCGCGACCCACACGTCTAGCAATCCGCGCAGCACCGCGACATAAAGGTCTTCTTTCGACGGGAAGTAATACAGCAGGTTGGTTTTGGACACGTCGGCGCGCTCGGCGACCTGATCCAAGCTGGTGCCGTGGATGCCGTATAAAGAGAAAAACTCCAGCGCGGCGGCCATTATCGTGCTGCGCTTCGCCGCGACGGCTCTTGAACGCCGGGTTGGCGCTTTCTTCTGCTGCTCAATCTGCTGACTCACGACCACTCCCCGCCCCGCTTTCCATAATATCCCGAGCATAACAAATGGCTTTCAACCCGACTATCGCCAATCGGCTGCCCTCTGAGCATTTCTGCAATTAACCACAAATAGGTAATTTTTTAACAAAACCGCACCATTTTTGCTCATTCCTGCCTGTTTTGTGTGCAGTTAATTTTTACCAAATGGTCCGAATTAGACCAATTACTCCATTAAATTCGCTGAGATTATTTTAACCAACTGAAAAATAAGCTGATTTAAAAATTGGCACTCCCTTTGCAATACATTCCTCGTCAATACGTTTTCACACAGCGCCAGCTGAAGCCCAAGAGGCACAGTCAAGCCATTGTTAAGATTAACGAAATTGAGGTGAGCTATGAAAATCGGTGTCTTTATTCCTATCGGCAACAACGGGTGGTTAATTTCCTCCACTGCGCCGCAGTACAAGCCTACTTTTGAGCTGAATAAAACCATTGTGCAGAAGGCCGAACACTACAACTTCGACTTTGCGCTATCGATGATCAAGCTGCGCGGCTTCGGCGGAAAAACCGAGTTTTGGGAACACAATATGGAGTCGTTCACCCTGATGGCGGGCCTCGCCGCGGTGACTTCCCGCATCAAGCTGTACGCCACCGCCGCCACGCTGGTGATGCCTCCGGCCATCGTGGCCCGCATGGCCGCCACCATCGACTCCATCTCCAACGGCCGTTTTGGCGTCAACGTGGTCACTGGCTGGCAGAAACCCGAGTATGAGCAAATGGGCATGTGGCCGGGTGACGACTACTTCAGCCGCCGCTATGACTACCTGACCGAATACGTCACCGTGCTGCGCGACCTGTGGGGCACCGGCCACTGCGACTTAGACGGCGAGTTCTTCAAGATGGATGATTGCCGCGTCAGCCCGCGTCCGCAGGCCGACATGAAAGTCATCTGCGCTGGGCAGAGTGACGCTGGCATGGCCTTCTCCGCCAAACACGCCGATTTCAACTTCTGCTTCGGCAAAGGGGTCAATACGCCAACCGCCTTTGCGCCGACCGCCGCCCGGATGAAAACCGCAGCGGACGCCGAACAGCGCGACGTCGCCTCTTACGTCTTGTTTATGATCATTGCAGACGAAACCGACGCCGCCGCCCGAGCCAAGTGGGAGCTGTATAAATCCGGTGCCGACGCCGACGCGCTGGCGTGGCTCACCGACCAGAGCAGCAAAGACACCAAGTCCGGCAGCGACACCAATGTGCGCCAGATGGCCGACCCGACCTCGGCGGTAAATATCAACATGGGCACGCTGGTCGGCTCCTACGCCAACGTCGCCAAAATGCTGGATGAAATCGCCACCGTTCCCGGCACGGAGGGCATCTTGCTGACCTTCGACGACTTCGTGAACGGCATTGAAAACTTCGGCCAGTACATCCAACCGCTGATGAAAACCCGTCAGGACGTGCTGACTCACAACATTGAACAGAAAGAGGTGGCCTGATGACTGTGTTTGATCAATCGAAAGCTGAAAACGTCGTTCGCCGCGATACCAAAAGCAGCGGCCAAGAAACGCTATTGAAAGCGCGCCCGGAAACTATTGCCTTTACCCCGCAGCAGACCGCGCTGATCGTGGTGGATATGCAAAATGCCTACGCCTCGCAGGGCGGCTATCTGGACTTGGCGGGCTTCGACGTGTCGGCCACTGGCCCGGTGATTAAAAACATCCAGCGGGCGATTGCCGCAGCGCGCTCGGCAGGCATCAAAGTCATTTTCTTCCAGAACGGCTGGGACAATCAGTATGTCGAAGCGGGCGGCAGCGGCTCGCCTAATTATCACAAATTCAATGCGCTCAAAACCATGCGTAAACGCCCGGAATTAATGGGGAAACTGCTGGCGAAAGGCGATTGGGATTACGACTTAGTAGACCAACTTCAGCCACAGCCGGGTGACATCGTGCTGCCGAAACCGCGCTACAGCGGCTTCTTCAATACTCAGCTCGACAGCCTGCTGCGCAGCTACGGCATTCATCATCTGGTGTTTACCGGCATTGCCACCAACGTCTGCGTGGAATCCACCCTGCGCGACGGCTTCTTCCTCGAATATTTCGGCGTGGTACTGGAAGACGCCACGCATCAGGCCGGGCCGGACTTCGCGCAAAAAGCAGCGATTTATAACATCGAAACCTTCTTCGGCTGGGTATCCAACGTCAATAACTTCTGCGATGCCGTGGGTTACAGCGAGCAGCCGTTGAGCAAGTCCGCCTAATAACAAACTGAGGAAAAACAATGCCTAAAAGCGCGATTATTCCGGCGGGCAGCGGCACTCCATTGGCCCCTTTTGTACCGGGCACCTTGGCCGACGGCGTGGTTTATGTCTCGGGAACCCTGCCCTTTGATAAAGATAACAATGTGGTGCATATCGGCGATGCCGCCGCGCAAACCCGCCACGTGCTGGAAATCATCAAAAAGGTAATTGAAACGGCGGGCGGCACCATGGACGACGTCACCATGAACTCCATTTTCATCACCGACTGGGCCAATTACGCTGCTGTGAATCAAGTGTATGCCGAGTACTTCCCCGGCGAAAAACCGGCGCGTTTTTGCATTCAGTGCGGCTTGGTTAAGCCAGACGCCCTGATTGAAATTGCCACGATTGCCCATATCGGCAAGTAAGCACCCACAGTTCACCAAGGAGGTTAGCCATGTATTACAAGGTGTTAGGTAAAGACTCTCCGTCGGTGGATACCGTCGTGCTGTCATCCGGGCTGGGTGGCGTACACGGCTTTTGGCAGCCGCAGTTGGCGATGTTAGCCGAGCATTTTCGCGTGGTGCTGTATGACCAGCAGGGTACAGGCGTCAGTCAGGGCGTGGTGCCTGCGGGTTACCGAATGGAAGATATGGCCGACGAGCTGGCGGGGCTGCTCAATGAGTTACAGATCGAGCGCTGCCATATCATCGGCCATGCGCTGGGTGGCATTATCGGCCTGCATCTGGCCTTGCGCTATCCAGCCCTGCTGCAAAGTCTGGTGGTGGTGAACGGCTGGGCCAAGCTCGACTCACAAACCCGTCGCTGCTTTGAAGTGCGCCAGAACCTGTTATTAAACAGCGGGGTTGATGCCTATGTGCAGGCCCAGCCGCTGTTTCTCTACCCGGCCGACTGGCTCTCTGATCATCACGACTTGCTGGAGCAAGAGAGACAGCATCAGGTCGCTCATTTTCAGGGAATGGAAAACCTGCTGCGGCGCTTAGAAGCGTTGATGACCTCTGACCTGACCGATTCGCTCAGTCAGGTTATCGCGCCAGTGCTGGCCCTGAGCAGCAAAGATGACCTGCTGGTGCCGTGGAATCAATCGGTTTCGCTGGCGCAGGCCCTGCCGCATGGCGAGCATCAGCAGATGAATTACGGCGGCCATGCCATGACTGTGACCGACAGCGAGACCTTTAACGCTATTTTATTGACGTGGTTGCAGGCCCATAGCAGGCAGCCACAGCCCCCTTTTTCAAGCCTTAACCCGACGGAGATCCCATGGCCGAAGCATTAACCGCCAGCGCGCTGGCAACCCTATTCACCGAGGCGCGCACCCATAACGGCTGGCTGGAAAAGCCAGTTAGCGATGAACTGCTCCAGCAGGTTTACGGGCTGGCGCGCATGGGGCCAACCTCGGCCAACTGTAGCCCGGCGCGCATTGTGTTTGTGCGCAGCCAAGAGGCGAAAGAGAAGCTGGCTCCGGCGCTTTCCAGTGGTAATTTGGCTAAAACCCTCTCCGCGCCGGTGACCGCCATTGTCGGCTGGGATCCTGAATTCTACGAGGCACTTCCCGAGCTATTCCCTCACGGCGACGCCCGCTCGTGGTTCACTTCCAGCCCGGAGTTGGCCCATGAGACAGCATTTCGCAACAGCAGCTTGCAGGCGGCTTACCTGATCATGGCCTGCCGTTCACTGGGTTTGGACACCGGGCCGATGTCCGGCTTTGACCCCGCCAAGGTAGATGAAGCTTTTCTGGCCGAGCATGGCTGGAAGTCTAACTTCCTGATAAACATCGGCTATGGCGACAGCAGCAAGGTCTACGCCCGCCTGCCGCGCCTTGATTTTGACCGCGCCTGTCGACTGGTCTGAAAAGGGAGAAACATGATGCAAACGGCAACCCCACATCACCCAACTCTAGCAGTAGAGAAGCAGGAGTTTCGCGATGCCATGGCGCGGCTTGGCACGGCGGTGAATATCATCACAACCGATGGCCCGACGGGGCGCGCCGGGTTTACCGCCTCGGCGGTGTGCAGCGTGACCGATACGCCGCCGACCCTGCTGGTGTGCCTGAATCGCTCGGCCTCGGTCTACCCGATGTTCAAGCAGAACCACGTGCTGTGCGTCAACACGCTGGCCCACAGCCACGAGTCGCTATCCAACCTGTTTGGCGGCAAAACGCCGATGGAACAGCGATTCGAAGCCGCCGAGTGGTCAACGCTGGCAACCGGCTCGCCTATTTTGAGCGGCGCGCTGGTCTCTTTCGACTGCAAAATCACCCAAATCACCAGCGTCGGCACCCACGACATTCTGATCTGTGAAGCCGTGGCGCTGGTGCGCAATGATGAAAGCCACGGACTGGCCTATTTCGACCGCCGCTATCACTCATTAATGCGCGCGGCAAATTCAGGTTCTTAAGGTTCGACTTTTGGTCCCCAACGCGCCTGTGCAAGCAGGCTGTTTCCACCTTTACTCGTGATGTTTTCTCACTGCGGAGCACAATATGGCGAATTCCTGGTTTCCAAAATGGCGTTTACGGCAGGGCAATCTGGATGGCGCTATTGTCGCGCCGGATGAGCGTTTGCCTTTAGGGCAGACGATGGTGATGGGCTTGCAGCACACGGTAGCGATGTTTGGCGCGACGGTGCTGATGCCTTTGCTGATGGGCTTTGACGCCAACATCGCCATTCTGATGTCAGGTATTGGCACCCTGCTGTTCTTTCTGGTGGTCGGCGGGCGAGTGCCAAGCTACCTCGGCTCCAGCGCCTCTTTTGTCGGGCTGGTGATTGCCGTCACCGGTTACAGCGGTCAGGGAGCTAACCCGAATATCGCCTTAGCCCTCGGCGGCATTATCGCCTGTGGCGCGGTGTATATGCTGATTGGCTTTGTGGTGATGGCAGTCGGCACGCGTTGGATTGAGAAGCTGATGCCGCCAGTGGTCACCGGCGCGGTGGTCATGGCGATTGGCCTGAATCTGGCCCCTATCGCCATTCACAGCGTATCGGCCTCTTCGTTCGACAGCTGGATGGCAGTGGTCACCGTACTGTGCATTGGTGCGGTGGCGGTATTTACACGGGGTTTAGTGCAAAAACTGTTGCTGTTGCTGGGCTTAGTCGCCGCCTACGCAATTTACGTGGTAGTCACTAACGGCCTCGGATTAGGCAAACCGGTCGATTTCAGCATCATCGCGCAAGCCGCGTGGTTCGGCCTGCCGACCCTCACGACCCCGACCTTTAACACTCACGCCATGCTGCTGATTGCGCCAGTCGCGGTGATTCTGGTGGCCGAGAACCTCGGGCACATCAAAGCCGTGGCGGGGATGACCGGCAAAAACCTCGACCCTTATATGGGCCGCGCCTTTGTTGGCGACGGGCTGGCGACCATGCTCTCCGGCGCGGTAGGCAGCAGCGGCGTGACCACCTATGCAGAAAACATTGGCGTTATGGCGGTCACCAAAATCTATTCCACGCTGATTTTTGTAGCCGCCGCCGCCGTTGCCATAGTTTTGGGCTTCTCTCCCAAATTTGGTGCAGTGATCCACACTATTCCCGGCCCGGTGCTTGGCGGTGCGTCCATCGTGGTCTTTGGTTTGATTGCGGTTTCAGGGGCGCGCATCTGGTTGCAGAACAAGGTTGATCTCAATGAGAACGGCAACCTGATTATGGTCGCGGTGACGCTGGTACTGGGCGCGGGCAACTTCTCGCTAACTCTCGGCGGCTTCACGCTGGGCGGTATCGGCACAGCGACCTTCGGCGCTATCTTGCTCAATGCATTACTTAAAAATCGTCGACTCACCAAAACTGGCACAGAAGCTGCATTAAAAGGTAACTGACGACCTCAGTTTCTCCTTAGCTCATCAATTTTGATGATCACCGGCTGTTATTCGGTCCACCCGTCCGATTTAGCAGCCGGTTTTTTCTTTCTGCTCACACCACAAAGCTTGTGTGTTTGCCGTCAGGCAGTTCGACATCAATACGCAGTTTCCCGCCCATCGCTTCAACATAACGTTTCATGGTCGACAGCTTGATATCATTGCCGCGCTGCTCAATCGCCACCACCGAAGGCTGGCTGATCCCCATCGCCTTGGCTACCGCCGCCTGCGACATCGCCAACTGCTCGCGCAGGGCGTAGAGCTTCACCTCAAGCAGCATTTCATCAGCCGCCTCGGAGATGCGTTTTTGGCTTTCACTGCTGCGCGCAGCCAGTAAGTCTTGTAAATTTTTCGCCATTTTGTTGCTCCTTACTCTTCCTGTAGATGCCTCAGATACGCCTGATCGGCAATGTGAAGCATCCGCTTGTAGAACTGTTTTTCCTTGCCCTTTTTGCTCCCCGCGCACAGAACAATGGCCTGCCGGAAAGGATCAAAAGCAAAGAAAGCACGAAGTGGCTCGCCTTTGTGCTGTATCCGCAACTCCTTCAAGTGCGGGTAACCCGAGCCACAAAGAGTATCGACCAACGGCCTGCCGAGCTGCGGCCCTCCTCGACGAAGAGCTAATAAACCCGCAAGAACCTTCTCCTGAGTTCCATCATTTTGTTGATCAAACCATTGATCAAACAAATCCGTGGTTAGTACCGTCCACATGGCGCCACCTTTTATAGACTATAATCTATATTCAGAGATTCATAAAGCACTAAAATAAGCCAAAGGAGGGGATGACGAAGGGTTTGTTTTCGCGCCTTGCGAGGCGTATTCCAAATTACCACGCTATAAAAATCAACAACCTGACCAAAGACTCACCAAACAACATCTATTTTTCGTTAACCCTTTGACATGCCTGCGGGCAGTCGCTATTATTCGCCCCGTTCCAACGATTCCTCTGTAGTTCAGTCGGTAGAACGGCGGACTGTTAATCCGTATGTCACTGGTTCGAGTCCAGTCAGAGGAGCCATATTAGAGACGCCCGCTTAAGGAAACTTAAGCGGGCGTTTTGCTTTGGGGATTTCGCCGACTGATTCGTCAGTAGGCTCAAAATTGGTTATCATCCGCCCCCCTCTTCCTGCGGAATGCCTGATGTCTACGATTATCGATACCTTTATCGCCCCGCCGTGCCACGAGCAGATCGAGACGCTCTATCAGGATGAGCATCTGCTGCTGATCAATAAACCCGCCGGATTGCTGAGCCTGTCGGGCAAAAATCCCCTCAATCTGGACTCCGTGCACCACCGTCTAGTACAGACTTACCCCGGCTGTACTCTGGTTCATCGTCTCGATTTCGGCACTTCTGGTCTGATGGTGGTTGCCCGCAATAAGGCAATCAATGCCGCACTTTGCCAGCAGTTCAGCCAGCGCAGCGTGACGAAAATCTACAGCGCCCTGCTCTGCGGGCATCTGGATGAGGATGAAGGGGTGATTGATGCGCCGATTGCCAAAGATCCGGCGCTGTTCCCGCTGATGTCGATTTGCGCCATTCACGGCAAGCCTGCGCGCTCCGGCTATCGGGTTATAGAACGCTTCTCCCGTGAGTTAGAAAACGGCGCATTGCTGCCCTTGACGCGGGTGGAGCTGACACCAGAAACCGGGCGCACGCACCAGTTGCGCATTCACTGCCAGCAACTGGGCCACCCCATTTTGGGCTGTGATTTGTATGGCGGCCTGCTGCTGCCGGGCACTGAACAGACACCTCGCCTGATGCTGCATGCCAGCGAGCTGCATTTTGTGCATCCCATCAGTGGAGAGAAAATCGAAGCCCGTCATGCTAGTCCTTTCTAAGCCATAACCTCCATACGCAACCCTTGATCACCACATCAAATCGTCGGGCACTTTAAAGTCAGCATACGGATCTTCTTCATCCTGCTCTTCCTGACTGAGCGCGCTGTTTAAAGCAATGCTGCCCGCATCTCGCTGGGCAATTTTATCAGCGACGCTTGCAGGAATAATGGCGTACTGACTCTCACTCGCGTTATCGATAACCCAACGAGCAATAGCGAGACGCCCGCTAATCAACTGGGCCTGAGTGACCTTATCCACCATTATTTTTTTGATCAGATTATTATCGGTGAAGTTAAAACCAATATCGCCTTTTGCAATATCAATTCTATTCATTTCAATCAGTTGTTTAACCTGAGCTTTATGTTCTTTAGATAACACAGCCTGTTTATGTTGTTCATTTAACTGTTTATCACGCTCAAGCTGCGTTTTTTTATTCTCTTCCACCGCTTCTCTTGCCTCACGCGCCTGAACCCGTGACTTTTTAGCCGTTCTCTGAACTTTAGCCACCTTTTTGCTGGTCACTAATCCGGCTTTTAGCATTTGCTCTTGTAAGGTCAGTTTTGTCATTTTCGTTTCTAAACTCGTTAAATAATTTCTGCGATTATAGCGATAATTTTTGAGGCAGTGCTAGGTGACGGAACTCCTGCGCCATTTTCACCACTCACTTAGCTTAGGAACCTATTTGAGGTGAGTTAAAATGCGCGTACTGCCTTCCCAATCTGTTCCGGCCTTCAATGGCTCAATTTCTTCGTCGGCTGATGAAACCTCTTTTGGAACCCAGCCGCCTGCCACCACCTTGAACCGGGCAAATTCGGGTTCAAATCTGTCGATTCAGTATGGCCAGACCAATAATCAGGCCAACAACGCCGCCGCCAATGATCCGGGCGACATTATCAACGAGCTGGCATCAATGATTGCCGGTTTATTGCGAAAAATGAGTGACGCGCAAAGCGGCGCGGCTTCAGGCACGCCGCCTGCCCCGACGGGCACCGCAACGCCCGCCAGCTCTGGCGTGAGCACGCCGCAGAGTACCAGCCCGACTTCGGCCACGTCTGCAACTTCAGCCACGTCGGCAACGTCGGCCACCTCCTCCAGTTCGGCAACCTCTGCCAGCTCTAGCGCCTCTTCGGCCGACGCTGATTTTATCGATAACTCGAAATACTCTTCTCCAGAAGAGTTGAAAAAGTACGCCCCGCTGGTGGCGAACCTGCCGCCAGACCAGCAGCTGCAAGCCGAGAAAGAGATGAATCGCCCGGCGGCAGCGGCCAAAATGGCGGCGGCCGGTGGCCCTGACGCGGCCCATGCCAAAGCCTTTATTGATGCCAACCCGGCGCTGAAAACCGCCACTGACGTTGGCAAGCACGGCGGCAAGCCTGATGGCAAAACAACCAACGGTGACTACGCCGCCTTCGCCAATAATATGGACAAAGCCCGTGACGCGGCGGTCAAAGACGTCACGGATTACCAGAAAGCCCATCCGAATGCCGATCCGCAGTCATTGCAGATGGTGACCTCGGCGGCCACACTGCGTGCCAGCGAACCTCTGGTGAAATGCGCCTCGTTAGACTCCAACGGCAAGGTTGATTCCTACATTACCGCCGACTCGCTGAAAGCCATTCAGCAAAACAACCCCGGCTTATCCCCGGCTTTGCAGCAATCGGCTAAAACCTTCTCCCAGCCCGGCTTCTTATACATGCTGGATCAGGGCGGGTTAGAAGGTAAAGATTTGGCGCTGCACAACCCGGATCAAAAAATCAGCGGCAGCAATATCGACAACTGGATTGCCAAGCAGGCACCGACCAACAGCGGCGAGTTCGCCAGCATGATGAACGACGCGGCGACCCGCAACGCCGTGGCCAACGTGGATATCAGCAACCTCGGGGCCGACGTATTCCAGAACCCGCAAAACTACAGCGGCGCGCAGAAAGCGGCGGTGTTGGTCAAGCTGCAACAGACGCAGGGCCAAGTAGATGGCGGCAGCTCGCTGCGTAAAACCGACAAAACCTCGCAGGCGCTGCAAGATGATATCGCGCAGTTGCAGAGCGACCCGGACGTGCAGAAGTTCATGGCGCAGGCCGTGCCGGGGCAAGAAAAGATGATGATTGGCAATGATCCCGGCCTGAGCAAGGCAGTGAATCAAAGCTATCAGGATCTGATTTCCGGCAAAACCATGGACCAAGATATGCAGGCCGCCCGTGACTCTGCGGCCAAAGCCAATGCGGGCAAGAAGCCGGAAGACCAGCAGCCGGTGGACTACAGCGACGCTATCAATAGCCTCAATTCAGAACTGCAATTGCAAGGCGACCTTCAGGGCAAAGGGGCGAATCTGCCCACCACCGCGCAGGTGATCAACAGCCGCCCGGACCTCAAACAGCAGATTCAGGCTTCCTACGACCAGAACTTCACTCAAGGACAGGCAGTAGAGAGCGGCTTGAAGAATAACAGCAAGGCCGATGCCAAAGACGTGCTGGCTGACGTCGACCAGAAAAAAGCCGCCTATGAAGATGCTATCCCGGATAGTGTCACGGCGGCCTCGGAAGACGGCTATGCCGAAGCCACCATGAAAGCGCTGAGCACCACCAGCAAAGGCATGAGCTTCCTTAATACGCTGAAAGACGCCGGAACCCTGCCAAAAGACAGCGATTTGACCAAGATGAGTGGCAAAGAGATGTACTCGCAGCTGCGCGAAGGGGTCGAGAAGCAAACCAGCGAGATGGGGCTGAGTATGGCGAAAAGAGCCTCACTCAGCGGCAACGGCATCATGAGCGTGGCGGGTCTGGCGACGGTGTCTGAGCAGTTGAAATCGGGCGACAAAGCCGGCGCGGCGAAAACCATCTATGACGGCATCAAAGGCAGCTCGGAGCTAGGCAAACTCGGCTTTAACACCGCCGCCGAAGCCTTGGGCAAAGATGCTTCCGTGGGGCTGGGCCGTATCGCAGGCAGCGTGGCCGGTCGCGTGGTCGGCACGGTGGCCGGTGAAGCAGCAGGAGCCGCCGCCGCCGAGGCGTTCGGTGCAGCTGCCGGGCCGGTTGGCTGGATTGTCGACGCCGCCATGGGCTTAGGATTTGGTATCAAAGCCATTATCGACGCGGTGAAAAAGCACAAAGACCAGAAAACCTTCGACCACAACGTTGACCCAACCCTCAAGCAGTTTGGTATTCCGACCCCAAGCTAATCTCATGCAATTCGCGTATAAAAAAGGGGCCAAATCTGGCCCCTTCGCTTTTACGAAAACGTAACTTATGGCGTGACAAGTGCGCCTTCCGCCACCGGCGTTTTGGTCTTCAGGCAGCACAGATACAGCACGTAAAGCAGTGGGATCCACGCCAGAATGCCCAACGTCAGCTTGGCGTAGACATAAACCTGCGGCGCGGCGAAGTGCAGCAAGATAGTGTTGATCAGCCGCAGCACCAGCTGGATCAGATAGAGCATGCCGAACCACCAGCCGGAACGATTGATGTCGTGCATGCGGCGGATGCCCACGGCCATAATTGGCACAATCACCGCCAGCAAAAATATCCACTGCGCCAAACTGCCGTAGAAGATGGCGTTAGTCACGCCCATCAGCGTGGTGATAATGGCCACCGAGAAGCCCAGCAGCACTGAAATCAGCATGCTGCCGAGCAAGAAGACCCAAAACTCTTTTCTGGTCGAGCGACCACTAAAATCAACGTAGCGCTTCCAACCCTGTAAATAACATTGCCAGACTGTCATTCCTGACTCCTCTCCCCATTAATTATTACTATTATTTATTGATATAAGTGTTAACTCTGTTTTCGCTTCATTCTTTACCGCAACTTGCTCTCCGAGGGAAGCGTTGCCTGTCAGAACCGACATTTTTGTGCCCATCCTTAGATGTTGGCTGGAATTATTGGGGTGGGGTGTTATAAATCCTCTACTCGCTACTGAATTTTTTCCGCTAAGGAACCGCCGATGTCCGCCAAAATCCGCTGTGCCATTCTTGATGATTACCAACAGGTTGCCCTCTCCTACGCGGACTGGTCATCGCTGGAAGATGAAATCGAAACGCAGGTGATTAGCCAGCATATTGCTGATGAAGATACGCTGGTCAAGAACCTCGCTGACGCCGAAATCGTGGTTATCATGCGTGAACGCACGCCTTTTACCGCCGCGCTGTTTGCCCGCCTGCCCAAGCTTAAACTACTGATCACCTCAGGGATGCGCAACGCCTCCGTTGACCTTGATGCAGCGAAAAAGCACGGCGTCACGGTGTGCGGAACCGGCAGCGGCGGCAGTGCGCCGACGGAGCTGACTTGGGGGCTAATCCTCGGTTTGGCGCGCCATCTGGTGACTGAAAATAACGCCCTGCGCGACAATGGTCCGTGGCAAAGCACCGTAGGACTAGGCCTCAGCGGCAAGCGTTTGGGTCTGATTGGTCTGGGTAAAATTGGTCAGCAGATGGCCGACATCGGACAGGCATTTGGCATGAAAGTGGTGGCGTGGAGCCAAAACCTGACCGCCGAGCGCGCCGAGCAACACGGCGTAGAACTGGCCGCCAGCAAAGAAGCCCTGCTGGCTACCAGCGACGTGGTGTCAATTCATCTGGTACTCAGCGATCGCAGCCGTGGGTTGCTCGACGCCGCAGATCTCGCCCTGATGAAACCTTCCGCCCTGCTGATCAACACCTCGCGCGCCGCCATTGTTGACCAAGCGGCGCTGATCGCCGCACTGCAACAGGGCAAAATTGCCGGGGCAGGTCTGGACGTGTTTGACGTCGAGCCACTGCCCGCCGACCACCCTTTCCGCTCGCTGCCTAACGTGCTGGCAACGCCGCATATTGGCTATGTCTCCGACGGCAATTACCGCATCTATTTCAGCGAAGCAGTGGAGAACATCGAGGCATTTTTGGCCGGTAAACCGATCAGAGTGCTGTCAGCATAAAAAAATTATCGCCGTGGTTTAAGTCTGGCTCCCAGTGAGCCGCTTTGTCATAAGGTTACTCTCGACCACGGCGTATAATATGAATCAGCAAGTGAGTTCCTTCCTGCACCAGTTGGAGACGTTGGCGCAGGAAATGAATACCTATCGGGATATCCGCTCCGTAGAGGCACTGCGCCAACTTGTATGTCACCACGCGGCACTGCTGGAAAACCGCCCACAGACCGTGCTGGTTATCGATGAACTATGCCACGCATTTGAACAGGGACTTACCGGCGAAAATCTGCAACCGCTGCTGATTGCGTTGGCTGGCTACAGCCCTAGCCTAGGCCTGTGTCTAAGACACACGGTGAGCGACAGTCTCTCCCGGCGTGTATGGCTTGAAGAAAAATATCAGCAATTATTCCACGATGGCACAGTGAGCACGCTGATTGCCGGTTCATCCTATGCCTTTTGGGGAATACCCGACTTTCTGTTACCACAGAGTTTGAACCTGTCTTTGCCCTGCCTCGACCTCAGCCATTCCTTTAGATTGGTGCAGCAAACAGTCGAGATGCCGTCTATTCGCCAATACATCATCACCGTCGGTGTACACGATCTCTACCGCGACATCAGCCTAGAAACCAATCCACTCGCCTGCGATATCTATCGCATGATGACGCGCTTTTTCAGCCCACCTCGGCCAGCCAATAGCAACCAAGAGCACCATCCCGCGCTGATTAAACAGGTGTTAGAAGATCAGCATCAGCAGTTAATAAGCACAGAAGCTGAGCTACGGCAAACCTCAGCAGCAATCGCTCAACAGCGCGCCATCGAACACTCACACTTCGCGAAATATACCGCTTCGCTGCAAGCCAACCGTCAGGTGTTGACCGACATGCTGTCACTGGCGGCGAAACATCGCAAAACGGTGCGACTGGTTATCTGCCCAATGCCGCGGGAGTATCGTCAGGCTTTTTGCGCTGAAATGTACCACTCCACTCGCCAGATATTGGCAAACAGCGTGCTTTCCACCCGCCATCAGTTTATCGATTTATACGATCATCCTGACTTTGAACACGACGACTTTCGCGATGGTTTCCATCTGAATTTCCACGGAGCCAGCAAGCTGGCGCTGAAACTGGCTAAGGCTACAAACCACGCGGTGGTGGTTACTACGGAGGGCTACTGATGAAAAAACTCACGCTGTATTATGGTCGGCAAGGCAACAATGCCCTTACCAAGCTGGTGCATTACCTGCGCCAGCCTGTCAGGGAAGATAGCGTTACCCTGATGGCGCTCCCGGAGAACACACTGCACGTCAAGCAGCTCGCCACCCGTAACACGCTGTGGTTCAACCCG
>Ga0308166_1002416_pt1 | contig 17357 bp, 10 predicted proteins | sample PhyCR2_2_FD_202137 | JGI IMG/M metagenome (GOLD analysis project Ga0308166, IMG submission 202137) | Phyllosphere microbial communities from UC Gill Tract Community Farm, Albany, California, United States - DLSLCC.R2 | ecosystem: Host-associated > Plants > Phyllosphere > Unclassified | place... | reverse complement strand
CATTCGGACATTGTCCGAATGTCGGACCTGACCCCGCATTTTTAACCTGGTTTCCAAACCGGTTTGGAAACGACATCAACGAGGAAATCCGTGTCCGATAACTCTCCCTTGAGATTCGCGCCCGATCCGTGGCGCCTGCGTGAAACGGCGCCCGACACCACGGCGCACTTCCTGAACGAGACGCTGTTCGCGCTCGGTAACGGCTACATCGGCGTGCGCGGCACGGGCGAGGAGGGCTACAGCGGCCCGGCCGGCACGTCGATGGACGGCACCTACCTGAACGGCTTCTACGAGTCCGAACCGATCCAGTATCCGGAGACGGCCTACGCGCTGGCGAAGACCAACCAGTTCATGCTGAACGTGCCGAACGCGAAGGGCATCGCCGTGTACCTGGAGGACGAGCGCTTCGATCCGCTGCAGGGTACCGTGGACGCTTACGAGCGCACGCTGGACCTGCGCAGCGGCATCCTCGAACGCACGCTGCGCTGGACGTCGCCGTCCGGCCGCACCATCGACTACCGCAGCCGGCGCCTCGTCTCCTTCGACAACAAGCACCTGCTGGCGCTGCAGGTGCAGGTCACCCCCGTGAACTTCGCGGGCACCGTGCGCATCGTCGCGACACTGGACGGCGCCGTCAAAAACCTGGAAGCCGGCGACGATCCGCGCGTGGGCTCGGCCATCTCCGGCCCGACATTGGCGCTGCTGTCGGTGGAACACGACGAGCGCTTTGCCGCGCTGGTGCAGCGCACCCACAACAGCGGTTTTCACCTCGTCAGCGCCACCTCGATGCACGTCGGCACGGCGCACGAGGCCACGTTCGCGCAGGACGGGTTGCGGCTGGCGCAGACGTACACGGTCAACGCGGCGCAGGGGCAGCCGATCCACGTCACCAAATATGCCAGCTACCACTCGTCACGCGACTATCCGGAAGGCGAGCTGCTGGAACGCAGCCGCGCCGTGCTGGCACAGGCGGCACACGACGGCTTCGACGCGCTGGCGCAGCGCCAGGCCGACTATCTCACCGATTTCTGGCAGCAGGCGGACGTGCAGATCGACGGCGACGACGCGCTGCAGCAGGGCATCCGCTTCAATGCGTACCACCTGCTGCAGTCTGTGGGGCGCGACGGCAAGACCAATATCGCGGCGAAAGGCGTGACGGGCGAAGGCTACGAAGGCCACTATTTCTGGGACACGGAGATCTACATCTTCCCGTACTTCCTGTACAACAAACCGGAAATCGCCCGCAAACTGCTGGACTACCGCTGGGCGGGGCTGGAGTCGGCGCGGCGCCGCGCGCGGCAGATGTCGCACGAGCGGGGCGCGCTGTACCCGTGGCGCACCATCGCGGGCGAAGAGTGCTCGGCCTACTTCCCGGCGGGGACGGCGCAGTACCACATCAACGCGGACATCGCCTACTCCATCAAGCAGTACTGGGATGCGACGGGCGACATCGACTGGCTGCGCGCCAGCGGCGCGGAGATCGTCATGGAGACGGCGCGTATCTGGACGGGCATCGGCAGTTACGACCGCAAGGGCCGCTTCGTCATCAACGAAGTGACGGGGCCGGACGAATACACGGCCCTCGTCAACAACAACTACTACACCAATGCGATGGCGCAGCAGCACCTGCGCTTTGCCGCGACGGTGGCCGACAAGCTGGCCGCCGAGTACCCGGCCGACCACGCCCGCATCGCAGCGGCGATGGCGCTGGCGCAGGACGAACCGGCCGAGTGGCGCCGCGCCGCGGAGGCCATGTACCTGCCGTACGACACGGAGCTGGGCATCCATGAACAGGACGACAGCTTCCTGTCGAAGAAGCGCTGGGACTTCGCCAACACGCCGGCCGACAAGTATCCGCTGCTGCTCAACTACCACCCGATGGTGATCTACCGCCACCAGGTGTGCAAGCAGGCGGACGTGGTATTGGCGCTGCTGCTGCTGTCCGACCAGTTCACGCTGGCGGATAAACGGCGCGACTTCGATTACTACGAAGCCGTCACCACGCACGACTCGTCGCTGTCGTCGTGCATCTATTCGATCGTCGCCGCGGAGGTGGGCTACCAGGACAAGGCCTACGACTACTTCATGGAGACGGCTCGCATGGACCTGGACGACACCCACGGCAACACGCGCTACGGCGTCCACACGGCGGCCATGGCCGGCACGTGGCTGGGCGTGGCGTACGGCTTCGGCGGCATGCGCGTCGTCGATGGCGACGTCAGGTTCGCGCCGACGTCGCCGGCGCAGTGGCGCAGCTACCGCTTCCACATCCACCTGCACGGCTGCCTGCTGCGCGTGGCCGTCGATGCCGGCGGCACCACGTACACGCTGCTGCGCGGCGACGCCTTGCGCTTCCACCACCGCGACAAACCGGTCGTCATCACGCAGCAGAACGCCACACACACGGAGGCAGCATGAAACAGGCAGTCATCTTCGACCTGGACGGGGTCATCACCGACACCGCCCGCTATCACTACCTGGCCTGGAAGCGGCTGGCCGAATCGCAGGGCGTACACTTCGACGAGGCGTTCAACGAACACCTGAAGGGCATCGACCGCATGGGTTCTCTTGACCTGATCCTGGCATCCTCCACGCGCGTCTACACGCCGGAGGAAAAGCTGGCGCTGGCGACGGAAAAGAATGAGCACTACAAGGAGCTGATCGCCACGATGACACCAAACGACCTGCTGCCCGGCGCGGTGCAGGCACTGGACGAGTGCCGCGCCGCAGGGCTGAGGATCGGCCTCGCTTCTGTCAGCCGCAACGCTTTCACGGTGCTGGACCGGTTGGGCATCACGGGCAAATTCGATTACGTCGTCGACGCGGGCACGATCGCGCGCGGCAAGCCGGACCCGGAGATCTTCCTGGCCGCCGCCACGGCGCTGGGCGTGGCACCCGGGGACTGCTTCGGCGTCGAGGATGCGGTGGCGGGCGTCGCGTCGATCAAGTCCGCGGGGATGTATGCGGTGGGCGTTGGCGATCCGCACACGCTGCGCCAGGCCGATGTCGTGATACCGGACCTGACGCAGTTCAGGCTGGGCGACTACCTGGCGGCATAAAAATAACATTGGAGGAGACACCCCATGAAAAGCCGCCGCATCCTGTTCATCCTGTTCCTGATCTATTTTGTCTTCGCCATCCTGCTCAACAGCGTTGGCACGGTGATCCTGCAGATCATCAATAACTACGGTGTCAGCAAATCCGCCGCCAGCGTGCTGGAAGGTTTCAAGGACCTGCCGATTGCCGTCGTCTCGTTCCTGGTGGCGTCGTTCCTGCCGCGCCTCGGCTACAAGCGCGCCATGCTGATCGCTCTCGCCATCGTCACGCTGGCCTGCCTGGCGATGCCGCTGCTGCCGGCTTTTGCCACGGCCAAGCTGCTGTTCCTTGCCGTCGGCGTGTCGTTCGCGCTGATCAAGGTGTCGGTGTATTCGACGCTCGGTCTCGTCGCCACCAGCCGGCGTCACCACGCCGGCATCATGAACACGCTGGAGGGCTTTTTCATGCTGGGCGTCCTGTGCGCCTACTGGGTCTTCAGCTGGTTCATCGATTCCGCCGATCCGCGTTCGCACAGCTGGCTCAATGTCTACTGGCTGCTGGCCGCGCTGTGTGCCGTCACGTTCGTCCTGCTGCTGACGACGACTTTTGACGAGCACCTCGCGGCGCTGCCGGCCGAGCGCACGCCGGCACAGGATTTCGCCGCGATGCTGGCGCTGTTCTTCAAGCCCCTGGTCTGCATCTTCGTCATCACCGCGTTTTTATATGTCCTGATCGAGCAGAGCGTCGGCACGTGGCTGCCGACGTTCAACAATGAGATCCTGCACCTGCCGGCGGCGATGAGCGTGCAGGTGACCAGCATCTTCGCGGCGTGCCTTGCCGTCGGACGCCTGTCCGCCGGCATCGTGCTGCGCCGGATGCACTGGTATCCCGTGATGAACGCCTGCCTGCTGGGCATGGCCGCCGTCGTGCTGGTGGCGCTGCCGCTGACGCGCGATGCCGTGCCCGATGCCGGCATCACGTGGGCCAGTGCGCCACTGGCGACGTTCCTGTTCCCGCTGATTGGCCTGTTCATGGCGCCGATCTACCCCGGCATCAATTCCGTCATGCTCAGCTCCCTGCCGCAGCACCAGCATTCGGCGATGACGGGCCTTCTCGTGATCTTCTCCGCACTGGGCGGCACCACCGGCTCGCTGATCACGGGGTATGTGTTCGGCGCGTTCTCCGGCCACTTCGCGTTTTACCTGACACTGGTGCCCATCACCGTCGTGCTGGTGATGCTGTACTTCTTCCGCCGCGCCGTGGAAGGCAACGGCACGGGCGAGGCGGAGCCCTCCGCTATAATCCGCGGCTCGCATTGATGAACAGACGATGAACCTGAAAGCGCTGGCCGATACGCTCGGCATGTCCAAGACCACCGTCAGCCGGGCCTTGAACGGCTACCCGGAGGTCTCGGAACGCACGCGCGAACGGGTGCTGGCCGCGGCGGCGGCGGCGGGCTACCAGGCCAATCCCGCGGCGCGCACGCTCGCTGTGGGCCGCAGCAATGTCCTCGGCATCATTTATCCGCTGCTGCCCGCCGACCTGGGCGACCCGATGTTCCTGGACGTCGTGGGCGGCATGTCGGCGGCGCTGGAGTCGGCCGGCATGAATCTCATCATCGTCCCCGTCTCGCCCGCCAACGAAATGCCGACCTACCGCCAGCTGGTGCGCGGCCGCCGCGTCGATGGCCTCGTGGTCAGCCGCACGCTTGTCGACGACGAGCGCATCGCCTGGCTCAGCGACGCGGGTTTTCCATTTGTCGCGCATGGCCGCACGCGGCTGGATCGTCCTTACGCGTGGTTCGATTACGACAACGCGGCCGGCATCGAGCTGGCGGTCGAAGCGCTGCTGCGCCATGGGCACCGGCGCATCGCGCTGCTTGGCTCTCCCTTGCCGCTGCACTTCGCGCGCCAGCGCCGCGACAGTTTCACGGCGGCGCTGGCCGCAGCCGGCATCGCCGTCGATGCACACTACCTGATCGAATCGGCCATCGACCGGCGCAGCGGCTATCAGGCCATGCAGCGCCTGCTCGCGGTGTCGCCGCGGCCGACGGCCGTCATCGTCGACAACCACCTGTCCGGCGTCGGCGCGGTGCGGGCGCTGCTCGATGCGGGTGTGGCGATCGGCACGGAGATGTCGCTGATCGTCTGGGGTGGCATGGCCGATACGCTGGCGGGACTGGACGTGACGACGATCGACCAGCCGGACGCGCGCGCCGCCGGCGCGAAGATGGCCGTGATGCTGCTGGCGCTGTTGCAGGGCGCCTCGGCGGATACGTTGCAGGAGCTTTGGCAACCGCGCCTGCTGGCCGGTGCCACGGTGGGGCCGTGTTCTGCTGGCAGGGCCTAGGCCAGGATCAGGCGGTTGATGTAGCGGTCGAACGCGTCGGCAGCGGGATGCGGTTCCGGTTCATAGACATAGGCATAGCTGCGAAACAGCGAGTACTGGATCTGCAGCATCAGGCGTGGGCGCTCCGTCGGCGGCGCGCCCTTGTGCACGCCCGCGGTGTCCACGGCGAAGCCGAAACCGCGTTCGCCCATCGCGACGATCAGCCGTTCGGCGCCATACTCTTCGCTCACTTCACCATCGGTCTGTAAATGCAGCCGCATCGGCGCACGTGTCTGATGCGTGCCGCGCACGTACACATGCGGCCCGTCGCCGGGACCGACGTCGGTCAGGTAGACGATCACCTTGAAATAGCGCCAGTCCTCGGAATCGCGATGGAACGTCTGCAGGTCGCTGCCCAGCCCCGTCCGGGGGAAGGACCAGCGCACGCCCAGCTGGGAAATCGTCGGCTTGCAGCCGATATAGCTGGTGGCCAGTTCCAGCAGCCTGCGGTCGTTGGCCAGCGCCAGGATGTGCGGGCAGTGCACGATGTCGCTCAGGCTGTACTCGGCCAGCCTGGCGCTGGCGGGCACGCTGTCAATCGTGAAGGTCGATGCGGCGTCATGCCGGTCGGTCAGGGTACGCGGGACGAAATAGCGGTGGATGTCGTCGCACTGCGCGCGCGTGAGCACATTGCCCAGCGCCGCATAGCCTTCCGCGTGCAGGCGGTCCAGCAATTGTCGTTGCGCCGGCGGCGGCTCGGTGATGCCGGCGCCCTGGCGTACGCTGACCCACTGGCGGAACAGGCGGACGCACAGCCCGCGCAGAGGAGGCGACACGACGATACGCTGCAGGTAGTAGAAAAAACTGTTGGCGGGTTTGAAGCCGTGCCCCGGCGTCAGGCGTGCGTATCTCATTTACGGTCCTCATCAGGGGGAGGCCTGTACAACGAGTTACTACGTTAGCGGACGGGAACTTTCGCGTATTGATCAGCAGCAGATGCTGCTGGTGATGCGCAACGGGAGTTATGTATAAATCAATACCGTCGGCAAAATGGGGAGATGATTGTGACAGGCGAGGGCGGGCGCCTCGCCAGCTTTTAACATTGATAGATTTTGTTTAAGCGTGCGGATGCCGGAGGCAGCACGTCGGGGACAGGCACCTTTCTGCGGGTCTCCGACCCGCAGAAAGGTGCCTGTCCCCAGCGGCATCACATATTGCGGCGGTACTGGCCGCCCACCTCGAACAGCGCGGTCGTGATCTGCCCCAGCGAGCAGACGCGCGCCGCATCCATCAGCTTCTCGAACACGTTCTCGTTGTCGATGGCGGCCTGCTGCAGCGCTGCCAGCGCGGCCGGGCTTTCGGCTGCGTGGCGCGTGTGGAAGTCTTCCAGGCGGCGCAACTGCGACTGCTTCTCGTCGTCCGTGGAGCGGGCCAGCTCGATTGTCTGCGGCGCTTCGCTGCCCTTCGGATTGCGGAAGGTGTTGACGCCGATGATCGGCAGCGAGCCGTCATGCTTCTTGTGCTCGTACAGCAGCGACTCCTCCTGGATTTTGCCGCGCTGGTAGCCCGTTTCCATCGCGCCCAGCACGCCTCCCCGTTCGGCGATGCGCTCGAACTCCTGCAGCACCTGTTCTTCCACCAGGTCGGTCAGCTCGTCCATGATGAACGCGCCCTGGTTCGGGTTCTCGTTCTTCGCCAGGCCCCACTCGCGGTTGATGATCAATTGAATTGCCAACGCCCTGCGCACCGATTCGTCCGTCGGCGTCGTAATCGCTTCGTCGTAGGCGTTGGTGTGCAGCGAATTGCAGTTGTCGTAGATGGCGATCAGCGCCTGCAGGGTCGTGCGGATGTCGTTGAAGTCGATCTCCTGCGCGTGCAGCGAGCGGCCGGAGGTCTGGATGTGGTACTTCAGCTTCTGGCTGCGGTCGTTCGCGCCGTATTTGTCGCGCATCGTGACGGCCCAGATGCGGCGCGCCACGCGGCCCAGCACCGTGTATTCCGGGTCCATGCCGTTCGAGAAGAAGAACGACAGGTTCGGCGCGAAGTCGTCGATGTTCATGCCGCGTGCCAGATACGCTTCGACAAACGTAAAGCCGTTCGACAAGGTGAAGGCCAGCTGCGAGATCGGGTTCGCGCCCGCTTCGGCGATGTGATAACCGGAGATCGACACGGAGTAGAAATTGCGCACCAGGTGCTTCACAAAATATTCCTGGATATCGCCCATCACCTTCAGCGAGAATTCGGTGCTGAAGATGCACGTGTTCTGGCCCTGGTCTTCCTTCAGGATGTCGGCCTGCACCGTGCCGCGCACGTTCTGCAGCACCCACGCGCGGATCTGCGCCGCTTCTTCATCGGTCGGCTGGCGGCCCTTGTCGCGCGCGAACTTGTCCATCTGCTGGTCGATCGCCGTGTTCATGAACATGGCGAGGATCGTCGGCGCCGGGCCGTTGATCGTCATCGACACGGACGTCGTCGGGCTGCACAGGTCGAAGCCGTCGTACAGCGCCTTCATGTCGTCCAGCGTGGCGATCGAGACGCCCGAGTTGCCGACTTTGCCGTAGATGTCGGGACGCAGCGCCGGATCGGCGCCGTACAACGTGACGGAGTCGAAGGCGGTGGACAGACGTTTTGCGTCCAGACCTTCGGAGACGAGCTTGAAGCGGCGGTTGGTGCGGAACGCATCGCCCTCGCCGGCAAACATGCGGGTCGGGTCCTCGCCCTCGCGCTTGAACGGGAATACGCCGGCCGTGTACGGGAACGAGCCCGGCACGTTTTCCAGCATCAGCCAGCGCAGCAGCTCGCCGTGGTCCTCGTACTTGGGCAACGAGACCTTGCGGACCTTGTTGCCGGACAGCGTGTGGTAGACGAGGCCCGTACGGATTTCCTTGTCGCGGATTTTCACGACGAACTCGTCGCCCGCATACGCCGCCTGCACTTCCGGCCACGTCGTCAGCAGTTTTTTCGTGTTGGCGTCCAGCTGGTTATCGCGTTCGACGATGACGTCGTCGAAGTCCGCGCTCTTGCCGGCAAGCGCCAGCATGCGCTTCGCCTCAAGCAGTTGCTGGCGCTCGCGGGCCAGCACGGACTGACGTCGCACATTCTTATGGTAGCCACGCACCGCGTCCGCGATTTCGGCCAGGTAGCGGGCGCGCGCCGGCGGCACGATGACGTTCTTGCCGGAGCTGAAGCGCACGTCCACCGGCGCCAGCTTGCCGGGCTGCGTGTGCAGGCCGTGTTCCGACAGTTTCGGCAGCAGCCCCTGGTACAACGCCGTGACGCCGTCGTCGTTGAAGCGCGACGCCTGCGTGCCGTACACCGGCATCTCTTCCGGGCGCTTGCTCCACAGTTCGCGGTTGCGTTGATACTGCTTGGCCACGTCGCGCAGCGCGTCCTGCGCGCCCTTGCGGTCGAATTTGTTGATGGCGATGAAGTCGGCAAAATCGAGCATGTCGATTTTCTCCAGCTGCGACGCGGCGCCGAATTCCGGCGTCATCACGTACATCGACACGTCCACGTGCGGCACGATGGCGGCGTCGCCCTGGCCGATGCCGGACGTTTCGACGATGACGAGGTCGAAGCCCGCGACCTTGCATGCCCGGATCACGTCCGGCAGCGCCTGGGAAATCTCCGAGCCCGCTTCACGTGTCGCCAGCGAGCGCATGAACACGCGCGCCTGGCCATTCCACGGATTGATCGCGTTCATGCGGATGCGGTCGCCCAGCAGCGCACCACCGGATTTGCGGCGCGACGGGTCGATCGAGATGATGGCGATGTTCAGGGTGTCGTTCTGGTCCAGGCGGATGCGGCGGATCAGTTCATCCGTCAGCGACGACTTGCCGGCGCCGCCCGTGCCGGTGATGCCGAGGGTCGGCGTCGCCAGTTCATCGGCCGCCACCAGCAATTGCTGGCGCAGCTCGGGCGCGGCGCGGTCGTTTTCCAGCGCCGTGATCAGCTGGGCCAGCGGGCGATGGCGTGCGGCGATATCCCCTTCCTGCAGCGGCGCCAGCGACGTGGGCGAATACTGCGACAGGTCGATGTCGCACTGCTGCACCATCCACTGGATCATGCCGACCAGACCCATGCGCTGGCCGTCTTCCGGGCTGAAGATGCGCGTGACGCCATATTCGTGCAGCTCGGCGATCTCGGAGGGCACGATCACGCCGCCGCCGCCGCCGAACACCTTGATATGCGCGCCGCCGCGCTGGCGCAGCAGGTCGATCATGTACTTGAAATATTCGACGTGGCCGCCCTGGTAGCTGGAGATGGCGATGCCCTGCACGTCTTCCGCCAGCGCGGCGGTGACGACGTCGTCGACGGAGCGGTTGTGGCCGAGGTGGACGACCTCGACGCCGTTCGACTGCAGGATGCGGCGCATGATGTTGATCGAGGCATCGTGGCCATCGAACAGTGAGGCGGCCGTAACGAAGCGCACCTTGTTGGCCGGCCGCGCGTGGTCGGCTTCGGCGGCGAGGGTCTTGGCGGAGGTCAGATCGTTCATGAGATTCCCTGGAATTTCGACGGATCGTGCGATCCGATTATATGACGTTTACGTTAACGTAATAACGACGTAAAAACTGCGCGTAAAGCCGCTGAAAACCGGTGACAGACACCTATTTCCACATCGTGGAAATAGGTGTCTGTCACCGGTTTTTTTCACGATGCTGGCTATGCCGCGTGCTGGCGGGCGCCGCCGAAGGCTGCCAGCAGCCTGGCCTTGTCGGCGTGGAACGTGGCGACCGCTTTTTCTTTCACGTGGCCGAAGCCGCGGATCTTTTCCGGCAGCGCTGCGATCGATACGGCCTGCTCGTAGTTTGCAGCGCTCATCCCGGCCAGAAGCTCGGCGACGATCTGGCGGTATTCGCCGATCAACGCGCGTTCCATCTTGCGCTCCTCGGTGCGGCCGAAGATGTCGAACGCGCCGCCGCGCAGGCCTTTCATTTTCGCCAGCACGCTGAACGCCTTCCACATCCACGAGCCGTATTCCGCTTTGACCAGATGCCCCTTGGCGTCCTTCTTCGAAAACAGCGGCGGCGCCAGGTTGAACTTCAGGCTGAAGTCGCCCTCGAACTGCGACTTCAACTGCTCGACAAAGCGGCCGTCCGTGTACAGGCGCGCCACTTCGTATTCGTCCTTGTACGCCATCAGCTTGAACAGCGATTTGGCGACCGCCATCGACAGCCGGTTCGGCAGCCCCAGTGCCGTCTCGCGCTCGCGCACCTGCATCACCAGTTGTTCGTACTGCGCCGCATACGCCGCGTTCTGGTAGCCCGTCAGGAAGTCGATGCGCTTCTTGATCACGCTGTCCAGGCTTTGCGGCATCTGCATGACGATGGCCTGCGTCGGCGTCGCGGTCAGCTCGACCTTCTTCACGTCCACGGCGGCGCGGCGGCCCCACAGGAAGCTCTTCTTGTTCGATTCGACAGCGACACCGTTCATCTCGATGGCGCGCAGCAGCGCCGCTTCGGACAGCGGGATGCGGCCGCGCTGCCAGGCGTAACCCAGCATGAACAGGTTGGCGGCGATCGAGTCGCCCATCAGCGCCGTGGCCAGCTTGGTCGCGTCGATGAAGTCCGCCGCATCGGCACCGCCGACGGATTCGACGATCAGTCCGCGCACTTCCTCGGCCGGGTACTGCCAGTCGGCGTTCTGCGCAAACGTGCCGGGTGGCTGCTCGTGCAGGTTGACGACGGCCAGCGTGCGGCCGGGACGCATTTTCGACACCGCATCGGCCGCGCCTGCGGTCAGCATGTCGCAGCCCAGGATCAGGTCCGCTTCACCGGTGGCGATGCGCTGGGCGCGCAGGTGCGCCGGCGACGTGGCGATCTTGACGTGCGACGTGACGGAACCGTTCTTCTGCGACATGCCCGTCATGTCCAGCACCGAAGCGCCTTTGCCTTCCAGGTGCGCGGCCATGCCCATCAGCGCGCCGACGGTGATGACGCCTGTGCCGCCGATACCGTTGATCAGGATGTTGTACGGCTGCTCGCAGTCCGGCAGGCGTGGCTGCGGCAGCACGCCCCAGTCATCCGGCGCTTTACTCACGCCCGTCTTGGATTTCTTCAGGGTGCCGCCTTCGACGGTGACGAAGCTGGGGCAGAAGCCCTTCACGCACGAGTAGTCCTTGTTGCAGCTGGACTGGTCGATGGTGCGCTTGCGGCCGAACTCCGTTTCCTTCGGCAGGATCGACACGCAGTTCGACTGCACGCCGCAGTCGCCGCAGCCTTCGCACACGGCCTCGTTGATGACCATCCGCTTATTCGGATCCGGGAACTCGTTCTTCTTGCGGCGGCGGCGCTTCTCGGCGGCGCAGGTCTGGTCGTAGATCAGTACCGTGCAGCCGGGCAGGTCGCGCAGCTCGCGCTGGACGTCGTCCATGTCCTTGCGGTCGTGCAGCGTGACGGTGGCCGGCAGGTTCGAGCGGTCGGCATAGCGCGACAGGTCTTCGGTGACCAGCGCGATGCGCTTGATGCCCTCGGCCGCCATCTGCTGCGCGATCATCGGCACGGAGACGGTGCCGTCGACCGGTTGCCCGCCCGTCATCGCCACCGCATCGTTGTACAGGATCTTGTAGGTGATGTTGACCTTGGCCGCGACGGCGGCGCGAATGGCCAGGTAACCGGAGTGGAAGTAGGTGCCGTCACCCAGGTTCTGGAACACGTGCGGCACGGTGGAGAACGCGGCCTGGCCGATCCACGGCGTGCCTTCGCCGCCCATGTGCGTCGTCAGCTTGTTCATCTCCGGGTAGATCGACGTGGCCATCACGTGGCAGCCGATGCCGGCCAGCGCGAAGCTGCCCTCCGGGACTTTCGTCGACGTGTTGTGCGGACAGCCGGAGCAGTAGAACGCGGGACGGAACGGGGTGCTGATGGCCTTCTTCAGCACTGCATCCTTCGCGTCGAGGAACGTCAGGCGCGCCTTGATCTGGTCCTGGATGTGGGTGTCGTCGATGTAGCGTTTTACACGCGAGGCGATTACTCGTGCCACTTGCGAGACGGAGAAATCGGCCTTCGGCGGCAGCAGCCATTCGCCGCGCGGGGCGACCCATTCGCCCTTGTCGTCGAACTTGCCGATAACGCGCGGGCGCACGTCGTCGCGCCAGTTGTACAGCTGTTCCTTCAGCTGGTATTCGACGAACTGGCGCTTCTCTTCGACCACCAGGATCTCGTCCAGCCCTTGCGCGAATTCGCGCACCGAGTCCGGCTCCAGCGGCCACGGCATCGACACCTTGAACAGGCGCAGGCCGACCTTCGCGGCCATGTCCTCGTCGATGCCCAGTTCTTCCAGCGCTTCCAGCACGTCCAGGTACGATTTACCGGAAGCGATGATGCCCAGCTTCGCGTTCGGGTTGTCGATCGTCGTGTGATTCAGCTTGTTTTCACGCGCGTAGGCCAGGGCCGCGTAGATCTTGTAGTCCTGCATCAGCGCTTCCTGATTGCGCGCCTGCTGGCCCAGCGGGATCGACGACAGGCGGGCATTCAGCCCGCCTTCCGGCATGGCGAAGTCCTGCGGCAGTTTGACCTGCACGCGGAACGGATCGGCATCGACGGAGGCCGACGATTCGACGGTGTCGGCCAGCGCCTTGAAGGCGACGGCACAGCCGGAGAAGCGCGACATCGCCCAGCCATGCACGCCCAGGTCCAGGTATTCCTGCACATTGCACGGGTACAGCACGGGAATCATGCAGGCCGAGAAAATGTGGTCGGACTGGTGCGGCAGCGTGGACGAGTACGCGCCGTGGTCGTCGCCGGCGACCAGCAGGATGCCGCCGTGCTTCGACGTGCCGGCATGGTTCATGTGCTTGAAGACGTCGCCGCAGCGGTCCACGCCGGGGCCCTTGCCGTACCACATGGCGAACACGCCATCGTATTTCGACGGGCCGATCAGGTCGACCTGCTGCGAGCCCCAGACGGCAGTCGCAGCCAGATCCTCGTTCACGCCCGGCACGAACTGGATGTGGCTCGCTTCCAGGTGCTTTTTCGTCTTCCACAGCGTTTCGTCCAGGCCGCCCAGCGGCGAGCCGCGGTAGCCGGAGATGAACCCGGCGGTGTTCAGGCCGGCTTTCTCGTCGCGGATCTTCTGCATCATCGGCAGGCGCACGAGGGCCTGGATACCGGAGAGGAAGATCTTGCCGGACGTGGCGGTGTATTTGTCGTCGAGGGTGACGTCGTTCAGAACGACTGGCTGCGCGGGCGCGGCGTCATGCAGGGACGCGGCGGCACCCATTGCCGGGGTATCGGGCATGGCTTGTCTCCAAAATGCTTTATTTCGGTTGCGCCTGGCTTTGGTCCGCCGGATGGGCGAAGGCTGGCTCAGGCTACGTGGCCGCTTTTTGCGGCGCTGCCCACTCTGGCGGTGGTTGACGTGTCAGTCTACGCCTTGGTTGACGTATACGGAAATAGCGTTTGGGGATAGGGGTATAAGAAATTGTGATGGCTGGTGTGATAAAGGTCGGGGACAGGCACCAATCACGGGCCATTCGGCCCGAGATCGGAGCCAGTCCCCGGTGCTTCTTACAGCAACTTCGCCCCGGGCCATGCATCGCCTGTGCACAGCTGCCCGGCGACGTCGACGGCCAGCTTGCTGATCGCGCTGGCCGCATTCGTCAGCGGCAGCGTGCGCGAAGCGCACAGCACGACGGTGCGGGAAATGGCGGGGCTGTGGATGGGCAGGGCGCGCATCAGGCCGCGCTCGATCTCGGGCAGCACGGGCGCCACCGGCAGGATCGTCGCGCCCATATCGGCCATCAGCGCCGACTTCAGGATGGCAATGGAATTGATTTCGATGACATCTTGCGGCGCCAGCCCGGCGCCGTGTGCCACCGCTTCGATGCGGGGCCGCACGCCGTGCTGCAGGCCGGGCAGGATCAGCGTGGCTGCCAGCGCTTCCTGCAGCGTGACCTCCGTGCGCTGGGGGAACCAGCGCGCGTCCGTGCGGCAGATGAAGCACAGCGATTCCTCCGCCAGCGGCGTCGTCACGAACGGGGTCAGCTGACCGTCGTCGAACAGTACCGCCAGGTTGACGCGGCCGGACTTGAGCTGCTCCGCAAGATTGCCCGTCAATTCCTCCGTCAGTTGCAGGGTGATGTCCGGGTACTGTGCCCGTGCCGCCTCGAGCAAGGGCAGCGCCAGGGCGGCGGAGATGCTGTGCGGCAGGCCGAGCGTGACGCTGCCGGATGGCCGCGCCGACTGCGTCACCGCCGAACGGGCATCCGCCACCTGCTTCAGGATCGCCTGCGCGTGCTCATAAAACACCTTGCCGGCGTCCGTGCTGTGCACGCCCTGGGCCGTGCGGTGCAGCAGTTGCGCGCCCAGGTCGGCCTCCAGCTGGCGCAGCTGCTGCGTCAGCGCGGGTTGCGCAACATGCAACACGCCGGCCGCCCGTGACAGCGAGCCGTGATCCACGATTGCAACAAAATAGCGGAGTTGACGCAGTTCCATAAGAATTCCGGTGCCTTAAACTTATGATTAGTCCCGTAAGGCAACTGTTTGGTTATACTCCCATTGTAGCGCTCGCCGCTTAACCACCGCAGGTTGCCATGTTGAAGAAAGTCGACGCCTCCCAGTTAAAGGTGGGCATGTATATCCATGATCTCAGTTGCGACTGGATGGACCATCCATTCGTGCGCAGCCGCTTCGCCATTACGACCGAAGCCGAGATCCGCAAGATTCTCAACGCCGGTATCCGCCAGGTGGTGATCGACTCGTCGCGCGGCCTGGATGTGCGGGACGCGCCCACGTTGCGCGAAGCGGAGGCGGCCATCGAGCAGGAAGTTGTCGAGATCGCCAGCGCGCCGGCGCGGCCCATCCGCGTGTCGCTGGCCGAAGAGCTGCAGCGCGCGGCCCGCATCCGCCAGCAGGCGTCGGGACTGGTGCGCAACGTCATGGCCGATGCGCGCCTGGGCAAGGCCATCGAGATCGGGGCCGTGGAGCCGGTCGTGCAGAACATCACCGAATCCATCCTGCGCAATCCGGGCGCGCTGGTGGGCCTGCTGCGCATCAAGAACAAGGACGACTACACGTTCCTGCATTCCGTCAGCGTCTGCGCGCTGCTGGTGGCGTTCTGTCACTCGCGCGACCTGGAGGACGACATCACCCGCGAGGCGGGCCTCGGCGGCCTGCTGCACGACACGGGCAAGGCGCTGGTGCCGGACGAGATCCTGAACAAGCCGGGCCGCCTGACGGACGCGGAATTCGACATCATCCGCAAGCACCCGGAAGACGGCTACCAGATCCTGCTGCAGTCGCCCGACGTGGGGCCGATCCCGCTGGACATCACACGCCATCACCACGAGCGCCGCGACGGCAGCGGCTACCCCGACAAGCTGGCCGGCGACAACATTTCCGAGCTGGCGCAGATGGCGTCGATCGTCGACGTCTACGACGCCATCACGGCCGACCGGGTGTATCACAAAGGCATCCCGGCCGCGGCGGCGCTGCGCAAGATCTATGAGTGGAGCAAATTCCATTTCGATCCGCAGCTGGTGCAGCAGTTCATGCGCTGCGTCGGCATCTACCCCGTCGGCACGCTGGTGCGGCTCGAATCCGGGCGCCTCGGCGTGGTCGTGGAACCGCACGAGACGAACCTGCTGTCGCCCAAGGTCAACGTGTTCTTCAACACGAAGACGAACGTCTACATCAAGCCGGAGATGGTCGATCTGGCGCGCGGCCTGGGATTCGGCGGCGCCGAGAAGATCGTCGGCCACGAGGATCCCGCGCAGTGGAAGGTCGATCCCATGCGCTTCCTGGTCGTTTGATGAACTGAAGATGAGGGGCCGGGCCAGCGGCCCGGATCAGAAGAATTCCGCCGTATCGTTTGATTCCACCGTCGCCAGCAGGCCGCCACTGACCAGTTCGTCATAGTGGCATGCCATGTTGCGCCCGTGGCTCTTGGCGTAGTACAGCGCCTGATCGGCGCGACCCAGGATGATGACGGGCGCTTCGAACGCGCTGATGCTGACGAAGCCGACACTGACGGTGACCTTGCCCACCTGCGGGAAGTCGTGCTGCTCCACGTTCATGCGGAAGCGGTCGATGATTTTCTTGGCGTTGTCCAATGTGGTCGAGCGCAGCAGCACGACGAATTCCTCGCCGCCGAAGCGGAACACGCGGTCCTGCGCCCGGAACGACGATTGCAGCAGGTTGGCGATCAGGATCAGCACTTCGTCGCCATACAGGTGGCCGAACTTGTCGTTGACGTGCTTGAAGTGGTCGACGTCGACGACGGCCAGCCACTGCTTCTCTTCCTCGCAATGCTGGCGCCGCTCCGGTTCGCCCGGCGGCAGCGACAGCTGGTCCTGCTCCGCGCTGCTGGCCTGCAGCATCTTGGCCAGCTGGTCGTCGAACGTTTTCCGGTTCAGCAGGCCCGTCAGCGAATCGCGTTCGCTGTAATCGAGCAGATTCTGGAAGTTGCGATAGACGCTGACGATGCCGCCGATGACGTGGATGGTGTCGCTCGTATAAGGTGTCGGATTGACGATTTCCAGGCACGTGTCGGCCTTGTCACCCAGCCAGATCGGCAGCCATAGCGTATGGCGGCCGTGCTCGTCCATCTGGTCCGCACTGGCTTCGTGGCGCGCGATGCACGCGGCCAGCGCCGGATAGCAGCTGATCGGATCGCCGGGACTGGCGGGATCGGGATGGTCTTCCATGCGCGCGGGCTGGCCCGCCGTCACCACGGCGCGGGAACGCACGAACAGTTGGTCCCGCACGGCGGCAAGCGTCAGCACGCGTGCCTGGGTGGCACCCGCGAGCTCCTGCACCGCCGAGATCACGGAGATGTCCAGCATCGTGTGATCGCGGTGGCCGGTCATGTCCACCATGTGTTTCAGTAGGGAATCCATGCTCGTTCTCTGAAGTATCAAGACGCGCGCCGCATTATGTTTCCGAAAAATCAAGGCACACAGTGACGCACAGCACGAGGCCTTTCCTAAAGACAGCTGATCAGCATAAATGTTTTTTGCTTTCGCAGCAATTATCGTTTGCGAAAATTCTTGA
>Ga0308166_1002414_pt1 | contig 17359 bp, 17 predicted proteins | sample PhyCR2_2_FD_202137 | JGI IMG/M metagenome (GOLD analysis project Ga0308166, IMG submission 202137) | Phyllosphere microbial communities from UC Gill Tract Community Farm, Albany, California, United States - DLSLCC.R2 | ecosystem: Host-associated > Plants > Phyllosphere > Unclassified | place... | reverse complement strand
GAAGGCGATGTCTGGAATCGTTGAAACTGCTTGCACGTTTTAATTCGCATACGGTCCGGCTCTATTAATCGCTTTGTAATGAAAATAAAACAAGGAGCGGCGCGGATTGTATTCATTGATATCGGTCTGGTATTTCCTTCATTACTAAAAAAGAACGGAACTGTCGTTTAAACGATAAATTCCACATCGATCCTTGCCGCATGGAAATCATCTGTGTAGACTCGGTATCACTGCTGTCTCTTCCCATGGTGTTTCATGCCTGACAGCGTCATGATTGATGAATACTTGTAATCGAATTAATCCACATATTTTCACGTCATCGCGGTCGTGATATTCGATCATGCCCGGTTGACGTTCCCCGAAACGATTTCCACATCTTGCCAACATGACTATCCGAACCCGCCTGATGGCAACCATGGCATTGCTGAGCTTCCTGATGATCTTCATCGGAACCGCCGGCATCCTGGCCCTGAACGACACCAATGCCGTTCTCAAGAACGTCAACGAAAACGCCATGGTTTCCATGAAATCGATCATGGACGCCCAGATCCAGATCGACCGCGCGCGCCTCTCGATCGACCGCGTCGCCCTGCAGCCGGATGCGGACAATGCCGCCGACACGCTGAGCCGTGCCGAGGGCTTCCTCGGCGCCAGCGACAAGGCCTGGGCGCGCTACGCCGCGCTACCGTTCGACGACGGCGAACAGGCAATGGCCGGCGCGACCGACGCGGCGCGCCAGGTCCTGGTCAAGGACGGTATCCGCTCCGCCATCAAGGCGCTGCGCGACCGGAACCAGCCCGAGATCGACCGCCTGATGCTGAGCGAGGTGACGCGCCTGTTCCGCATCTACACCGACAGCGCCGAAAAGCTGTCGTCCTACCAGATGGAATCGGCCACCAGGCAGTACAACGAGAGCCAGGCCGCCTACCATCGCAACATGGCGTTCTCGGTCGGCGCCATCGTCATCGGCCTGGTCGTGGCCCTGATCTCGACCGTGCTGCTGCTGCGCGCGGTCATGCGCCCGCTGACCCAGGCCCTCGACCACTTCAACGCCATCGCCGACGGCAAGCTGACCAATTCGATCGACACCACGCGCAAGGATGAGATGGGCAAGCTGATGAGCGGCCTGGCGAAGATGCAGGACAGCCTGGCGAACACGGTACGCAGCGTACGCAGCGGCAGCGACGCGATCGCCACCGCCAGCAGCGAGATCGCGGCCGGCAACCTGGACCTGTCGCGCCGCACCGAACAGCAGGCCGCCAGCCTGGAAGAAACCGCGTCCTCGCTCGAGGAACTGACGTCGACCGTGAAGCAGAACTCGGACAATGCGCGCCAGGCCAACCAATTGGCCGGCTCGGCCTCGAACGTGGCGGTGAAGGGCGGCGAGATCGTGTCGCGCGTGGTCGACACCATGGCCTCGATCAGCGCATCGTCGGACAAGATCGCCGACATCATCGGCGTCATCGACAGCATCGCCTTCCAGACCAACATCCTGGCGCTGAACGCGGCAGTCGAGGCGGCGCGCGCCGGCGAGCAGGGACGCGGCTTCGCCGTGGTCGCCACCGAGGTGCGCAACCTGGCCCACCGCTCGGCCAGTGCCGCCAAGGACATCAAGCAGCTGATCACCGACTCGGTGGAGCAGGTCTATACCGGCAGCGCGCTGGTGAACGAAGCCGGCGCGACGATGGAAGAAATCGTCACCAGCGTACGCCGCGTCACCCAGATCATGGACGAGATCAGCTCGGCGGGCGGCGAGCAGGAAGCCGGGATCGAGCAGATCAACACCGCCGTGGCCGAGATGGACGTCGTGACCCAGCAGAATGCCGCCCTGGTCGAGGAAGCGGCCGCGGCTTCGCAGGCGATGCAGGAGCAGGCCGCCAGGCTGGCGGAGATGATGAGCGTGTTCCAGGTCGGCGGCAACGCGCAGCCGCAGCCGGCGGTGCAGCAGCCGGCGGCTGGCCGCAGCGCCATGCCGGCCTATCGCCAGCTGGCGTAAGCGCGCCGGCGGGTCAGCGCGTCTTCGTGAACGGCGCCGTCATGCCCAAGAGGGCGGGCAGGTTTTCCAGCCCGCCCGCCAGCGCGCGGCACAGCAGCAGCAGCGGCAGGTAGACCACGAAGGTCCAGGCATTCTCTTCGCCGAGCAGGGCGCGGTAGGCCGCCACCACGGCCAGCACCACGAACATGTGCGACAGGTAGAGCTCATAGCTGAGCTCCCCCATGCGCGCCAGCCAGTGCAGGCCGCGCCGCGGCGCCACCGGATGCGCGTAAAAGGCAAGCAGCAGCAGGCAGGCGCCGATGCACACCCAGTACAGGCCGGACCTGAACAGGTGCCGCCAAAGCAGGTCGCTCCAGACAAAGGCGAGCACCAGGCACAGCGCACCGCACCAGGCCAGGGCCCGCGCCTGTCGGCGCGACGGCCTCCAGCGCCGCGCCAGCAAGGCGGCCAGCACGCCCCAGGCAATCGCCGCCATGCCGGGCAGGTAGGCCTTTTCGCGCCAGACTTCGTCCTGGGTCGGCACCAGGTCGCGCAGCGGGGCCAGCGCCAGTGCCCACAGCAACAGCAGGCCGACCAGCAGCCGGCGCGGCAGGCACAGGCAAAGCAGCGGGAAGCCGAGATAGAACACTTCCTCGATCGACAGCGACCACAACACGTCCCACCCGGCCGGCGCCCAGCCGGTGCGGCCTTCGTACCAGTTGAAGGTGAAGCTCAGCGCCGAGGCCAGCAAGCCCAGGGTGGATTGTTCGCCTTCCGGTGCGAAGCCGGGCACGTCGCACAAGGCCAGGACGCTCAAGGGCACCAGGATCAGCACCAGCAGCGGCAGGATGCGCCGCGCGCGTGCGGCATAGAAGCGGCGCAGGCGGATCGCCGCCAGGCTGCCGTCGTGGTCGATGATGCGCGTCGCGATCAGGAAGCCCGAGATGACGGAGAAGACGAAGACCGCTTCGTAGCCGTTGAAGCTGACGGCATCGACCAGGCGCTTCGGCACCCACTCGGCGAGCAGGCTGGGGCCGAGCGGCAGGCGGAAGGGCAGGGCCAGGTGGTGCACGACCACCAGCAGGATCGCCAGGCCGCGCAGGCAGTCGATGCCGAAGTTGCGGGTGCGCGCAGGCGGCGCGGCGTGCTCCAGCGGCCTGGCCGCGTCATGGGTGTCGAGGGTGGCGCTGGTCATCGGCGGGCGGCGTCCTGTCGGGTGATGGAAGCGATACCGTCGAGGATCGCATACGCCGCCTCGACGCGGGCGGGAATCGGCAGGTTTTTATTGGCCAGCATGACGATGCCGATCTTCCTGTCCGGGATGAAGGCGACGTAGCTGCCGAAGCCGCGCGTGGAGCCGGTCTTGTTGAACAGCGTGCCCGGCGGCGGCGGCGCCGCCGCGGGCCTGGTGGCCGGGTTGGCTTCCTGGATCATGGCCGGTGCATTCCCTTCCAGTACGCGCTGCAGGCGCAAGGGAGCGCGGTACTGTTCCCAGCCCAGTCCCTGCACCATGACGCCCACCTGGTAATGGCCGACCTGCGTGTCTTGCACCGCCCGGCGCAGCGTCGGGTCCAGGCGGCCGGGTTCGATGTTGGCCTGGACGAAGCGGACCAGGTCGGCGCTGCTGGATTTCACGCCGTAGCTTTCCGCATCGAGGATGCCGGGGCCGACCCGCACCGGCTTGTCGTCCGCATCGTAGCCCCAGGCGTAGTCGGGCATGGCGGAATCGGGTACGCGCACGTAACTGTGGCGCAGGCCGAAGGCGGGGAAGATCCGCCGTTCGAGGGCGTCGCCGAAGTCCGATTCCAGCGCCAGCGCCGTGATGCGCCCGAGCAGGCCGATGCTGGGATTCGAGTAGCGCCGCTGCGTGCCCGGCGCCGCGTCCGGGCGCCACTGCGCCAGCCAGGCCAGCAGCTGGCGGTCGTCCTGCACCTCGTCGGGCACCTGCAAGGGCAGGCCGGCCGCGGTATAGGTGCCGAGTTCGAGCAGGGTGGCGCGGTCGAGCGGGCTGCCTTTCAGGGCCGCGATGTAGCGGCCGGGGTGGTCGCCCAGCGACAGCTTGCCGCTGGCCTGGGCATGGGTGGCCAGCGTCGCCGTGAAGGTCTTGCTGACCGAACCGAGGTCGAACAGCGTGTGCTCGGTGACCGGTTTCGCCGGCGCCGTCGCGGCAAGGCCATAGTTGAAGAACATGGCCTTGCCGTCCACCGTGAGCGCAATCGCCATGCCGGGCACGCCGTACCGCGCCATGACGGGCCGCACGGCGCGGTCGACAATGGGCCGGATGGCGGCGGCATCCGCCGGGGCGGGGGCAGTGGCGTTGGCCGCGTTGGCGGCGTGGGCGGGGACGACACTCAGGCAGGCGAGTGCGAGGGCGAGGCGGATCATGCGGGCTCCTGTCGATGTAAAGGCTGGCGCAAAGTATAGGCGCGCCGATGCGGGCGGAAACAGCGCGGCCATCCCGCCGCGCCGGTGTTTCGTCACATCGCCGCCTTGACGGCATCGAGATGGCGTTCGCTGACCGCCACCACGCCGCCGCAGCGCAGGGTCAGGCGCCAGGTGGCGTCGCCGGTGCTGTCCAGGCGCGCGATCTGGTCGCGCCGCACGATGGCGCCGCGGTGCACGCGCAGGAAAACAGCGGGCCGCAGCAGCGCTTCCATGCTGCCCAGGGTGATGCGGTGCAGGACCGTGCGCGCAGCCAGGTGCAGCTGGACGTAGTTGCCGGCCGATTCCACCCAGCAGATGTCGGCGATGGCGATGCGCTCGATACGCCCGACCGAGCGCACGTTCAGGTGCGTGGCGTGTGCGGCATGCCCGCTCCCGTGCCGGGTCTCGCCGGCATCGACATAATCGCGCAGGCCCGCGCCATACGCCGCGCGCTGGCGTCCGCGCAGCATGGCCGCGCTGCGCTCGATGGCCTGGGCCAGCCGCGCATCGTCGAGCGGTTTCAGGAGGTAGTCGAGCGCGTGTACCTCGAAGGCCTCGACCGCATGCGCGCCGTGCGCGGTGACGAAGACGATCAGCGGCGGCTCGCGCAGGCGGCTCAGTTCGCGCGCCAGCACCAGCCCGGACTCGAGCGGCATCCCGATATCGAGGAAGACCACGTCCACCTCCTGGCCGGCGAGGACCGTGCGCGCCTCTCCCGCGCCCGCGCATTCGGCCGCCAGCTGCCAGTCCGGCCAGGCCCGCATCGCCAGACGCAGGTTGGTGCGGCCGGGCGGTTCGTCGTCGACGATCAGGTAGCGGATGGCCATGTTCTAGTCCTCCGCGCCGAGCGGCAGGCGCACCTCGGCGACGAAGCGCTCTCCCTGGCGACCGGCCTGCAGCGAGGCGCCCGGATGCATCAGGCGCAGGCGCTCGCGCGTGTTGGCCAGTCCCAGCCCCGCGCCGGGATTGGCCGGCGTGCCGGGACCGGCGGGGTTGGTGACGCGGATGGCCAGGGCGCCGCCTTCCTGCGCGAAGCCCAGGCGGATGTCGCCGCGACCGGCGCGGCAGTCGAGGTCGTGGCGCAGCGCGTTCTCGATCAGCGGCTGCAGCAGCAGGGGCGGGCAGGGAACGTCGTGCAGCAGCGGGCCGTCGCCCTCGATGTGCACCTGCAGGCGCTCGCCATAGCGCCAGGTAGCCGCGCACGAAGCCGAGTTCCTCGGCCACCGTGGAGCTGCTGCGCGTGCTGGCCGCCAGCGCATAGCGCAGCAGCTCGCTCAGGCGGCCGATGCCGCCCAGCGCGAGCGCCGTGTCGCCGCCGCGCACCAGGGCGCTGATCGCGTTCAGGGCGTTGAACAGGAAATGCGGTTCGAGCTGGGCGCGCAGCGCCAGCATGCGCTGTTCTTCCAGCGCCAGGCGCAGGTGCAGCATATCGGTCTGCGAGCGCTGCCAGGCCAGCTCGCGTTCGCGCGCGCGGCGCCAGGTGTGCAGGGCCAGCACCGCCGCAAAGGTGGCGCTGGCCGAGAACCAGCCGACCAGCAGCATCTTCCGGAACAACTGCCAGACGTCGCCGGGGCTGGCGATGTGCAGGTAGCCGCGCATCCAGGCCATCCAGGTCCACTGCGCGGGCTGGAACACCAGCACCAGGCCGAGGAAGAGCGCGAACACATGGCGCGGGCGCTCGGTGAGGAAGGGCCAGCGCGCCAGCGCCATCGACAGGCCGGCGCTCAGCACGATCAGCGGCACCGCGTATTCGAGGAACCAGGTGGCGAGCAGGGCGGGGTAGTGGCTGTCGACGCCCACGCGCAGGTTGTCGCTGTAGGTCTGCAAGGCGCCGAGGGCGCTGATCGCCGTCCACAGCAGCATGGCCAGGGCGATGGTTTTCGCTGCGGACGCAGGCGCGGGCGGGGAGAATGGGAGGCAGTCCTTCATCGACAAAAGTATAACAGTGGCAACAATTGTCGGGACGGCGGCCGCGCCGCGGCCGTCACACGAAACCGGTGTTTCGTCCCGCCGCTGCTGCCGGCGCGTGCGCGGCGCCGCAGAATCGGCACCCACCGACACCTTTCAGGAGCACCCTTGAAACGACTGATCCTTGTCCTGGTCCTGCCTTGTTGCCTGTCTGCCGCCGCCGCGCCCTATCAGCTCGACGCCACCGAGGTGCGCGACATCCGTTCGGCAAGCCTGAAGCGCGACTACCAGTTGCTGGTGGCGCTGCCCGACTCGTACGCCAGCTCGACGCGCCGCTATCCCGTGCTGTTCGTCACCGATGCCAACTACGCTTTTCCGGTGGTGCGCAGCATCGCGCAGCGCCTGGCGAAACACGCCGGCATGGAAGAGGTGATCGTGGTCGGCCTGTCGTATGCGGCAGGCGACACGCCGGCCTACAGCCGCCGCCGCGACTACACGCCGAGCACGCCGCGCGGGCAAACCTATTCCTCCGACATGCCCGGCCGCGCGCCCGCCTTTGGCGAAGCCGCCGCCTATGGCCGTTTCATCGCCACCGAGGTCTTTCCCGCGATCGCCGCCCGCTACCGCGCCGACATGCGGCGCAAGGCCTTCGTCGGCCATTCCTACGGCAGCCTGCTGGGCATCGAGCTGCTGTTGACGACGCCCGCCACCTTCGAGCACTACATCCTCGGCAGTCCCTCGCTGTGGTTCGACCGCGGCGTGATGTTCGAGCGCGAAGCGGCCTACGCCAGGGCGCGGCGCGAGCTGCCGGCCTCGGTCTACTTCGGCATCGGCGGGCGCGAGACGCTGGCGCCCGGGAAGAAGCGTTCGCGCTCGGAGGAAGAGGCCGACATGGTCGCCGACCTGAAGGAGTTCGACGCCGCCCTCGCCAGCCGCCGCCATCGAGGCCTGCGCACCCAGGTCGAGGTATTCCCGGGCGAAGACCACGCCAGCGTCTTTCCCTTCCTGTTCACGCACGGCCTGCGCGCCTGGCTAGGCAAGGCGCGCTAACTCAGGCCAGCAGGGGGCGCAGCGCGGCGCCGGCCTGGTGCCTGGCGGCGGCCTGTGCCGGCTTGAGGCCGGTGCCGCCGTCGTCCACCTTGAAGGTCGCCACCAGCCGTGCCAGCGCCGCGGCCTGTTCCTCGAGCGAGGCGGCGGCCGCGGAGGCTTCTTCCACCAGCGCCGCGTTCTGCTGGGTGACGTCGTCCATCTGGGTGATGGCGGCGTTCACCTGCTCGATGCCCAGGGTCTGCTCGGCGCTGGCCGAGGCGATTTCGGCCATGATGTCGGTGACACGCGAGATCCCCTGCACGACGTCGTGCATCGTCGAACCGGCCTGCTCGACCAGCTGGCCGCCGGCATCGACACGCGCCACCGAGTCGCCGATCAGTGCGCGGATTTCCTTTGCCGCGCCGGCCGAGCGCTGGGCCAGGTTGCGCACCTCCGATGCCACCACGGCAAAGCCGCGTCCTTGCTCGCCGGCGCGTGCCGCTTCGACCGCCGCGTTCAGCGCCAGGATGTTGGTCTGGAAGGCGATGCCGTCGATGACGCCGATGATGTCGGCGATCTTCTTCGACGATTCGTTGATCGCCGCCATGGTCGTGACCACCTGCGACACCACCTCGCCACCGCGTACCGCGATCTCCGAGGCGCTGCGCGCCAGCACGTTCGCTTCGCGCGCATGCTCGGCGTTCTGGCGCACGGTGCTGGTCAATTCTTCCATCGACGACGCGGTTTCCTCGAGCGAGCTGGCCTGCTCCTCGGTGCGCGACGACAAATCGAGGTTGCCCGAGGCGATCTGCTGCGATGCGCTGACGATGGTGTCGGTCCCGGCGCGCACTTCGCTGACGGTGGCCAGCAGGCTGGCGTTCATGCGCTGCAGCGCCGCCAGCAGGTCGCCGACCTCGTCGCGCGAGGTGACCTCGATGCGGGCGGTGAGGTCGCCCGAGGCCACCTGTTGGGCCAGGCCGACGGCGCGCACCAGCGGGCGGGTGATGCCGCGCGTGAGCAGTACGCCGAACACGCCGCCGCAGGCCAGGGCCAGCAAGCCCATGCCGATCAGTGCCCGGCGCGCCTCGGCGTACACGCTATCGATGCGGGCTTCGGCCTCGGCGAACAGGGTTTCCTGGAACGCGACCACCGCCTCCACCGCGGCGACGTATTCCTTCATCGCGGGCAGCATCCGCTCGCCGATGAAGGCGTTCACGCCTGCGTTCATGCCTTCCGCGGCCTTGCGGCGGAAGGCTTCGGTACGGATGTCGCTATACGCCTTGCGCCGTGCGGCGACGTCGGCCAGCAGGGCCTTGCCCTTGTCGCTCTGCACCAGCGATTCGAGTTCCTGCTGCAGCTCGTTGACGTGGGCGCTGACGGCTTTCATTTCGCGGTCGTAGTACTGCTCGTCGGCCGGATCGGTGCTCTTCGCCTTGGCCAGGGTACGTACGCTGTTGGTGGCCACGCCCTGCAGCCATTCCCGCGCCAGCTTGGTCTTGTGGTTCGTATCGCCCATGATGGCCTTGGCCTCGTCGATACGGTCGAGCTGCCAGAGGGCGGTGCCGAGCATGGCGCCCATCAGGACCAGGAGGGCGGCGAAGGCGCCGCCGAGACGGGCGCCGATTGTGAAGTCGTTGAATTTCATATGTTCTCTGAGCAAAAACAATCGAAAGACTGTCGGCTACCGATGTCCGGGCACCGGCCAGCAGTCGGCATGGCTGAACCAATATAGTGCAGCTCATGTTGTTGCTGCCAGGAAGCATGTAAATACGGCGTAAAGATGGTCGAAGCAATAATAAAAAGATGCTCAAATACAACGGTCAATAGCGGTTTTTTATCAAGTATCAAAACCCGGCCGGATGTTCTGGTTACTGCGGAACAGATTATCGGGATCGTGCGTCGAGGAAGGTCTTCATCTCGGCCTGGAAGCGCGCCGGCTGGTCCCACATGATGAAGTGGGCGCTGTCGGGGATGCGCGTCAGGGTCAGCTTCTTCACCGGCGCGTAGGCGCCCTGGTAGGCGGCGTCGAATTGCGCGGCCGGGATCGGCACCGATTTCGGCTGGATGTACAGCACCGTCACCGGCACCGCGATCGTCGGCAGTTCCGGGATCAGGTTCGTCACGATCAGTTCGCGCATCGCGCGGCTGCCGACGTCGGGGTCGCTGGCCAGTACGTCGGCGGTGGCGACCGGGCGCATGGCCTGGTTATCGACCATGCCGACGATCGTGTCGCCGGCGGCCTTGGCGCGCTGTTCCGGCACGGCCGCCTCGTGCAGGCGGGCGGCGGCAACGCGGTCGGCCACGGCCGCCACCCGGTCCGGCCCCGCGCCCGGGCCGGCGAACATCATCCCCAGGTAGGGGAACATGTCGACCACCATCAGGCGCGACAGGCTGTCCGGGTGGCGCGCAGCCAGCATCAGGCCGATGGTGCCGCCCATCGAGTGGCCGATCACGGCCGGCTGCTTGAGGTGCGACTCCTGGATGTAGCGCGCGATTTCCGCGGCCACCGGCGCCGCCACCAGGCCTTCCTGGTTGGCGCCCGCCGGCTGGCCAGCGAAACCCGAGACCTGCACCAGGTGGTAGCGGTAGCCCGGCACCGCGGCCACGGTCGAGGCCCAGGTGCGCGGCGAGGAATTCAGGCCGGGGATCAGGACCACGTCCGGACCGGAACCTTCGGTGCGCACGGTGATGCGCTCCGAAGCGAAGGGCGCGGCCAGTGCCTGGCCCAGCGGCAGGACGGCGCCGGCGGCCAGCGCCGCGGCGATGAAGGTACGGCGTGAGGTACGGCGTATAAGCAGCGTGAAGCGCATGCGATTCCCCAGGTTGGTGATGAATGCTTATTCGTGGCGCAGGCAATCCACCGGCAGCAGCCGCGACGCCCGGCGCGCCGGATAGAAGCCGAAGAACACGCCGACCGCGCTGGCGAACGCGCAGGCCACGATCACGGCCTTCAGGCCGACCGCGACCTCGAACTCGGCGAATGCCGTCACCGCCAGCGCGCCGGCCGCCGCGATCGCGATCCCGACCGCGGCGCCGGCCAGGCAGATCACCACCGCCTCGACCAGGAACTGCAGCAGGATGTCGCGCGGCTTGGCGCCGATGGCCATGCGGATGCCGATCTCGCGGGTGCGCTCGGTTACCGAGACCAGCATGATGTTCATGATGCCGATCCCGCCCACCAGCAGCGAGATCCCGCCGATCACGCCGAGCAGCAGCGCGATCCCGGTGCTGATCTTGGCGCCGGTGGCGGCAAAGGTCGCCATGTTCTGCACGCGGAAGTCGTCCGGGTCGTCGAGCTTGATGCGGTGGCGGTCGCGCAGGGCTTCCTTCATGTCCTCAACGGCGTCGTCCAGCACCGCTTCCGAGCGGCCCTGGGCGGCGATGTAGTGCACGTTGTCGGGGAAGGGGCCGCGCACCATGTAGGCGCGCGCCGCCGTGATCGGCACCAGCACCATCTCCGACAGGTCGCCGCCGTCGATCTGGCGGCCTTCGCCCTGCAGCACCCCCACCACCTGGAAGGCCACGTTCTCGATGCGCAGGTAGCGCCCCAGCGGGTCGAGCCGGTAGAAGAACTGGTCGGCCACCTTCTGGCCGATGACCACGGTACGCGAGGCCGCGCGCACGTCGTCGTCGGTGAACATGCTGCCCTGGTCGATCTTCCAGTTGCGGATCTTGAACATGGCCGGCGTCACGCCGAACACCAGGCTGGACGAGGTTTCGTTGCCGGCGGCGAGCTTGAAGTTGCCCTGCAGGGCAGGCGCGGCGCCGGAAAGACTCGGCAGGCGGTTCAGGGCGTCGGCATCGGCCAGCGTCAGCGACGGCGCGGCGCCGCTGCGCATGCGCTCGGCCTGGGTGCGGTCGCCGCCCGGGAACACGTAGACCATGTTGGTGCCCAGCGCCTGCAATTCCTTGGCGATGAAGCGCTGCATGGTGTCGCCCAGGGCCAGCATCAGCACCACCGAGGCGATGCCGATCACGATGCCGAGCATGGTCAGCGCCGTGCGCAGCCGGTTGGCCGCCATCGAGCGGAAGGCTTCGACGATCACCTGCAGCAGCTTCATGCCCCGCTCCCCGGGCCGTGCATCAGCTGCCCGTGGCTGGCGGCCAGCTGGCGCAGGCCTTCCTGCGCCGGGCCGTCGTACAGCACGCGGCCGTCCTTCAGGCGCACCAGGCGCCGGCTCCAGGCGGCGATGTCCGGTTCGTGCGTGACCAGCACGATGGTGATGCCGCGTTCGCGGTTCAGGGCCTGGAAGCCGCGCATGATCTCGTCGCTGGTCTGGGTGTCGAGGTTCCCGGTCGGCTCGTCGGCCAGGATCAGCGGCGGGTCGCCGACCAGGGCGCGCGCGATCGCCACGCGCTGCTGCTGCCCGCCCGACAATTGGTTCGGGGTGCGCTTGCCGAAGCCGGCCAGGCCCACGCGTTCGAGTTCGGTCGCGGCCTTGGCCAGCGCGCGTGCGCGCGGCACGCCGGCATAGATCAGCGGCAGCGCCACGTTCTCGGCCACGCTCATGCGCTTGATGAGGTTAAAGCTCTGGAACACGAAGCCGATGGTGCGGTTGCGGATCTCGGCCAGCTGCGCGCGGCTCAGGGCGCGCGTATCGGCGCCGTCCAGCAGGTAGTCGCCGCCGCTGGCCTGGTCCAGGCAGCCGAGGATGTTCATCAGGGTCGACTTGCCCGAACCCGACTGCCCCATCACCGCGATGAAGTCGCCGCGCCCGACCTGCAGGTCGACCCCGAACAGCACCGGCGTTTCGACGCTACCGGAAAAGTAGCTCTTGGTGACGGCGCGGATGTCGATCAGTGCCTGGCTCGCAGCGTCCGGCATCACATGCCCTGGGCCGGCGCCAGCGAACGCGTGACGACGCGCTCGCCCGCCTTCAGGTCGCCGCTGACGATCTCGGTGTAGCGGAAGTTCGACAGGCCGATGCGCACGTCCACCGGCTTCGGCTGGTTGCGGGCGTCGAGCTTGTAGATCTTGAAGACGCGCGCCGTGTCGCTGCGGTCCTGCAGGGCCAGGTCGTCGTCGGGCGCCTGGGCCTGGGCCACGGTGCTGGCGGCGTCCTGCTTGCTGCCCTGGCGTTCGCGCTCCGCCTTGCGTTCCTTTTCCAGCTCCTCGTCCGACAGGCGGAAGCGCAGCGCCGCGGTCGGGATGCGCAGCGCCCTGGGCCGGTTGTCGACCACCAGGCGCACCTGGGCGGTCATGCCGGGCTTCAGCAGTTCTTCCTGGTTGTCGACGTCGAGCACGACGTTGTAGGTGACCACGTTCTGCACCACGTTCGGCGCCAGGCGGAACTGGCGCATGGTGGCGTTGAATTCGCGGTTCGGGTAGGCGTCGACCACGAAGCGCCCCGGCAGGCCGTTCTTCAGCGCGCCGACGTCGGCTTCCGAGACGCTGGTGTCGATCTGCATCTTGGTCAGGTCCTGGGCGATCTGGAACAGGTTCGGCGTGTTGAACGAGGCGGCCACGGTCTGGCCCAGGTCGATGGTGCGCTTGATGACCACGCCGTCGATCGGGCTGCGGATCACGCTGTTGTCGAGGTCGGCCTGGGCGCGGTCGACCTGGGCCTTGGCCAGCAGGATGTTGGCGCGCGCCACGTCGAGTTCGCGGCGCGACTGGTCGAGGGCCGAGCCGGACACGAAGTTCTGCGCCACCAGCTGGCGGTTGCGGTCGTAGTTGGCTTGCGCCAGGCTGAGCGAGGCCTGGCTCGAAGCGAGGCTGGCGCGCGCCTGGCCGACCTGGGCGTTGAAGATGGTGGGGTCGAGCTTGAGCAGCACCTGGCCCTTTTTCACGCGGTCGTTGAAGTCGGCCTTCAGCTCGACCACGGTGCCCGAGACCTGCGAGCCGACGTTGATCAGCGCGACCGGGTTGATGGTGCCGGTGGCGGTCACGGTGTGGGTGATGCTGCCGGTGTCGACGGTGGCGACGCGGTAGTTCAGCGGCGGCAGCTTCGGCTCCTTGTTGCGGTTGGCCACGGCCAGCGCCACCGCACCGGCGCCCAACAGGAGCAGCGCCACCACCACCCGCTTCTTCGTGAAGATCTTCATCCCGTTCTGCCCGTAAAAATCCAGTGCCTACGATTAATCTTGAACAGTGTCGGAGATTTTTGTTGTTTCAGCAATGCCTTATGGATATGCATGCCGCGAAATCGGATATGCACGCGACAGGCGCGCGCCGGCCGGCGAAAAGCCGATGAAAGGCGAAGCGGGGGCAGGGCGATCCGTTAAAATGTCGCCATTTCCCCACCATCCAAGCGAATCATCATGACTCAGGACGAACTCAAGCAAGCCGTCGCACGCGCCGCCATCGACTACGTGGTCGAGGGCGAAATCATCGGCGTGGGCACCGGCTCGACGGCCAACTTCTTCATCGACGAGCTGGCGCAGATCAAGGACCGCATCAAGGGCACCGTCGCCTCGTCGGAAGCGACCGCGGCGCGCCTGCGCGGCCACGGCATCCCGGTGTTCGACCTGAACGACGTCGAATCGATCGCCGTCTACATCGACGGCGCCGACGAGATCACCGACGAGGGCGCCATGATCAAGGGCGGCGGCGCGGCGCTCACGCGCGAAAAGATCGTCGCCTCGGTGTCGAAGCAATTCGTGTGCATCGCCGACGGTTCGAAACTGGTGCCGACGCTCGGTAAGTTCCCGCTGCCGGTGGAAGTGATCCCGATGGCGCGCGCGGCCGTGATCCGCCAGCTGGCGGCGCTCGGCGGCCAGCCGCGCCTGCGCACGAAGGCAGGTACGACCGATGCCTTCATCACCGACAACGGCGGCGAGATCATCGACGTGGCCGGCCTCGAGATCGCCGATCCGGTAGCGCTGGAAACCCGCATCAACGGCATCGTCGGCGTGATCGCGGTCGGCCTGTTCGCCCAGCGTGGCGCGAACGTCTGCCTGCTCGGCACGGCCGACGGCGTGAAGACCCTGTCCTTCTGATTCCTGGACTTTCCTTCCCCGGAGACGCGATGAAACGACTGCTGGCGCTGACGGCCCTGGTCCTGGTGGGTGGCTGCTCGATGTTCAAGTCCAAACCCTTGCCCGTGGCCGCGGCGCCGGTGCAGACGCCGGCGCGGCCGGCCGGCCCGGTCGACGCCGGCGGCGTGCCGATCGAGCGCGTCCCCTACCGCGTGGGCGTGTCCTCGAACACGGTCGAACAGCTGGCGCGGCAATACGCCTGCACCGGCAGCGCGGGCGCCGGCCTGGTCACCGCGGAAGGGCCGGTCGAGGTCTACCGGATGCAATGTGCTGATGGCAAAGTGTTCATGGCGCGCTGCGAACTGCGCCAATGCCGCAAGATGTAAGTTGCGTCTGCCCTACAAATAATTAACTTGTGATAATTGCCACTGGCGCTGGCAGGGGTGGAATCGTGTATATTGTCGGATTTTGCTGACTAATCAGTCACTTCTGGACGCGTTTCGCACGGACGCGCCGGCTTCTTCCCGACTTTCCATGAACGCACTTTCCGCCCAACTCGACCGGGTCGATCCGAACCGGGTCAACCTGCAGCGTTTTCTATTGCTGTGCCTGTTCCTTTGCTACCCGCTCTCGCGCATGGTGCCGGTGGAGTGGGGCTGGGAAAACGGTGTCGTCGAAAACGCCCAGGTCGTGGTCTTGCTGGCAGGCCTGTTCTTTGCCTGCCGCGGCTGGCTACGCCATCCGAAGGACGTGTCGTCCATGCTGGCCCTGTGCGCGCTTCCGATCTGGATGATCCTGGTCGGCCGCGAGCTGAGCTGGGGTTCCGTGTTCCTGCCGCCGCTGGGCTTCGGGCCGGACGGCCCGATTTATTCTTCCAGGGTGCTCCCGTACCGGCCCGCGGTCCCGGTCGTGGCCGGCCTGCTGGTGCTGGCTTCGCTGCTCGTCGGCTGGCGCACCGGCGTGCACCGCCACCTGAAGCACATCGTCGCGCAGCGCCGCTTCCCCTGGATGTGCGTGGTCATCGTGCTCGGCGCGGCGCTTGGCTCGACCATCGGCGAAGGCCACCTGCCGGCCTTTGCGCGCGACCTCGTCAGCCGCTCCGAAGTACTCGAAGAAATGGCCGAATGCGTCGGCTACCTGGCCATGGTGACGGCCCAGGGCGTGCTGCTGCGTTACAAGGCGCCGGTGCGGACGGCGGCCACGGCGCAAGCCGGCAGGGGCGGCTGAGCCGGGTCGGTATCGTCGATGAATCCGTTCTTCGCTCGTCTGGGCCGGGCCAATCCAGGCCGGGCCGATCCAGGCCGGGCCGATCCAGGCCGGGCCGTCGTGCAGCGATCCCTCCTGCTCTGCCTCTTGCTCTGTTTTCCGCTCGCGCGCTTCATTCCGCTGGCGTGGAGCTGGGAAAACGGCGTGATCGAAAATGCCCAGGTGGTGGTCTTGCTGGCGGGGCTGTTCCTTGCCGGCCTTGCATGGCGGCGCGCTCCGCAAGACGGCGCCGCCATGCTGGGCCTGTGCGCGATGCCGGTCTGGTTCCTGCTGGCCGGCCGCGAACTGGGCTGGGGCGCCGTGTTCCTGCCGCCGCTGCTTCGGGCCCGAGGGGCCGGTGTATTCGTCGCGCATCCTGTTCTACCGGCCCATGGTGCCGGCATTCGCCGCCGTGCTGCTGCTGGCCGCGCTCATCACCGGCTGGCGCCACGGCGTGCACCGTTACCTGCGGCGAGTGATCGCCGGCGGCGGCTTCCCCTGGATGTGCGTGCTCGTGGTGCTGGGTTCCGCGCTCGGCTCGACCTTCGGGGAAGGGCATGTGCCGGCGTTCGCGCGCGACTGGGTGGCGCATTCGCAGGTGCTGGAAGAGCTGGCGGAACTGGTGGGTTACATGGCCCTGGTGGTGGCGCAGGGCGTGGTGCTGCGCTACGGGGCGCCGGTACGGGCAGCCGAGCGCGTTGCCGAAACCGCGTAGGGGAGTGAACGCACGCCGGGATTGAACGCGTGGACGGGAAAGCCGTCCACCCTGTCTGGCGCCGCTGCGCCCGGGCCTGCGCGACAATGGGAACGCCACATGCCGGAGACCCCCGTGAGCACGCACATCGTTTGCACCATCGGCCATTCCAACCAGTCCATCGAGGAATTCATCGCGTTGCTGCGCCTGAACGAGATCGCCTGCGTGCTCGACATCCGCACCGTGCCCAAGTCGCGCCACAATCCGCAGTTCGGGCAGGACCAGTTGCCGGCCTCGCTGCAGGAAGCCGGCATCGCCTACCGCCAGGTTCCCGGCCTGGGCGGGCTGCGCCGGCCGCGTCCCGGTTCGCCCAACGGCGGCTGGCGCAACAGCTCGTTCCAGGGCTACGCCGACTACATGCAGACCCCGGAATTCGCGAAGAACATCGACCTGGTGACCGACTTGGCCGAGACCACGCGCTGCGTGCTGATGTGCGCCGAAGCCGTGCCCTGGCGCTGTCACCGCTCGCTGGTCGGCGACGCCTTGCTGGTGCGCGGCGTGCAGGTGGAAGACATCATCGGCAAACAAAAACGGCGTCCGCATGCGCTGACGCCGTTCGCGCGGGTGGATGGCACCCGCATCACCTACCCGCCGCAAGGTGGCGAGCAGCTGGGACTGGACCTGTGATTTACGCGGTCGGCGGCACGTAGCCGACGGCCTGGTCGGCGCCTTCGCCGAAGAAGTGCTTTTCCATCTGGGTGGCCAGGTACTTGCGGGCGCGGTCGTCGGCCAGGTTCAGGCGGTTCTCGTTGATCAGCATGGTCTGGTGCTTCAGCCATGCCTGCCAGGCTTCTTTCGAAACCTGCATGTAGAGCTTCTTGCCCATTTCGCCTGGCACGGGCGGGAAGTCCAGCCCTTCGGCTTCCTTCTTGAGTTTGATGCAGTTGACGGTGCGGGCCATGGTTTGCTCCTGATACTGGGTAAGGTAAAACAGCGATTATAAAGTCTTGATGAAAATCTGACTCTTGCGCTGCCAGTTGTACATGTGGGCGCGGTCCTTCGGCAGGTCGTCCACGGTGGCCGGCTGGAAGCCGCGCTTCTTGAACCAGTGCGCGGTGCGCGTGGTCAGCACGAACAGCTTGGTCAGCCCGGCGGCGCGCGCGCGG
>Ga0308166_1002411_pt1 | contig 17360 bp, 17 predicted proteins | sample PhyCR2_2_FD_202137 | JGI IMG/M metagenome (GOLD analysis project Ga0308166, IMG submission 202137) | Phyllosphere microbial communities from UC Gill Tract Community Farm, Albany, California, United States - DLSLCC.R2 | ecosystem: Host-associated > Plants > Phyllosphere > Unclassified | place... | reverse complement strand
AAAGCAGGGCACCCACCGGAACCGGATCGGCTACGACAGACGACTCACCAGATGGTCACGCGTGCGTCCTGCGGCAGCCAGAGCGCGTCGGACTCCGCGACGTCGAAGGCCTCGTAGAAGGCGTCGATGTTTCGGACGATCTGATTGCAGCGGAACTCGTTAGGCGAGTGCGGATCGATCGTCAGCAGTCGCAGCGTCTCGGCGTCACGGCTCTTCTGCTGCCACACCTGCGCCCACGACAGCAGCAGTCGCTGCACGCCCGTGTATCCGTCGATGACCGGAGCCTCCGCCCCGTCGAGCGAGAGCTCGTAGGCCTTCAGCGCGATGCCGAGCCCGCCGAGGTCGCCGATGTTCTCGCCGATCGTGAGGGCCCCGTTGACGTGGTGCGCGGCGTCGAGCCCCTCGGGTACCAGCGCGTCGTACTGCGCGATGAGAGCCTTCGTGCGCTCCTCGAACGCCGAACGGTCGGCATCCGTCCACCAGTCCTCGAGCTTGCCCGCACCGTCGTAGCGGCTCCCCTGGTCGTCGAAGCCGTGGCCGATCTCATGCCCGATGACCGCCCCGATGCCGCCGTAGTTCGCGGCGGCATCTCGGGACGCGTCGAAGAACGGGTACTGCAGGATCGCCGCCGGGAAGACGATCTCGTTCATCGACGGGTTGTAATAGGCGTTGACCATCTGCGGAGGCATGTGCCATTCGTCGCGGTCGATCGGCGTGCCGACCTTCGCGACGTTGCGGTCGTGCTCGAAGATCGCCGCGCGGCGCACGTTGCCGAACAGGTCGTCGCGGTCGATCACGAGGGTCGAGTAGTCGCGCCAGAGGGTGGGGTGACCGATCTTGGGCGTGAACGAGTCGAGCTTCGCGAGTGCGCGCTCGCGGGTCTCGGCGGTCATCCACTCGAGATCGGTGATGCTCCGGCGGTACGCCTCGATGAGGTTGTCGACGAGTTCATCCATGGCGGCCTTCGCCGTCGGCGGGTAGTGGCGCTCGACGTAGACCTTGCCGATCGCCTCGCTCAGTGCGCTCTCGGTGACCGATACTCCGCGCTTCCAGCGCTCGCGGATCGTGGGGACGCCGGTGAGCTCGGTGCCGTAGAACGAGAAGTTCTCCTGCACGAAGTCGTCGGTGAGGTACGGAGCCGCGGCATGCACGACCTGCGCGCGGAGCCACGCCTTCCAGTCGTCGAGACGCTCGGCGACGAGCAGCGTGCCGAGGCCCTCGAGGAAGCTCGGCTGGGAGACGACGATCTCGGAGAACGCCTCGGGGTGCTCGGGGGCGACGGCATCGCGCCATGGCTCGAGGTCGACGCCGGCGAGCTCCTGCAGCTCGGCCCACGTCTTGAGGTTGTAGGTCGCGACGGCGTCGCGGCTCTTCACGGTGTCCCAGTGGTGTCCGGCGAGCTCGGTCTCGAGCGCGATCGCACGGTCTGCGGTGGCCGCAGCGTCAGGGATGTCGGCGAGGGCCAGCAGGCGCTCGAGGTGGGCGCGGTAGGCGGCGCGCGTCTCGGCGAACGTGTCGAGGCGGAAGTAGCTCTCGTCGGGGAGCGAGAGGCCCGACTGCACGATGACGGGGAGATACCGCTCGGGGTTTCCGGGGTCGCCGTCGACGTAGAAGCCGATCAGGTGCGCGCGACCGTCTCGGTCGTAGGCGCCGACCGTGCGGAGGAAGGCCGGGACGCTGTCGATCGAGTCGATCTCGGCGAGCGTCTCGCCGAGGGGCGTGACACCGGCCGCCGCGATGCGCTCGGTGTCCATGAAGCTCGCGAACAGATCGCCGATCTTGCGCGCGAGAGTGCCGCTCTCTGCATCCTGCGATTCCTCGATGATCGCCCTGACGTCCTTCTCTGCCTGCTCGGCGAGCAGATGGAACGACCCCCACCGCGCTTTGTCGCCCGGGATCTCGGTGCGGGCGAGCCACGCGCCGTTGACGTGACGATACAGGTCGTCCTGCGGGCGGGTGTCGGAGCTGAACTCGGAGGTCTCGAGGCCGGAGGGAAGCACATCTGTCATGCGAACAGCCTATGACCCGGCCCAGACACCGGGTAGGAGGCCGCCCCCTCCCGTCACCAGCCGGTCTGCAGCAGCGTCTGCACGGCGATCGCGAATCCGATCTGCACGACCAGCAGCCACCGGCGGACCCTCGGCCCGAACATCGCGAGACCGATCGTCGCCCAGGGCACGAACGGCAGCCAGATGCGCTCGACCTCGGCTCTGCTCATGTTCGAGAGGTCGGCGAGGAACACCATGATCCACCCCGCCGCGCAGAGGATCAGCACGATCGCGCGAGGATCTGCGAGGATGCTCCGCCCGCCGCGCTCCTCGGTGCGTGCTCGCGGACGGATCGAGCCCCCGGCCCAGACGCCGACCGCGACGAGGGATGCGCCGATCGCCGGTCCCGCGCTCACCGCGAACGCGGCCAGATTGCCCCACAGCCAGTACCCGGGCGGTCGACGCGACGCGACTCCGTCCCAGTACCGCTGTTGGAGCACCGGGAAGGCCTCCCACCAGACGAAGCCGTTCGCCGCGAAGACGAGGACGACGGCGAGCGCGGCTGCTGCGGCGATCAGCAGCGGCACCCACGAGCGCCCCGCCACCAGCACCGCGACCGCCAGCACTCCGAGCAGCGGCAGCCCGTACGACATCATGACGCAGTACCCGAGCAGGAGCCCGGCGGCGATCGACCACACGACGCGGATCGACCCCCGCGTGGCCGTCGCGAGGGCCAGGGCGCAGATGCCCCAGGCCGCGACCGTCATGAAGACCCCGTCGCCCGAGACCGCGACCCAGATCGCGGAGGGGGTGAACACGAGGAAGGGGGCGGCCCGGCGCGCGAGGTCACCGGCGCCCAGCGCCCGCAACGTGATCAGAACCGCCATCACGGTGGTCGCCCCGAGCAGCAGCACCACCGCGCCTGCGGCGAGGCCGCTCCCGAGTCCGATCCGCACGAGCAGCACGAAGAACAGCAGGGCACCCGGCGGGTGCCCTGCGATGTGCACCGGCCAGTTGTGCTCGTGCGCGTACGGGATGCGCTCGACGTACTCCCGGAGCGTCGCACCGACGTCGTCGACCTCGCGCGCCGTGCCCAGATACTCGTACCGATGGTCGAGGATCGTGCCGATGCCGTCGAGGCCGTCGACCGTCGCGAGCGCGAGCAGCCACAGCGCCGAGGCCGCGAACGAGACGAGCAGCAGCCGCCCCCAGCGCAGCGAGGCGGCCAGGCGCGGTCCCCAGATCGCGCCGGCCGCCCCGAGAAGCACCGCGAGCGGTGTGCCCGGTCCCAGCCGCGGCATCCACTCGGCATGCAGCGGCGGGAACGACTTGACCCGCACGTTCCACCCGGTCGCCGCCGGGATGATCACGGCGGCGGCGATCAGCACCACCGCGGCCACGACCCCCCAGATCGCCGCCCGCGCCCTCGGGCGCGTCGTCCCGGTCCTCATGCGCCGCCCACCCGAGCACGCAGCGGTGCGCGGGAGAACTCGCGCACGCCGGCGTCGAATCCGACGGACGGATGCCAGCCGAGCTCATCGGCGATCCGACCGGCGGATGCCGTGATGTGTCGCACGTCGCCCATCCGGAACTCCCCGGTCAGAACAGGCGGTGGTCCCCCGAACGCCTCGGCGAGCGTGTCGGCGAACTCGCCGATGGTGTGCGGCACCCCCGTCGCCACGTTGAACGCCCTCGCGGTCGCCTCGGCGCCGTCGCGCGTCCAGCGCAGTGCCGCGATGTTCGCCGCCGCGACGTCGCGCACGTGGATGAAGTCGCGCCGTTGCCGTCCGTCCTCGAACACCCGGGGCGCCTCCCCTCGCTCCAGCGCTGACCTGAACAGCGATGCGACCCCGGCGTAGGGCGTTCCCTGCGGCATGCCGGGCCCATAGACGTTGTGGTACCTCAGCAGCGCGGCACGCCCGCCGCCCTGCGTCCAGGTGCGGGCGAGCAGCTCCTGCTCGAGCTTGGTCGCCGCGTAGACGTTGCGCGGATCGCACGGCTGCTCCTCGCCGATGGAGACGGGACGCAGCGCCTCGCCCGTCCGCTCCGAGAGCGGGTCGAACCGTCCGGCCTCGAGATCGACCCGGCGACGAGGCGGTGCCTGCACGAGTCGGTCCCCGTCGAGATACAGCTCCTCCCCGTAGACGACCATCGAGGATGCGAGGACGAGCCGACCGACGCCGGCATCGGCCATCTCGGCGAGCAGCACGGCGGTGCCCAGCGAATTGGTCGAGACGTAGTCGGGCGCATCCCCGATGCCGACACCCAGACCGACCTTGGCCGCCTGATGGCAGACGGCGTCGACGCCGACGAGCGCGCGCCGGACGGCATCCTGATCGCGCACATCCGCCTCCACGAACTCCGCCTCGGGATGCGGCAGACGCTCACCCGCGTGCACGTCAGGACGCAGCGAGTCGAGCACCCGCACCCGCCACCCCTCGACCAGGGCGGCCTCGACGACCGCCGCGCCGATGAAGCCCGCGCCGCCGGTGACCAGCAGCCGCCCGGTCATCCCTGACGGCACCGGCTCACGGTTCGACATCAGGCTGCCCGTCGCGGCGTGAGCGCGAGCGAGCGGCGACGGTCAGTCCCTGCGGCGGATCCTGAATCGCCGACGCCTCGGCTGTTCGGGAGTCTCCGGGGCGCGGGCGGTGAGCCTCGCCGCCCGTCTCTCGGTCCAGGCTGCGATCTCGACGTCGATGTCGCGAGGCTCCGTGACGACGGGAGGGCCGCCCTGCAGCTGACGGCGCGCCTCGATGACCCGCCTGTTGAAGTCCACGAGCACATCGCGCACGTCGGCCTCGCGTCCGAGCAGGTCGAGCTGATCGTCCAGCTCGCGATCCTCGGTGCGCAGCAGGATCGCCGGCGGCCCGAGCCCCGTGAGGTTCTCCTGCTCGATCTTGCGGCGGATCCACCAGTCCGGGTCGTGCTGCCCGCCGAGCCCTTCGAGGGGCTTGCCGGCACCCGGCAGATCGTCGAAGTCGCCCCGGCGGATCGCGACCTGGATCGCCGTCTCGATGAACGCGGCCCGATCGGTCGCCGCGGCGATGCCCGGAGCGGTGCCGGACTCGGCATCCTCGTCCTGGCCGTCGCTCCGCTGTCGCGCGCGATATCTCGCCGCGGCCTCGCGTGGGTCCGTCATCATGCACCTCCCGTGCCATCCGGGTGCTCCCAGCGTACGACCGGAACGGCGCAGCTCGCACTGTCGGCACCAGCCCATAGGCTCGGAGGATGACCGAGCGCACCCTCAATCGTGAGATCCTGCGCCTCGCCGTCCCCGCTCTCGGCGCGCTGATCGCCGAACCGGCGTTCCTCATCGTCGACGCCGCGCTCGTCGGGCACCTCGGCACCACCCCGCTCGCGGGGCTCGGCATCGCCGGAGCCGTGCTGCAGACGATCGTGGGCCTCATGGTCTTCCTCGCCTACTCGACCACCCCTGCGGTGGCTCGACTCTTCGGCGCCGGACGACCGGGTGAAGCCGTCTCGGTCGGCATCAACGGCATGTGGCTCGCGCTCGCGATCGGGGCCGTGCTCGCCGCAGCGGGCGCCGCATCCTCCCCCTGGCTGGTATCGCTGTTCGGCGCGAGCGATGCCGTGGCCGCCCAGGCGAACGACTATCTCGTCGTCTCGATGTGGGGCCTTCCCGCCATGCTGATCGTCTTCGCGGCGACCGGATTGCTGCGCGGGATGCAGGACACGATGACGCCGCTGTGGATCGCGGGGCTGGGTTTCGGCGCGAACGCACTGCTCAACGTCGTCTTCATCTACGGCCTCGGCTGGGGCATCGCGGGCTCCGCCGCCGGAACCGTGGTGGCGCAGTGGGGCATGGTCGGCGCCTACGTGCTGGTGATCCGTCGTCTCGCGGCGACGCACGAGGCCTCGCTGCGAGCTCGCCGGGAGGGCATGGGAAGCACCGCGCGTTCGGGCGGCTGGCTGTTCCTGCGCACGGTGAGCCTGCGGGCAGCTCTCCTCGTGACCGTCGCCGTGGCCACGGGCATCGGCACCGACGAGCTCGCCGGCTGGCAGATCGTGTTCACCATCTTCTCGGCGGCGGCCTTCGCACTCGATGCTCTGGCGATCGCCGCGCAGGCGCTGATCGGCAAGGAACTCGGCGCGGGAGACGAGCGTCAGGTGCACCGGGTGCTCAGACGCACGGTCGCCTGGGGCGCATGGTTCGGGGTCGTCGTCGGGGCGCTCATCGCAGCGCTCTCGGGCGTGCTCGGCATCGTGTTCACGGGCGACCCCGCGGTGGCGGCCCTCGTGCAGCCGGCTCTCCTGATCCTCGCGGTCGCGCAGCCGATCGCGGGAGTGGTGTTCGTGCTCGACGGCGTGCTCATGGGCGCGAACGACGCACGCTACCTGGCGCTCGCGGGCGGACTCAACCTCCTGCCCTTCCTGCCTGCGCTCTGGATCATCGCCGCGACGGGCGTCGACGGTGCCGCCGGCCTCATCTGGCTCGCCGTCGCGTTCTTCGGCGTCTACCTGCTCGCCCGACTCGGCACCCTCGGCTGGCGCGTGCGATCCGGGCGCTGGATCTCGGCCGACACCTAGGCACGCGCGAGTAGGCACGCGCGAGGCGTCAGGCGTTCTCGAGCTCGGCGATCACGATCTTCTTCATGTGCATGAGCGCCTGGATCTGCTCGGGGCGCTGCTGCAGGAGATCGAGACCGGCCGGCACGATCTGCCAGCTCACCCCGAACCTGTCCTTGCACCAGCCACACGCCTCGGACTCGGGCACGGCGGAGAGCGCGGCCCAGTAGCGGTCGATCTCGGCCTGATCCTCACAGCCGATCACGAAGGAGATGGACTCGTTGAAGGCGAACTCGGGCCCGCCGTCGAGGCAGCCGAACGGTGTGCCGTTCAGGGTGAACTCGCCGTTGATCACCTTGCCGGTCATGCCCTGGAAGTGGTCGTCGAGCGACTCCTCCGGATAGAGCACCACCTGGTCGATCGACGAGTCGGGGAACACCGAGACGTAATACTCCATCGCCTCCTGCGCCTGACCGTCGAACCAGAGGAACGGGCGGATGGGACTGATCCCTGACATGGCGACCTCCTCGGATCGGCATTCACGCTACGCCTGCGACCTGCCCCTGTCGAGAGCATCACGCGCCGCCGGTCAGTCCGCGTATCTCCGGCACCACTCGTACATGATCACCGCGGCCGCCGCACTCGCGTTGATCGACCGGGTCGAGCCGTACTGCGTGATCTCGATGTGGTCGGATGCCGCGGCGAGCGCGGCATCCGACAGCCCCGGCCCCTCCTGCCCGAACAGCAGCACGCAGGCCTGCGGCAGGTCGGCGCGATCCACGGGCACGGCGCCGTCGACATTGTCGACGGCGATGATCGGGATGCCCTCGGCAGCCGCCCACGCCGCGAACGATTCGACGTCCTCGTGGTGCACGACGTGCTGATATCGGTCGGTGACCATCGCCCCGCGCTTGTTCCAGCGACGGCGGCCGATGATGTGCACGGTGTCGGCGAGGAAGGCGTTGGCGCTGCGCACGATCGAGCCGATGTTCATGTCGTGCTGCCAGTTCTCGATCGCGACGTGGAACGGGTGGCGGTGAGTGTCGAGGTCGGCGACGATCGCCTCCATCCGCCAGTAGCGGTAGCGATCGATCACATTGCGCGTGTCGCCGGCCGCGAGCAGCTCGGGGTCGTACTGCTCCCCCTCGGGCCAGTCCGATTCACCCCCGGGCCACGGGCCCACCCCGTACCCGGGCTGCGCCGACGATCCGCCTGTCTCCCGTGCCGCCGCGGGCGTCTGCTCTTCCATCCCGTCAGGCTATCCGCCACCCGACCGTCGGCATATTTAGGTATGCCGAAAGATCCGCTACGATTTCGGCATGCCTAAAAATGCTGCGCTCGACGAGGTCGCCCCGACCTCTCGCGCCACCGCACCCCGCAGCCTGTGGCTGCTCGGACCCGCGCTGGTCGCCGGCGTGGCCTACCTCGATCCGGGCAACGTCGCGAGCAACATGACCGCCGGAGCCCAGTACGGCTACCTGCTGGTCTGGGTCGTCGTCGCCGGCAACGTCATGGCCTGGCTGATCCAGTACCTCTCCGCCAAACTCGGCGTCGTCACCGGCCGGAGCCTCCCCGAGGTGCTGGGCGCGCGACTCACCAGGCCGTGGGCACGACGGGCGTACTGGCTGCAGGCCGAGCTGGTCGCGATGGCGACCGACCTGGCCGAGGTCATCGGCGGCGCGGTCGCGCTGTACCTGCTCTTCGACATCCCCCTGCTGCTCGGCGGGATCATCACCGGCGCGGTGTCGATGATCCTGCTCACGGTGCAGAGCCGTCGCGGCGCTCGCCCCTTCGAGTTCGTGATCATCGGGCTCATGGTGATCATCACCGTCGGCTTCGTCGCCGGGCTCTTCGTCGCCCCGCCAGACGCGGCGAGCGTGGTCGCAGGGCTCGTGCCCCGTTTCGAGGACACGGGATCGGTGCTGCTCGCGGCATCCATCCTCGGCGCCACGATCATGCCGCACGCGATCTACGCGCACTCGTCGCTGACCCGAGACCGATTCGGCGCGGCGGCAGCGCACGCCCCGACCGAGACCGCGCGCACCGAGACCTCGCGCATCCGCCGCCTGCTCAGCGCCACCCGCTGGGACGTCTCGATCGCGATGGTGATCGCGGGCACCGTGAATCTCGGCATCCTGCTGCTCGCCGCCGCGAACCTCGCCGGTGTCGAGGGGACCGACTCGCTCGAGGGCGCCCATGCCACGCTCGCGGCCGGGCTCGGTCCTGTCGTGGCGACGTTCTTCGCGGTCGGCCTGCTCGCATCGGGCCTCGCGTCGACGTCGGTCGGCGCCTACGCGGGAGCGGAGATCATGCACGGCCTGCTGCACGTGCGCATCCCGCTGCTCGCTCGACGCCTGGTGACGCTGATCCCGGCACTGGTGATCCTCGGTGTCGGCGTGGATCCGACCCTGGCTCTCGTGCTCAGCCAGGTCGTGCTGTCGTTCGGCATCCCCTTCGCCCTGATCCCGCTCGTCGCTCTCACCGCCCAGCGCCGCACGCTCGGCCCGTGGGTGAACCGGGTGTGGACGACGGCCGCAGGCATCGTGGCGTCCGTGCTGCTCATCACCCTCAACGGCGCCCTGCTCTGGCTGGTGCTGACCGGCGCCTGAGGCGGCGCAGCGACGCACACAGAGAGACGCACACGCAAAGACCCGCACACAGAACCGCCCCGAGCCGGCACGGGAAGATTCGGCTCGGGGCGGCGGTCTGTCACCGCACGCGTGCTCAGCGCGTGCGGAGGGTCTCCGTCCACTGCGATACCGCGCCGTCGGCGATCCGGTAGCCGGCATCGGGCACCGCGACCACGGTCACCTCTCCCGTGACCCGCACCTTGCCGTTGCGCGCCTCGACCTTCTCGCCGTTCACGTAGTACGTGATGCCCGCAACCTTCGTCGGCACCTTGACCTCGTCCCGCGAGGTTCCCGGCTTGTCGGTGAAGGTCGGGGGCTTCGGCGTCGCCGGCGTCGTCAGCACCGGGACGTTCGCCCAGTCGAGGTCGCTCGCGAGGTAGAACGAGGTGTACGCCGGCTGGTTGTACGTCGTCTGCTGACGAGCGGTCTCGACGCGGTACTGCACGTCGTGCATGAGGGTCGTGAGCTTGTGCGCGGTGGGCTCGGTGGTCGTGAAGAACCGCAGCGCGCTCGAGTCGGTCGTGCGCACGAGCAGCTCTTCTCGCCAATCGCCCAGCACGTCGGCGACGAGCGAGGGGGTGCCCTTCGTGCCGTTGTTGGTCAGCGTGCCGGTGGCGGTCAGCACGGTGCCACGCGTCCAGTCATCGATCGTGGGCGTCTGGTCGCCGCTGCCGTTGACGAGCTGGGTGGTCATGTCGCCCGCCCAGCGGATCGACATGTTCGTGCCGGGAGTCTCGGGCTGCAGCACCTCCCCCGTCGCGCTCAGCAGACCGCTGCCCTCGGTGCCGCCGGGCATGCTCGACCACACCTCGATGCCCGGCACGTCCGGTCGCACGTCGCCGATCATCGCCCGACCGGTGTCGCGGCCGGAGTAGGCGCCGAACAGCGACTCCCCGGTCGCGGCGTCGCGCATCACGGATCCGTACGGCGCACTGGTCGCCCCCTCGTGGGCCGTCCAGATCTCGAGGCCGGGGCGGCTCGGATCGATGTCCGTCACGTGCATCGCGTCGCCGTGACCGAGTCGCACGGTCGCGCCGGGGTCTGCGCTGCCCTCCGGGAGCACATCGAACGAGCTGTAGAGCAGGCTGCCGTCGTCGTCGATCGTCGCCGATCCGTAGACGAGCTCCTGCCTGCCGTCGGCATCCACGTCGGCGAAGCTCAGCGAGTGATCGCCCTGCGTCGTGATCGTGCCGAACTCGGGGTCGGCGCCGTCACGGCCGTGCGGGGAGTCGTTGAACGGGTTGGTCATCGGCACGTGGCCGCTGTCGACGTCCCACCGCTCCGTGAGGCGCTTGCCGTCCCAGTCGAAGGCCGTGACGGTGGTGCGGGTGTAGTACCCGCGGGCGAAGACGGCCGAGGGATGCTGACCGTCGAGGTATCCGACGCCCGAGAGGAAGCGGTCGACGCGGTTCGCCGGCTCGATGCGCGACATCGCGTAGTCGCCCCACAGCAGACCGTCGTCTCCTCGCTCGGTCGGATACGGGATGGTCTGCAGCTCCTTGCCGGTCGCACTGTCGAAGACCGTGAGGTACTCGGGGCCGTCGACGATGAAGCCCTCGAACTCGCGCAGCAGGTTGCGCGCGCTGCGACTCGGCGCGTACACGTCGATGAAGGTGGTCGCCAGCTCCTGCGCAGCCTCGGGCGAGAGGGGGTACTCGTGGGTCACCGGCATGCCCCATGCCTCTTCGAGGGTGGCCGGCCACTGACCGGACACGACCTCCTCGCGCTCACTCCAGCCGAGGAACATCTCGACCAGGTGCGCCTCGTAGTCGGCAGCGCTGAGGCGGTAGTCGTCATCATTCGAGTAGCCGGCCTTGCGGTCGTCCTTGGGCAGCGTGATGTACGACTCGCTCGCGACCGAGCCGTCGGCCGCGAACTGCACCGACTTGGTGCCGGGCGCCGTCTTCAGCATCGTCTCGGATCGTCCGTCGCCGTCGAAGTCGTAGACGAGGAACTGCGTGTAGTGCGCACCGGCGCGGATGTTCACCCCGAGATCGAGACGGTTCAGCAGCGTGCCGTCGAGCTCGTAGGTGTCGAGATAGACCGGGCCGGTGTAGCCGCGCTGCGAGACGTCCTTCGAGTTCGAGGGATCCCACTTCACGACGTACTCGTACTGACCGTCTCCGTCGACGTCGCCGACCGACACGTCGTTCGCCGAGTACGTGTACGCCTCACCCTTCGGGGTGACGCCGTCGGCGGGCTTCTGCAGCGGCAGGTCGTGGTGCCCCTCGGCCCAGGCGGTGACGGATGCCGAGGCGGATGCCGTCAGCTCGACGCCGTTCACGATCGGCACCACGGAGTACTCCGAGGTCGCCGTCCCTTCGGCATCCGCATAGTCGGTGCTGTCGGTGACGGTCGCCACCCGAGCACCGTCGCGGTACACGGCGAAGTCGGGACCGGCGAGGCCGGTGGGGGTCGCGCCGGTCGCCTCGGTGGCCAGCAGCCTCCAGCTGAGGAAGACGCCCTCAGCGGTCGAGACGGCGACGAGACCGCGGTCGAGAGCCTCGAGCTGCGGCCCGCTGGATCCGGGGTCATGACGGCCGGTGACGGGACCGTCTGAGCTGACGGCTCCTGCACTCTGCGCGCCCCCGACGAGGAGGCAGCCGGCGGCGGCCACCGCCACGGCGGCGCGGAACGAATGGTGTCGGATATTCATCGTCGAAATCCTTCTCTGAGCGCGAGGCTCGTTCGGATAGCGTTTTCCCGTGCCCGCTCGAAGCTACCCGCCGCACCAGACCACGTCAAGGAATCTCGGCGGATTGAGACGATTCACAGGTCGCGTCGGCGATTAGGCTCGAAGTCATGTCTGCCGAAACCGCGCGTCGCTCCGTCCGCATCCTCACCTGGGTCGGGATCGCGACCGGAGTGATCGGCGGACTCCTCGTCGCCTTCCCGACCGTGCTGCCCGTCGGAGGCCCCTGGGTGCAGCTCGCGCTGGGGATCGCGACGCTCGTCCTGGCGTTCCGCGCACGCAGGATCGGGATCGCCGAGATCGAGGGATTCGACGGACGGATCTCGCTCTTCGCCGCCCTGCTCGGGTTCCTCATCGTGTTCTTCGCGGGGCAGGTCGCCTTCGGCATCCTCGTCGACGTCGCCAATCCGTGAGCGCGGCCCCGAGCACGCACCACCCCTGATCTAGGCTGGACACGTGGCATCCCCGGCAGCAGACGACTACCTCAAGACCGTCTACGCGCACACCGAATGGCAGGACGCGCCGATCACTCCCTCGGTGCTCGCGGCGAAGCTCGGCATCGCTCCCTCGTCGGTGACCGAGATGGTGAAGAAGCTCGCGGCCGCCGGACTCGTCTCGCACGTGCCCTACGGTGCGGTGCGACTGACGCCTGCCGGCACGCAGCGCGCACTGGCCATGGTGCGCCGCCACCGACTGATCGAGACCTGGCTCGTGCAGGAGTTCGACTACGGGTGGCACGAGGTGCACGACGAGGCCGAGGTGCTCGAGCACACGATCAGCGACCGACTGCTCGAGGGCATCGACGCGCGCCTCGGACGGCCCCGTTTCGACCCGCACGGCGACGCGATCCCCGATGCCGCAGGCGTGGTCGAACGCGAGCCGTTCGTGCTCCTCGCCGACGCACCGACCGGCCACACCGGACGCGTGCTGAGGGTCGACGACCGCGACCCCGAGCTGCTTCGCGCGCTGGAGGCCGCGGGTGTCGTCGTCGCCGCGAGCGTCACGATCACGGCCTCCGGCATCGACCTCGGCAGCACGCCGACCCCCCTCCCCGAGGGCGCGTCCGACGTCGTCTGGCTCAGCGCCTGAGCGGTTCCGTCTCGTCCGCTCGAACCTGACACCTGCCCGTAACCGCGGGCCAATAGGCTGTGCACATGGCACACCGCGATGACATCGAATGCTGGCTCACCGACATGGACGGCGTGCTCGTCCATGAGAACGACGCCATCCCCGGAGCCGCCGAGCTGCTGGCCGGATGGGAGCAGAACGAGATCCCGTACCTGGTCCTGACGAACAACTCGATCTTCACCGCGCGCGACCTCTCGGCCCGCCTGCGCGCCAGTGGCCTGACCGTGCCCGAGGAGCGCATCTGGACCTCGGCCCTCGCGACCGCCGACTTCCTCGCGCAGCAGCTGCCCGGCGGCTCGGCCTTCGTGATCGGCGAGGCCGGCATCCTCACCGCCCTGCACGAGGCGGGGTTCATCATGACCGAGACGAACCCCGATTTCGTGGTCGTCGGCGAGACCCGCAACTACTCGTTCGAGGCCATCACCAAGGCGATCCGCCTCATCATCAGGGGAGCGCGGTTCATCGTCACGAACCCCGATGCCACTGGCCCCTCGGCCGACGGCGTCATGCCCGCCACCGGCGCGATCGCCGCCCTCATCACCAAGGCCACCGGCAAGGAACCGTACGTCGTCGGCAAGCCGAACCCGATGATGTTCCGCTCGGCCCTGAACAAGATCGGCGCGCACTCGAAGAAGACGGGCATGATCGGCGACCGCATGGACACCGACATCATCGCCGGCATCGAGGCGGGCCTGCACACCGTGCTCGTGATGACGGGAATCAGCGACCAGGCCGAGGTCGAGAAGTATCCGTTCCGCCCCGACGAGATCGTCGACTCGGTCGCAGACCTGCTGCCCACCGTCACCGAGTCGATCCCGACGCTCGACGAGGACTGACGTGGGCGCGCTCGACGAGGGAGAGCGGGTCGTCGCAGCGGATGCGTCCGCCTGGCGCGCCTGGCTCGAGGAGCATCACGAGCGCACTGCGGGAGTCTGGCTGCTGAGCGTACGCGGCAGCCGGGTCGGTGGCGTCGGATACGACGACGCCGTGCGCCAGGCGCTGTGCTTCGGCTGGATCGACGGACCGGTGCGCACCTTCGACGATCAGACCGTCGGCCAGTGGTTCTCACCCCGACGTCGCGGCAGCGGATGGGCGGCGACGAACAAGGCGCGTCTGGTCGACCTCGAGGCCGCGGGACTGCTCGCGCCGGCCGGCATCCGCGTGCTCGAGGCTGCGAAGGCCGACGGCTCCTGGACCGTGCTCGACGGGCCCGAGGCGGGGATCGAGCCCGCCGAGCTGACGGCGGCGCTGGACGCCGTGCCCGCCGCACGCGCGAATTGGGATGCCTTCCCGAAATCGGTCAAGAAGTTCGGCCTCACACACATCGCGATGGCGAAGCGCTCAGAGACGCGCGGGGCGCGGATCGCCAAGATCGTGTCGGATGCCGCGGAGGGAAAACGCCCATGAACCAGTCCGAGGTGCTCTTCCTGGTGGTCTTTCTGATCCTTCTCAGCACACTCACCGTGTTCGTCGTGCAGTTCTTCCGCTCGCGCCGTCGCGGCGGAGGCGGCGAGGGCGACGGCCGCGCCGGCTGGTGGGAAGGCCCCTGGGACGACGACGACCGCACGCGCTGAGCACTCGCCCGCCGACCTCAGCTCAGCGTCAGGCTGCGTACGCGCTCGACCGGCTCAGGCATCCGCAGTGGACCAGCCCCCGGGGTGATCGTGCCGAGGATGCGCGGCTCGTGAGCTCCCGTGCCTCCGGGCGTCACCGCGGCGACGCCGTGCATCGTGCACCAGCCGATGAGCGCGAACAGGATCGCCTCTTTGCTGTCGACGGATGCGCCGAGCTCGTCGGCGAGCACGACCTCGACGTCGGGGAGCGCGGCGCGGATCCCCTGCATGATGAGCGGGTTGTGACATCCGCCGCCCGAGACCGCGAGGAAGCCGATGCCTGCGGCCCGGACGTCCTGTGCGACCGTGCGCACCGTCAGCTCGGTGAGGGTCCGCACGAGGTCGGGAACGGAGATCCGGCGGCCAGAGCCCGTGAGGCGATCGACGTGCGCGCGCACGTAGTCGAGGTGGAAGTGCTCCTTGCCGGTGCTCTTGGGAGCCCCGAGGGAGTAGTACGGGTCGGCGAGAAGAGCTGCGAGGAGATCCTCGTCGACGGCGCCGGTGCGCGCGATGGCGGCATCCGCGTCATACCCTCGGTCGTTCAGCCCTTCGGCGACGACGACCGCGTCGACCAGCGCGTTCGCCGGGCCGATGTCGTAGGCCGACAGTCCGTCGGGCGACACCACCGTCATGTTGGCGATGCCGCCGAGGTTCACCGCAGCCGAGACTCCGGCACGGCCGCACAGCAGCAGCTGATCGAGGAACGATACGAGCGGCGCTCCGTGTCCCCCCGCGGTGATGTCGCGGATGCGGACGTCGGAGACGACAGGAGCGCCCACCCGCTCGGCGATCCATGCGGGCTGGCCGATCTGCAGGGTGCCCAGCGCATGCCCCTGGTCGACCCAGTGGAAGACCGTCTGGCCGTGGGTGCACACGGCGTGCACTCCCTCGACCGCGGCGGATGCGGACGCCGCGACCTCGGCGAACGCCTGGCCGATGAGCGTGTCGAGCTCGCAGACCTCGGCGAACGTCGTGGGTGCGGGCGGCAGCGCGGCGATGAGGCGAGCACGCAGCTCGGGATCGTACGCCACGCTGTCCTCGTGCAAGACGGTGCCGCGCAGCGCTCCGTCGCTCTCCTCGAAGTCCACGACCGTGACGTCGATGCCGTCGTGTGAGGTGCCCGAGAGCAGTCCGAGTACGCGCATGCGTGTTCCTTCCGTCGCCTGTTACGAGCGTAGGCCGCTTTTGTTAGGGAGGCGAACGGAACGGATCGACCATTTCTGCACGATCACTCTCTAGACCGCGTTCTCCCCAGTGTCGAAGGATGACCCGCACCGCCGGCGGCCCCCGTTCGTCACCCACGTAGCATTCTGCGAGACCCCACCCTCCACCCCCAGAATGGGAGCATGTTCGTGTCCGTCGAGATCATCACGATCGTCATCAGCGCAGTCGGCCTTCTGCTGGCGCTGGGCGGCACGATGTTCGCGGGCTTCGCCTGGTGCATCCGCCGATCCGACTCCCTCCGCACCGATCTCGCAGGCGTCGAGGAGTCACTCGGCGCCCGCATCGACGGAGTGCGAGCGGACCTCGCCGAGGTCGAGAAATCGCTCGGCGCACGGATCGATGCGGTCGCCGCCGACACGACCGAGCTCAAGATCGCAATCGCCAGACTCGAAGGGCCGCAGCGCCACCTGATAGTCGCCGCCCGCTGAGTCGCGAGTCAGCGCAGGATGAGCGCCGCGGCGCCGATGAGCGGGCCCTCGTCTCCGAGGCCCGAGCGCACGACACGGGTGCGACGCGAGTACTCGTGCGCGGCGCTCGCAGTGAGAGCCTGCTGCACGAGATCGATGTAGTCGGCGGACACCCGAGAGAACCCGCCGCCGATCGCCACGACATCGAGGTCCACGAGGGTCGCCGCGTCAGCGAGCGCCTCGCCCACGGCCTTCGCCGACCGCTCGATCGCGGCGCGCGCGACGGCGACACCCGCGGCAGCATCCTTCGCGAGATCCTCGCCGGTGGCTCCGGTCCAGCCCTGCTGCTGCGCCCAGGCTGCGCTCGCAGGCCCCGAGGCGATCTCCTCGAGCGTCAGCCCGCCTTCGCGCCGCACCTGACCGAGATGTCCTGCGTTGCCGGTGGCGCCGGGGATGTAGGCCCCGTTCACGACGAACCCTCCGCCGACCCCGGTCGAGACGACGATCGAGAGCGACGCACCCGCGTCCTGCGTGGCGCCCAGCCACGACTCGGCGAGAGCGAGAGCCCCGCCGTCGTGGCCGAAGACCGTGGGCAGCGCACGGCCGAGGATCCCGGAGGCGGTCGTGCGCACTGCATCCTTGAGACCGTACCCGCGGGCTGCAGGCATGTTCACGGGGAGGATCTGGCCGACGTTCCGGTCGATCGGCCCCGCGCTGCCGATGCCTGCGCCGATGAGTTCGGCGCCGTCGGGGAGACGGGAGAGGGCGTGTGCGATCACTGTCGCGATCGCGTCGTCGAGCGACGCGGGAGTGGCATCCCGGCCAGTCGCCCGGCGCGAGCGACTGCCGTCGACCAGCTCGCCGTGCTCGCTCACGAGCGCGGCCTCCATCTTGGTGCCGCCCACATCGACGGCCAGGGCGTAGCGCGTCACTGGGGGTCGAGTCCGAGGTCGTCGAGGTCGAAGGCCGCACGCCATTCGAGGCCCTCGGCTTCGATCGCGGCCTGAGCGCCGGTCTTGCGATCGACGATCACGGCGACGGCGACGACCTCGGCGCCCTCCTTGCGAAGCGCCTCGACGGCCTTGAGCGCCGACTGCCCGGTGGTCGAGGTGTCCTCGAGCACCACGACGCGCGTGCCCTTGACGTCT
>Ga0308166_1002410_pt1 | contig 17373 bp, 12 predicted proteins | sample PhyCR2_2_FD_202137 | JGI IMG/M metagenome (GOLD analysis project Ga0308166, IMG submission 202137) | Phyllosphere microbial communities from UC Gill Tract Community Farm, Albany, California, United States - DLSLCC.R2 | ecosystem: Host-associated > Plants > Phyllosphere > Unclassified | place... | reverse complement strand
TTTGTTTTCCGGCTGAAAAACGGTTTGCGGCTGCAAAGTAATAAAAAATAACCTTCCGTCCCTGTATGATGAATCCGTTATAAAAACCGGGGCGGAAAATTCACTTCTACAAGCAGCATCTCCATTATAAAACTTCCTATCCGGAGAGACTTCAGAAAGAAGAGTTGGTGAAAATGCAGCACGTATCTATCTGATCATCTTCGGTTATTTCCCTCCATTACCGGAAAAATCCATTAACAAAATCTTTTAAAGAAAATACCGGCCATTCAGTTTTAATCTTGTGACAGTTTATCTACCGTTTCAGACTTCCAATCTCATCTTTTTCAAAATGGTTTTGATTATCCTCTACCCCTTGATGAAGTACTCTGCTTTTGCCTGGTATGATGCTTTTTTAAAATGAATTTTAAATGACTGGAATACAGATCAGGAAAGCTTTAAAAAATTAAAATACGGCATGCTTTTCGTGTTTTTAATGAGGTCTAAATCCGCCCAATAATGACGTTAAAAGTAGTAAGCCAATAAACAAATGTATCAAAATGGAAAAAAAACCAGTACCCAACGGACCCAGCAAAACAGGAAACCCTTCCGGAGATGGCAGAGGCAATAATCCCACCGCTCCGGGCAAAACGCCGCCGCCGGCCCCAAAAAAGCCTTAAATGAATCTGATGCCGGGTATTCTTTACCCGGCATTTCTTTTAACAGGTTTCAACAATGACCTTTGATAAAATTATGCTTTAAAATACCACAGCTGGATTTACGTCCTGTATGAAAAAATCTACAGGTTCCTAGAATAAAATATTCCCGGCCCACAGATATTTTACCGGATAATTTTTAACTTTACCATCCGGCGCATTAACACAAATCGCCTTATCTTTAAGCCATTAAAACTTGGATTACCGCTATGGAACAGAAAATACATCAGGGAAGAAACGTAAAACGCTTCAGGGAAATGCTCGGCATCAAGCAGGAAGCCCTCGCCTTTGACCTCGGCGAAGACTGGAACCAGAAGAAAATTTCCCTCCTGGAACAAAAGGAAGTCATCGAAGACCACCTCCTGAAAGCCATTTCCAACGTCCTGAACATCCCCGTAGAAGCCTTTCGGAATTTTGATGAGGAGCAGGCGATTAATATCATTTCAAATACTTTTCACGATACACAAGGTCTGGTTAATTACAGCCCGATATTTAACAATAATCCAATTGATAAATTGATTCAGCTGCACGATGAAAAGATTGCTTTGTATGAAAGGATGCTGAAGGAGAAGGAAGAAATGATGGAGCGGCTGGAAAGGTTGGTAGGGAAATAAATTTAGTATTGCTTTATTAATATGGCTCAACCTAAGGGTTGAGTTTTTTATGTGTGTTAATGGTTATTGAAATAGAAAGGCACTTATATTTGTAAATGTTCTTCGACATGGTGATGCTTTGACTACTCTTTAGTATAATCATCTTATTAATTATTAGTAATTCATAAAACGTAAAATAATCATAGTACACAGTATAGATGAAAGTTTTTTAATTATAATCAACTATCATACTATAAATATAACGTTTTAATTATCAGATTTAATAAAAACAATTATATATTTGAGCTAAGTAAAAAAAACTAAAATGCCATTTGAACTATCACAGATTAAAGAAGCGTATACAAAATTAAGAACATATATTTATTATGATTCTGGAGATTTATTATTAAGAGAGCAATTAGTTGAATTTGAAACAGATTTAACACAAGACCCAAATGATTTTTTTAAAATGTTTTTCAGTAATGATTACATGAATTATCGAAGTAGTGAAAACAAGGGCAAAAAAATCTCTATTGAGGAAAAACTAGAAATAATAACCGATAGACTGAATAAATTTAATGATGAACCAGAATTTTTCAACAAGTTTATAAAAGAAATTGATATAAATTTTTATCCAAAAAAATTCACAAATGAAAATCAATCACAGAGAATAATCTCTAACATACGAACAAAAGACAAATACCCTTTGGATAAAGTTACAGCATTTATTAATGCTCCTATTGAAATTCACATCTTATCGGTTTTATGGATTTTAGATGAGGGCGTTAAACTTGATGCTAAACTAACTTCTGAATGTATTGGTAACAGATTACTGTTAAATATAAAGGGAGATAAAATTGTTAAGGGTTCAGGATTATTTAAACCCTATTTCAGTCAATATCAGAAATGGAGAGATGATGCTGTTAGTACTTCAAAAAATTTGTTAAATCAAGATAAAAATGTCCTTTTTCTGAACTTAGATATTAAAGATTATTTTTATTCCATAAGAAAAGATAGAACTTTTTTTAATTCAAAAAAGAATTCTAGAGTTTTCAATGCATATCATAATTTAAATCAAATATTATTAGAAGTTCATATTAACTTTACAGAAAAACTTATAACTCAATATAAGGTTCCATATGATTTCTCTAATGAAATTAAAAATGAAAAAGGAGAAATTCAAAAATTCGTTCTACCAATAGGGTTATTATCCTCATTTGTCATAGCTAATGATTATTTAAAAGATTTTGATAAAATTATTATTGAAAAATTTAAACCTGCATACTATGGTAGATATGTAGATGATATTTTACTAGTACTAGCAGACCCTAACCCTTTAAACTTTAAGGATGAAAATTTAGTTGATTATAAATTTTCATTTCAGAAGTACAAAAAATTTATTTCTGCAAAAAAAGATTCATCATATAAAATTGATTTCGGAGAAAAAGATTTGACTGAAGTAGAATTATATATTCTTAATAACTTTCACCCATTAATAAATCTAGTAAACTCACCTTTTAAAGACAATATAGGCTTATGTCAAAACTATGAAAATAGAGTTTTTAAAATAGATAAATATCCATCATTATATTGTCAGAGTGAGAAAACACTATTATATTATTTTGATAAAAATGAATCAAGTATCGTAATTGATAAATTAAAAAAGGAAATTGAGGAAAAATCGAGCGAATTTAGAGATATGCCAAATGATGAAGATAATCTCATTGAATTTGAAGAAAATGCATATCATCTTTTATATGACGGTACTGAAGGAAAAATTAGGACACTAAAAGATTATAAAGAGGATAGGTTTGGTCTATCGGTTTATTTATCACATAAAATAAACATGGCTTTGCGAAAACAAAGTAAAATTTCTGAATCTGAACAAGCTAAAATTTTAAAATTTTTTAAAGGAGAAAATTGTTTAACTTTTTATAAATTATGGGAAAAAATATTTACACTTTTTGTCGTAAATGACCTTCCTAAACCTTTTATAGAATTTTTATTTCATTGTATAGAACAAATAGACAAAATATCAGACAATAAAAATACCAACATTTACTCCTTCGATGTTAAATACTCAAATGTTAGAGAAACTTTAATTAAATATTTATTTTGTGCTTATGAATTATCAGTATCATTAAATTTAAAATTTTTTAATGAAGATTATGAAAGCGATAAGAATTATGAATTTAAATCTAAAGATTTTGAGAAAAACAATTACACTATTTTTTTTAATAGTATACATTTTACTAAACCAAATTCAATTATCGCAACACGGTTCAGAAAATCAAACCTGCTGAGACATCATTACGTTATAGTGCCTTTATTAAACTATACAGATTTAAGTACAAAAGCCGAAGTCAACTTAGTTGATAAAAATACTCATATTAAATCATTCGTTATTAATGAAAAATTATTAATACAATCTCCTAGACCAATTAAATTTTGGGAATGCTGTGTTGCTTCCTCTTTTCAAAGTTTCAACAACTTTAGTAACAATCCATTTCTTATAAATAATGATGGATATGTAGAAACTAATTTATTACATAATATTGAAAAAAAAAGAATACAGCAGATACTTAATGAAGATGAGGAAGTAATTGAAGACAAGGAAATTATAATTCATGAAAATTATTTAGATGTTGCTTATAACTTGTATGTTGAAGGAAATACAAACCATTTAGCATATTATAAAATTGATGAAAAGCTAAAAAAATCATTATTTCAAATTAAACCAATAAATGAGAATGATAATTTTCTGCTAAATGAATTTGTAATAAATTCAAATCAAGTTCTTCATGAACCTAAAATCTCATTTGCCAACACTGAAATCCTTGAAAACAATATATTAAGTAGCATTTTAGGTAAACCAAATTTATCAACTGATAGATATAACAAGTTATCAAAAATTCTTAAAAAATCACGAGAGGAAAAAACAGATATACTCCTATTTCCAGAATGTTTTATCCCTTTTAATCTATTATCTACTATTTCTAGATATGCTGTAGATAACCAAACAGCAATAGTTTCAGGCTTAGAACATCTTACTATTAATAGTACCTCATTTAATTATGTTGCTACTATATTACCATTTGAAATAAATGGAATAAAAGATGCAACTATAGTTTTAAGACTAAAGAATAATTACTCTCCAACTGAAGAGCACACTATAAATAAATATCATCTTAATGTCCCTAAATCCACTCCAAATAGATATGAAATCATTAATTGGAGAAATATATACTTTTCAGTTTGTTACTGTTTTGAAATGGCGAATATTACTCATCGAGAAGCATTAAAAGGTAAAATAGATTTGCTTGTGGCTATTGAATGGAATAAAGACACTCCTTATTTTTCTAATATTGTTGAATCATCTTCAAGAGACTTACATTGTTATGTAGCACAGGTAAATACTAGCAATTATGGAGATACAAGACTAACACAGCCAAAAGAAACAGCAATAAAAGATATTATGCGATTAAAAGGTGGCACTAATGATACTATTCTGGTAGGAGAAATTTCCATCAAAAAATTAAGGGATTTTCAAAGAATAAAATCATCTATCAATACAAGTAAGGAATATAAACCTCTCCCACCTAATTTTTCACTACAAGAAGTTCTAAAAAGAATTAAAAACGAATAATGATGGCTATATTTTGATAAGTATTCATACCTGTATCTATATTTTGCTTAATTTTCTATATTAAATATTTATTTTCAAATATTTAAATATTTTTTTAGTAATGCAAACTAATTGAGATCAGGTAATTACAAATTATTAGAAAGACCTGCATTACATCATTATATTAATCAAAGAAGTATTAAAAAAGCACCTACAATTGTAGTATTTTTCAACGTATTCTCACTTGGGCTCGAACCAAGGACAACCTGATTATGAGTCAGGGACTTTATTCAATCTCGTATCTTCATATTTGGCCCTTTCGGTTTTAAGGGAGACCAACCAGTCGAGATACATCCCTTCCGGCATGCTTCGGTAGCCGATCTTATGGATATGGGCATATTCCTTGTTCATCCGGTCAAATAGTTCTTTTGCTTTCGGATCGCTTAGTACAGACTGGATATCCTTTGTGTTGTGCACTTTCATGATCTGCTGAAACAATCTTTTGTGGGTTTCTGCCTGCAACAACAGGGCATTTGCCAAATAAGGATCTATCTGTATGGCACGCTCGGCACATTTTATAGGAAAACGGCCATCATTATCCGGATAGCTTTTGTTATAATTGTTTCCAAGATCTATCAGCAACAAAGCGAGACTTTCTCTGTTATTTAAGGCCTTCATAAAAACGCCGTTCTGGATAGCATCCAAATGGATAAATCCCGAGGCCATCAGCCAGGAATCCTGCGGAAATATCCCGCTCGTGAGTTCGGTATTGTACCAGCCTAAAGATTTTATATGGTGCTTGATATATATATGATTGGGTGCAAGTGCAAGGTTAGCCTCCACGCCCAGTTCTTCAGCCAGGATCTTATAGAGATAAGGCAAAGAATTACAGTTGCCTTTCTGGGTATCCAATAGTTTTGAAACAAAAAGATTAGACTGTTCCTGATGTCCGAAAACATCATCGAAATCATAAGTAAACGGTTTATATTTTATCGTATCGTTGTTTACAATAACCGGAGTTGCTTCACACATCACCGAATAAATTGCCGCATACCGGTTTACTTTGTTTTCATCCTTTTCAGAATAGTTAAGCTGTCTGTTCTTCAATAAGGTCAAACAAAAATTTTTAAGAAATCTGATTTTCCCGTTTAGCTCAACGGTATCAAGTTTGCCCTGATAATAGGCATTTTCTACAGAGTACACACCCTCCTTGAAACTGTACTTCTGTTTATTGTTGAGCATATTGTCAATATTCTGAAAAGCATCAGAATAAAACCGGTTGCTTTGGCTTTTGATACCTGTGCAAAAAAGTATAAGCACCAGCACTGTAATTTTAAAATTCATTTTACTTTTCATTGAAGTTAGTGATGTAACTCATTATGCAATTAAAACTATTTAAGGCAGTTCATCTCAAAATGAACCAATCTATTTTTTGCAGTATTATAAGTATCTACAACCAGCGGTGTGTAATCCGGCTTTATAACTTCTCCACTTGCCGGTCTTGGAATATTATCTGCGACTTCAACATAATTGAAAGAGTTGTTGGATATGAACAACGAATACGGACTGTTAATCAAGGACGTAAATTTTAATTCTTTTCTTTCCGGTACCAGATAGCAAAGGTAATTCCAATAGTCTGCACCCAATGCGGAAGCGCCGGACGATTGCCCGATGGCTACAATTGCATCTTTATTACTGCTTTTTAACAAGTAAAAACGAGTACTTGTAGTATAAGAAACAAAATCCCTAAAACTATCGGTTGTACCCTTATTTCCTGATGTATCTAAAAATTGAAAAATTTTTGTAGTATCAACATTGTAATAGTTAGAATTAGCTGATGACTTTATGTTTATCTGTTTATAAACATCCCCAAAGCAATATTGATTTTGATAAGTCTTAAAATCGAGCTTATCCGCAGTTTTAAGATCTAATTCTGTCAATTTATTTTTATTAGTACAGCCAATTAGGATTATGGAAGTAATAAAAGCCTGTATTGTTATTTTGAAATGTACCATCTTTTTCCTGGGTTTATATATCTTGAGAAAGTTGTATTGAAAATTTCCAATTTTAAATAGCTTCTCATGATTGAGATAAAGCCCATAAAATTAATTTATTGGGAGGGAAGCGGGTTCCAACATTGGCGGATCAGCAAAAAGATTATTGTAGTAAAAAGAGTCATGCGAAGTTTTTAAAAAATTATTGCCTTGAATTTGAAAGATTTCAAAACATCTTTTTTCAGAAATTATCCCACCACTGTATTTACTATTAAAATTTTCATATTTCTTCAAGAGTGTATCTTTTTCTATATTGTTAGGGTTAATTTTATTTTCAAAATATTCTTTGTTATAAAATACAACAAGATTATTTTTATACTCAGTGCAATAAAAAAGTGAATCGGTGCTGTAATCATATACAGAAGCTATCTGTATAAAATCTTTATTGTTATATTTCTGATACCTTACCTGTAACATTCTATCTTTTCCTCCTTTGCAATAGGTTGAATCTAGGACAAAATCTATTGAGCGCATTAATTCTTTTTGGAAAGGATCAGATTGATTTGAACTTATTTTTTTATTTTTATTGCAAGAAATTAGAAATAGAGTGACTATTATAATTAACAAGAATCTTTTCATTTATTTTCTTTTTATATTTTTTAAAAATTGGACATTAAAAGGATATGTCTGCTTAGTATTTGGTCCTGTTCTTGAAATTTCTATCATCCTATTGTTATCATTAACGGTAAAAAATCTTGGATCACTCAATCCTTTATTTTGGTTAGTTGTAAAAATCGCATACATTGTCGACTTATCAGAAGACCATTGATTACCAATATTTTTATAATCTAAACCAACTTTTCCATCGTGATTGTGAAGCGACCAAACCAAGTTATCTTGAGAAAATTTGTTAGAAAAAATTTTTGAACCATCAATATCATGCATAGTTGCTATTTGAAAATTATCTTTTCCATTAACATTATAATTTGCTAAAGAAAATTCGACTCCACTATTGGTATTATTATCTAAAAAATTATAAACATTAAAAGCATCATTAAGATTTTGAGTAAAGCCCTCTGAAAAATATGGAGATGTAGATTGTCCTAATATTTTAGGAATTAAATTTCCTCCTTTACTTAGTTCACTAATGACAGAACCATCACTTGGTTTATCTTTTGCTACGGTTACGCTTTTACTCTTATCCACATTTCCTCTACTATCTGTTGCAAAAAGCGTATCAGATTTATCCTTTTCACTACCATCCAACGGATTTACTCGTTGAACTTCACCATTTTCCAATAACTTATAATTAGTAAGAGGCGCCATTCCATCAAGATCTATATTATTTATCGGATTAGAAAACACAAAATTATAAGGCGACCAGCTTGAAAACTCCTCACTCAAAGGATCAGGACTCATCCATCTCCCGTGGGTGTCACCGATGGGCTGCGCATCAGGGTCGGATAAGTCAACATCCAATACTTCAATTACTTTTTGTTGCTTTGTATTGTACTTTACCGAACCAATGATCACAATAGAATCCTTATCGTGGAATTCCAGATATTTCCCCCTGCTTAAGGTCGCGACTTTCGGATAATAACCGGATTTCGCGAACGGATTTCCGGCTGCAATATTTTTTCTCCGGCGTTCAGCGTCTTTCGGTGTCAGAGAATCCTTTGTCTTTAAAACCTCATCCATATAAGGACGGCTCCGTTCTTCTTTTGTAAGCTTAACAGGATTAAGCCATTCTTTTTCTATTTGGGGTTTTGCAGTTTTCTTCTTGACCTGTGCCTGCGATAAGGTCATTACTGCTAAAGCAATAAGGAATAATAATTTTTTCATTTCATTAGTTTCTAAGTAAGTACTGGAATCAGGTAAACCTTTGGGGCTTCCTTTTTCGGAGTTATTTTCTGTCTTTTTTGTAGTTCTTGTTGTTTTCTTTTTTGCGCTTCAACAGCTTTTATCTTTTCTAAAATTTCATCATTTAGTTGCTTGTTTTCTGCTTTCTGTATTGATCCGAGCCATTTTTCATACTGTTCTGCCGGCATTTGCGCAAAACCTGAGCGGTCTATAAAATCAAACTGCCCGTTGATATTATCCAATTGCATAATCAAATCCTTGTAATTGCTAATTTTCTGCAATTCTTTCTTATGATGTGGATTAATGCCAAGACGTTCACAGGATTTTTCGAAACGCTGTTGATTAAGATTGGATTCCCAAAGAACGGCATTAATATTATGAGGATTAAGCTCCTGGGCCTTATTTAAAATTTCCCCTACAAATTCGTCGTACCCGAATTTATGGACATAGCCGCTTGCCAGATCAACAAAGGTTTGTGACAATAGTTCCCTTTTATTCAGGCTTTGCATATAGAGCTTATTTTGCAAAGCTTCGGATTTTATATAACCATTATTAAGAACAAACGAATTAGCCGTAAACATTCCGTTAGTGAGTTCAATATTCAGAGATTCTCCGTCATTGTCCGTAAAACGTATGTAGGAATGATTCGGAGACATTACCAGAGAGGCCTTGGCACCAATTTGTTCAGCTAAAATCAGGTATAGTAAAGGCATTGAATGGCACTGGCCGGTATTGGTCCGCATCAGTTTGGATACAAACATTTTGGAATGATCTTCAGTACCCCAATAATCATCAAAATCATATTTGATGGCTTTATGCAACACTTTGCCGTTCTGTCTGGTATCTGTTGAAAAGTATTGGAATAAGGTTAAATTCTTTGATGCATTATCATCATCGTCAATGTTTTTCTGCTTGATTTTATTCCGGATAATACTACTTGCTTTCCGTATATAATCCTGATACATGCTTTGAAATTTTTTATCATTATAGTAAAACGCATTTTCCACGAAAAATGTGGCATCTGCAATGGAGTAATCTTCAGGATTAAGCTTTGACAGACTCTTAAAAGCGGAGTAATATGCTGCTGCCCCTTCTTTATTTGCCATAGAAGGTAACCGGAAAATCTGTACAAATTCTTTTTCTTCATTACCCGAAGAAAGTTTCTTTTGCTGCTCTTCAATCATAGCATTGATGCCTTTCTGAGCTTCCTGTATTAAATTTTGATTTTGTCTTTTCAGTAATACATTGCCAGGGCTGGGAATAGTGGCAATATCCCTAAAACTATTGCCGTACCTGTTGACAAAATCCGAAGTATTCATGGCAGCAGATGGTGCAATAGTCTGAGGCGTGGGGAAATTCGGGATCTGTGAGAAGCCTACATTATAAAAGTATAAAAGTAGACTGAAAAATATTTTTTTTTGCATTTCATGAGTTTTTGTTTTTTGTTGGTGTAAGTTTACTACATTTTTTAGAAATACGAAATATCTATATATAAATGTTTTTTAAACAATATATTATTGTTTAAAAAAATATTTTCAGATCCATATTAACAAACAAAAAAGCACCTACAAATGTAAGTGCTTTTCAACGTGGTCCCACTTGGGCTCGAATATTTTTTATTTTTTCCTTTATTTATGGGCTTTTATAGCAATTGTTTTTACAAAGGGGAAAGTATAGGGGAAATTTTTATTAATATCGAATAAATCAATAAGTTTTATTTCTAGTGAATGAACTTTATATTTTTAAAGCTAGTAGGATGTCTAAGATAGCTCAAGATAAAAAACAGTGTTGTATATATGATTTTTTTTCCAGCTTTAATATTTATTTTAGCTTTTTTAATTACAAAATTATTCCACAATTAATTCCATTATAGTATAACTAATTGGAATGTTGTCAGCAAGTCAACCGCAAAATTTAAGAATAATTATAATCAACTTACTACCTTATAATAAACCCAATCCACAGATTTGTGAAAGATCAGTAATTTCTTTAAAAAAAAGAAAAAAGCCGTATTATTTATACTAAAATAAATAAATTAGCATCTTATGCACATTAATTAATACAGAATGAAAATCAACAGGTTAAAAATTGTATTAGCTGAAAAAGACGAAACATGTAAGTGGTTATCTTATGAGTTAGGAAAAAACGAGAGTACGATTTCCCGTTGGTGTACCAATGAGGTACATCCATTTTTGGAAAAACTTGCCTAAATAGCAACAATATTAAACATAGATATTAAAGAATTATTAAACTCAACGATATAATGAGCTTATTACAAAAAGGAATTGAAAAAGGTTTAATCAATATTTCTGATGATCAAAAAACAATAAAATACATTCACCAAGATAAATCAAGAAATTTCGCCAACCCTGAAGAAAAGGTACAGGCTGAAATATTCTTGAAATTAGTTTTAGAATACAGCTATCCAGTTGAACATATAGAGCAATTCAGAATCGTAACAATGGGATCTGAAAAACGCGAAGCAGATATTATTGTTCATCACGATGCCAATTGGGACTCTCCGAAAATTATTGTAGAATGTAAAAAACAAGAAGTAACCCAATCAGAATTTAACCAAGCTGTAAATCAAGGCTTCAGTTATGCACATTCTTTATCAGGTACCGTAAAATATATTTGGGTTACTTCAGGATTATTAAATTCCATTTATCGTTTCGATAAAGAAAAAGATATAAGAGAAGGATTAACCGATTTACCACAATACGGTTCGGATGAAGTAGCACCTTACCAATTTGTAAAAGGTGGTGGTAAACACGAATACACCGGGATAGATGGTAAAAAGCACATACAGATTTTTAAGGAAATCAAAACGGTAAATGAAGAAGAATTAACACGTCGTTTCAAACAAGCACACGATGCACTTTGGGCAGGTGGGCAGTTAAATCCTTCAGAGGCATTTGACGAATTAGATAAATTAATTTTCTGTAAAATCTGGGATGAGCGTTACAACATTCAAAATGGAGAATTAAAGCGTCGTAAAAAAGGTGAAGTATATCAGTTTCAGGTCATCACCGCAAAAGGGAAAGACGAAAAAGAAATTGAATACAATACCAATAAAGAATTAGCACAACGTATTAAAGCCATTTACAATGCAGGTAAAAGTTTTGACAAAGAAGTCTTTAAAGATGATATTCGTTTAACAGACGAGCGTATTAGAACAATTACCAACTATCTGCAAGAAATAAATCTTAGCGAAACCGATTTAGACAGTAAAGGGCGTGCATTCGAAACATTTATGGGATCATTTTTCCGTGGAGAGTTTGGTCAATATTTTACACCTCGTGTGATTGTACAATTTATTGTAGAAGCATTACCGATTAAAAATACTTCGTTAGTGTTGGATACGTCTTGCGGTTCGGGAGGTTTCTTATTACACGCATTAGATAAAGTGCGTAAGCAAGCCTATGAGGAATATCCTGATTTCCGTACGGATAATGAGGAGTATAGAGGATGGCACGACTACTGGCATAAATTTGCAGAGCATAATTTGTACGGTATTGAACTAAACGAACAAATCGCGCGTACAGCTAAAATGAATATGATTATCCACGACGATGGGCATACCAACGTAGTATCGTGTGATGGTTTATTAAGTGCTGATGATGTAAAAGCTTTTACAGATAACAAAGGCTTTGAACGTAATAAGTTCAATTTCATCATTACCAATCCGCCATTTGGTAGCAATGTTAAACAATCGGAGAAAAACTATTTAAAGAAATATTTCTTGGGTAATAAACAACCGGATTGGTTAGATCTAAATCAAAGATATAGATTTACAAAAAAAGAAATTGAACTGGATATTAATAATGACTTAAATCTAGATACTCGTAACAACCAAAGTACGGAAGTCTTATTTATTGAGCAATGTTACAATTTCTTAGCGCCAAAAGGATATTTAGCAGTCGTTATTCCAGATGGGATTCTAACCAATAGTTCTTTGCAATATGTACGTGATGCGATTGAAGATTGGTACCGTATCGTTTCGGTGGTTTCAATGCCTCAAACGGCTTTTGCAGCGACAGGTGCAGGGGTTAAAAGTTCGGTGGTGTTTTTACGCAAACACGAGGAAAATCATACGCAATTTTTACAGAATAAAAAGATTGAAATACAAAATCAATTGTTATCGAAGTTCAAATACAAAGAAACCTTGGAACAATGGGAGAATGAGAAGAAACAAATCATCAAAGATTTAGAAGGTTTCCCTAATACCAATGGATTAGTTGGTATGAAAGCTATTAAAGACAGTGATGAGTTTAAAGAATGGCGTACGGAAATCAACCAGCAATTTGCAGATAAAATTTCTGATCTAAAGGAACAACTTAACGACGCCTACCAACAAGAACGTGCTACGCAATTACCCGATTACCCAATTATAATGGCGATTGCTAATAATATTGGCTATGATGCTACAGGTAAACGTTCGGCAAAATTAGTTTCGAAAAATGAAATGATACAAGGCGGATTCAAAGATATTATAGAACACCTTTCGCACGATTTGTTTGATGAAATCGTTACACGTCGTTATGACATCCACGATGAGAAGGACGAAATCAGTACAAAGAAAAACATTGTACACGCAGGTATTTTAAAAGCAGTAGCCAACTTTATAAAAGACATCGAGAATGGAACCGTATAATTTAGATGCTTCGCTAGATTCGTACAAAATGTTTGTGGTGAAACGCTCGGAGTTGAATAGCAGGATGGATCCAATTTTTTATGGATCTGATCTAACTAAGTTTAATAAATATTTTCCATCAGTTAAACTTTCTTCAGTAGTTTCCTCATTCAAGTCTGGTGTTGGAGCAGGAAAACAAGATCAAGCTGAAGGTGATGAAGGTATTATCCAGATTAGACCCACAAATATTGATAATTTTGGAAACTTAAAATTTGATAAAAATGTTTACCTGCCTTATGGATTTAAGGGAGATAAATTAAAGTTGAATGATGTTTTATTTAACAATACAAATAGTCAAGAACTAGTTGGTAAAACAACTATATTATTAGAGGAAAAAGAATTGTTTTATTCTAATCATATTACAAAAATTGTAGTAGATCAAAGTCAAGTCTTACCTCTTTACATTTGGATTATTTTAAATATCTATCAAGAGAATAAGATATTTTATGCTTTATGTACAAATTGGAATAATCAATCTGGTGTCGGTTTAGAATTATTAAAATCTTTACCAATTCCATTACCACCAATACAAATACAAGAGAGTATTGTTTCTATCATACAAAATGCCTACGCTCAAAAACAGGCCAAGGAAGCCGAATCTAAAGAGTTATTGGCTAGTATAGATACCTATTTACTGAATGAGTTAGGCATCACCTTACCGGAAAAAGACAACAGTTTAGAAGCCCGTATTTTCACAACGAAGTTTAGTGAAGTTGGAAGAAGGTTTGATCCTATTTCATTTAAAACTTCTTTCAAAAATTTCTTAAACGGAACTTATGCAAGTGAAGCCTTGAAAAATATCATCTTAAAGTTTAAATCGGGACAAGGAGCTGGTAGAGATGATCAAAGTGATGAAGAATTGGGTATTATTCAAATAAGACCTACAAATATTGGAGATAATGGAAATTTAAAATTCCATAAAAATGTTTATATCCCTTTAAGTTCAGGTTATGACAAATTAGACTTAAACGATGTGCTCTTTAATAATACAAATAGTCAGGAATTAGTAGGAAAAACGACTGTATTAAAGGAAAATCTTGATCTAACGTATTCTAATCATATAACTGTCTTAAAGGTTAATGAGCATAAGTTAAATGCAGATTATCTTGGTAATATTTTAAACTCGTTTCAAAAACACAAAATTTTCTATAGTATTTGCACAAATTGGAATAATCAATCCGGAGTAGGTTTAGATCTCTTAAGGAATATACAAATCCCACTTCCACCACTCGAAAAGCAAAACGAAATAGCAGAACATATTGCAGCAATACGAGCCAATGCAAAAGCTTTGCAAGAAATAGCTGAGCAGATATTAACAGAGGCTAAGCAACAAATCGAACAAATAATTTTAGGATAATAACCAGCAAAACTTCTATAAATTAAAAATGATAATTAGAGGAATTTTAGATCGATCTTTAAATGGAGTGACTTGTATTCGAGGATTTGCTCCATTGAAAGATTTAGTAAAAATATCTGAAGCAAAAGGATATCAACGTTTAATTGATAATGAACATAAAAAAGAGATTACAGAATATATAGAAAAGCGAGAGTATTTATTTTTTCCTGAAGTAATTTTAAGTTATAAATTATCGGATAACGATAATGCAAAAATTAATTCTTTAGAAGGTTTAGAAATTATAAAGGGAAAAAAAGGAGATGTCTCTTTTTCTCTATCAAATAAAAGCTATACAAGTAAATCAGATAACCGATTTAAAGAAAAAATTAATCTTGTTACCATCGATATTAATAATGTTTCTTTAGATGCAACAAAACCGTTTAGTCGTATTGATGGCAATCACCGATTAACAGCTTCTGAAAACATTAAAGATAATAGTATTCAGAATTTTATGGCTCCATTTTGTATTGTAATATTAAATAATGATGTCAAAGATGTTGCTTTTGAAAGTGCTATTTTTCATAACATTAACTCAAAAGCAAAGCATTTAACTTCAGAGGAGAATCTTAACGTAATTCTAAATGATGAATATTTTTCAGATCAAGATTTAAAAGATAAGTTCGGTTGGGAGTTTTATGCTGTTAGAGAATTATTCAAAGAATTACCATCTGATAATCTTTCGGTTGCATTTCCCAATTTAGGTGCAGAATTTTGTACGACGCCAAAAACCTTTTGTAAGGAATTACTAGAACTATTAATTGAGGTTAAGGCTATAATTAAGACAAATAAATCAATTAATAATATAACTGAAGCATTACAGAAAGTGAATGTTTCAATTGGTAGTAAAGGCTTAGAATCTAAATTAAAAAGCATTGGAATAATTGAAGCTGCTGTTTATTTTGAGTTAACAAAAAAGTACAGTTTAGATTTATTCTTCAATTGGATTTTGCATAATCATATCTATGAAATAGAAGGATTAAAAGCAAAATCTCTAATTCGAATTTATGAAAAATTGAGAGAAACTAAGAATAAAGAAGTATTTATTTCAATGCAATTTTCTGCAGATACGGAACCTCATTATAAAGCCATCCAAAAAGCAATTCAAGAAATAAATACAGAGTATACATTAGATATTAAGCTGAAGGAAATACGTATTGATAAATTTGAAGATGGTTCGTCCTATGATATTAATGAGAAGATCTTTCAAAAAATTGAAGAATCAGGGTTGTTAATTGTTGATATTTCCAAACATAACGGTAATGTATATCATGAGTTAGGATATATCATGGGGCTTAATAAAGCTAAAGGGTTACCACAGGAAAATTTTATTATCATCAAAAGCAACGATTCTAAGTTTAACAGTGATAAAGTTGGATTTAATATTACAACAATTAAGCAACTACGTTTTGATGAACCATTACAATTGGTTGGTATGATCAAAGAAAGTCTAAAGAAATATTATAATTTGTAATGCAGATATTCAACTTAAAAAATAAAAGTTTGGTAAGCTTAAAAGAAAACTCTTTTAAACTTGAAAAAGATATACAACAGCTTTTTGAAACTAATTTAGCTTTGCTCACAGACTATCAGTTTATAAAATCTGAGTTTATAATCAAAGGCTTTCGTATAGATACTTTGGCTTTTGATCCTGAAAGTAAAAGCTTTGTGATTATTGAATATAAAAAAATAACTAGCAACTCTGTGGTCGATCAAGGTTTTACTTATTTAGGTTTGGCACTAGAACACAAAGCTGACTTTGTGTTGGAATACAATGAATCACAGAAAAACACCCTAAAACGTGCCGATGTTGATTGGACACAATGTCGAGTTTTGTTTGTGTCACCATCATTTACAGATTATCAAAAGCAAGCCACAAACTTTAAAGATTTACCAATAGAGCTGTGGGAAATAAAGCGTTTTGAAAATGATTTGGTAGTAATTAATCCAGTTAAAAAAGATAAATCTACGGCAAGTTTCAAACAACTAAAGCAAAACAATGATTCTAAAATTTCTAAAATAGTACATGAAATAAAAGTATATACAGAAGAGGAGCACTTAGAAGGAAAATCGGATAATATAATTGAATTGTATGAATCATATAAAGACGCAATATTAAAGTTATCTACTGATATAGAAATTGAACCTAAAAAAATGTATATAGCATTTAAAAAAGGTAAAAATGTAGTAGATATTCGTATTCAACAGAAAAATTTAATTTTCTGGATTAATATGAAAAAAGGAACATTGGATGATCCAAAAAATATCGTAATCGATTGTTCAACCAAAGGGCATTACGGCAATGGTGATTATGAATTGTCTATTTCCGATACGAATAATTTAGAATATATAATGAGCTTAATTAAACAATCAATATTATAGATTTTTATAAGAAATGGTAGTGTCTCACTAACTGTGTAAGTTAAAAAGTTATTCTGGAAAATTTTGAGCCCTCATAGCTCAAAAAATTTTACGGAAATAACTTTTTATTATTTTTAACCATTACATAGTTATGATAGACAA
>Ga0308166_1002407_pt1 | contig 17383 bp, 22 predicted proteins | sample PhyCR2_2_FD_202137 | JGI IMG/M metagenome (GOLD analysis project Ga0308166, IMG submission 202137) | Phyllosphere microbial communities from UC Gill Tract Community Farm, Albany, California, United States - DLSLCC.R2 | ecosystem: Host-associated > Plants > Phyllosphere > Unclassified | place... | reverse complement strand
TGTCGCAGCTGGTGATGCTGTGGGCGCGGCATCAACAATGGGCATCGGCAGCGCGAACCTGTTCACCGATAAAGCGGCTGACATGATAAGCAGCGGCATGTCGCTGGTCGTCCAGCCCACGGCGCCCCCCACGCGGTCGGCGGCGCGCGCCGTGTTTGAGATGAACCTGTGCAAGTACGCCACCAACCGCGATCTGTCCTCGCTCTATCAGGACGGGCAGGCGCGTGCGGCTCAGCTTCATTTCATACTCTGTACTGCCCAGTGAAGGGAAACTGAACTGGAATGAACCGATGATTACCGGTGTCACCCAGTAAAGCATAAAGTGTCGCCACCCACGCGGCTTCTCAGGCCCAGAAGTCATTTCACAGCGGATATTATCAATCTTCATTCTTCTGATGAACCTATCTCTCACACTCACATTGCACAGTAAATGAGAGCGCATGACGACTGGTGTGTCGTTATTTTTCATCTGTTTACAGGTATTCTTAGCCATCAAAGAACTCAATTTGAATGGATTTTTAGGGATATAAACGCACAGCGGCATAGCTGCATTGAAAACCCCCTGCCCACTGTGGAACGTGAGATATATTTTGTTCCTACGATTCCTTCTGGCATCATAATGATGAGCGAAAAAGGATAGCGCCCATATCGCTGGAGGGAAATAAAATGTGGAAATATATAATAGTGTATCCCCACAGGATAAGATGGCCGGTAACGCATAACACACCAAACAAACCATTAGCCAGAAGATTGTAACCTTCATAAAAAAATCAAATCTGTTCAGTCCAGATTCGCTGCCGTTTTCGGGCGGTGCAGGCCGCTTTTTTGGCGTATTCACATTTTCAGAAGAAACGTTTCCTGCACCTGTTGAATGCATCTCTGACCTTGCGCAGGATTGCGTTTTTTTCTCATTTGTAGAAGCTGGAACTTCAGCGGAGAGTGAAATTTCCGTAGTGCAAACCTCGACCTGATGGACCGTGCGTTCTGCATGCGGGGTTTGCATACCCTTCCTGTAACCGCAGGTAAGGTTTTTCGCAGCCGTAGCTATCGTATCCTGGACAAATCTCCAGAAAGACGATCCCTTAACGTCAGGAACATAATACCCTGCTTTTTTCATTATTTTTCGGGCCGCGCCTTCGCTGTAGCTTTTAATTAATAAAAATGAGGACCTTAAGTCTCCGCGTGATGTCAGTATATTAAGTTCGTGAAACTGGTTCATGTTTTTCTCCGTTTTACATCTTGTTATCGTCATTAAATTTAAAAACTTTACATTATTAATTAAAAAAACACTTTTTAGCCTAATAAATAAAGCATGAAAAGTCATTGCTCATATTAACTATAAGTTACAGTTTTTATGGTATCTTTTGATTTAACTCCACTTTGCGGATAAAATAGAAACTAAACAAAATTTTAAATCGCAATTAAAATCGTATTTCCTCAAATAAAAAGGAACTGATATGGCTAAGGGTGCTGTTTTCCCCGTTCAGTTTACTGGCAGTAAAGGCGTTATCAACTGTGATGAGTCTTTTCAGAAAAATAAAGTCGTGGAGTGGCACCGTTATCTAAGACACGCACGTAACAACCGCGAGACTGTTTCGGTAAGCTGCCTTTGTCAGCCTGTCAGCCTGTCAGCCTGTCAGCACGGAGGGGAATATCCTCAGACTGAAAGTCAGTCATTCAGAAGCGCATGGCCCTATGAGGGCAGCCAGCACGCGGAGAATTGCCGGTTCTATTCCATCTGGTCCGACAAATCTCAGGCCAGTATTTATGATGCGGGTGTGGTCACAACAGGCGCAGACGGGATGTTTAAAATCAGGCTCCCGACGGTACTGCAGAAAAATGAGCCAAAGGCACCTGATGACGACAACCCTGAACCGGTCCTTGAGACTTTAGCGACCACGAAACGTGAACCTGCCATGCAGCAGCTCGGACTGCTTCACTTTATGTGGGATCAGGCAGAAATAATCGTCTGGCATCCCGCCTTCGAGCTTAAAAATCCCGTGGCACTGTCTGGCTGGGTTACCGCCTGTATAAGATATCAGCGAGGCTCCGGATAGGTAAGACCCTGCTCAGCGACGTCATGCTAATACCCGGTAACCGGGACGGCGCGCACAGTAAAACTAATCTGCAGAAGGTCCGGGGGGCCACCAAAAATAAAAAACGCATGGTGGTGGTTTCCCAGCTTGCCAGCTGGACAGAAAAGACAGAGGCGATGCTGAATAGTGGCATGCTGCCTCTGGGACTATTCTGCGGTTTTCCTGAACTCAGGATCCCACCGGATGCCAGGGCGCGCTGTGAGGCAAGCCTTGGTAGCGAACTCGGGCATTGAAGGAAGGGGGCGAAGGTGATAGCGATCGCTGAAACGAATCCGCCGGTTACCACATTTCGTCACGTGGACGGAAAGTCGGTTCCATCTACCCGCAGCGAGGTTATCGACATGGCGCTGATGGTGGTCAGCCCCCGTTATATCCCCCCTGGATTCGGGGTATGAAGCGGTAATCGAGAACAAACTTTGGGCTGAACAGCGTGCGTTCAATAAGCCGCTGCGCTATGAAGACGTGTTTCCTGACTTCCTGCTGACGGACGTCAGCGGCGAAGAGTTTGTGCCGCTTGAGGTGTTTGGCATGAATACGCCTGAATACCTCGCGCGAAAGGCCTTAAAGCAGGCCCACTACGAAGAGGAGTTCGGTGAGAGACGTTGGTGGAGCTGGGACGCGACAGCCAGGGATGCGGCGGCAGCCATACCCGATTTTCCCGAAAAGAAAAAATGAAATATATGACACCAGTCCGGCTTGAAGAACTGAGCGGAGAGCTACCCAGGGCAGATATTGGAATTGAACATGGTGATAGTTTGATGGTTTCCGTTACTGAACAGTACATTGTAGTTGAACCAGATTTATTTCCTGGTTCAGGTGCTTTGGCTGGATACGAGTGCAAGATAAGCCGTAAAAAAAATGTTCTGCATCTTTTCCTTATGATGCTCGCCTACTCGCTATGATTTATTTTCCCGCTCAGGCAGTCTTTCCGTATTCTCGGCTGACTCCAATGGGACTAACCTGCAAATTGGCGATATCTGTCAGGGGAGTCTTACATTGGTCAGCTTTTCAGATGTCTTGTGTAGTACTTGTGTATTACATTTCCAAGTGCTATCCTGGTCTCAGACATCAATATGCATTACATTTGTAATACACAACTGGAAGGAATTCTGATGGCAGAGCAAGCAGTAGTGAAACAGGGTACGCCGGCTAAAATTATTGCGATCATGAATAACAAAGGGGGAGCGGGTAAAACCTCCACTATCACGAATCTTGCAGTGACGCTGGCACATGCTGGGCGTCGTGTGCTGTTGGTTGACGGCGACCAGCAGGCTAACTCAACCGAGGTCCTGGCGTCCGGCCGTAAGTATTATGCGCAGTTCGGGCATACTATATGCGACCTCTACAACAACCAGCGCTTTGATATCAGGAAAGCAATTATCCCTGCCGTAAGTGGTGAGGATAATATACCTAATCTCAGTATCATCCCGTCAGATCCCTCTTTTGAGCGCGTTATGGAAAACTGTCTAACCCGCCATCATCGGGAAAAAATGCTGGGCAAGCATCTTCAGGCAGTGGCCACAGAGTATGACTATATCCTCATCGACTGCTCCCCCGGGCTGAATCTTTCAACAACTAACGCGGCTTACATAGCGGACCATGTGCTGATACCTGTCGACGGGGGATCTTTTGCGCTGACCGGACTGGACGTGGTTCTGGACTATCTTGATGAGATCCGGGAAGAGAGCTTCACCAATTTCAGCGTGTTCCGCAATGAATATAACGGCTCAAAGAAAGTGATGAATACCTACTTGCAGGAGCAGTTGGAGACCAACGAACGCACCAGCCGCAACTTCATGGAGTCCCGTATCCGTACTGATGAAAATATTTCCCAGGCTCAGGTCGCATGCGTACCGCTGCACTACTACAACAAGGGCGCTCTGTCCCTCAACGACTACCGCAGCCTGATGCGCGAGTTGGAAAATCTAATCAACGGAGCAAAAGAGTAATGGCCAAAGCACCACTTTCCCGCCCTGTAATGCAAAAACCTGATGTGGCCTCCGGTGAAAGCCATTCACGACTAACTAACGTTAAGGTAAACCGTAACCGGACCACCAGTGAACCCCCCAAAACCGTAAGGATGACGCCGGCAGAGAAGGTTATGTGTAGTGAGCTGGCCGATGAGATACAGAGCATAACGACCAAGACGATCACTGATTCCACGCTTATCCGTGCAGCACTGTATCTCGCACGAGAGGCGGGCCCGGAAAAGATGCTGGAAGTGATTAAGGATAATTTGTAATACATTTAGATTAGATGTGTAGTTCTTAGAGGGTTCTTATGTATGGCTTCCGGCACTGATGAATGTATTTGTGCCGGAGTGTTTTACAACATAAAACAGATCGGATGGATAGCATCACCATTCCGGTGTTGTAAGTATTCACGGGATGCTGGCATAAGGAATAATCAGGGGATATTTGCAGCTTTAGTACGGAAGGGTTTTTCATTAGTATAACGAAAGGAAAATTCGCCAGAAGAAGGCTGCGGGATGCTATAGCACTGGTCTGGAAACTCTCAGATTATCGATGCGCTCACAGTGCGACTCGTCATTGGGTAAGTGGGGACTGATCATAAAAGGTATTACATTTGTATTTCATTATCATCTTTTTATATCCCAAGAACCAATCAATATAAAAGAGGATTTAATATGACCCGTCATATCACTGGTATACGTAAATCTAAGGAGTTTTCCTTAACAGAAATAGTGTCTCTACTTGTTATCAGCCTTGTACTAGGTGTAATACTTGCTTTATTTTCATTGTATGTGGATGCTGGCGCGTCGGCTTGGTATACAGGTATTGGTGCCGCCGCATTTGTGCAGTCATTTGTTGGGATCATGGTCTGTTATTATGAAGAGCATCCAAAAGTGTTGCCGGGATATATTCTGGGTGCGGGGCTATTATTACTAGCCCACATGAATAACTGGGGTATTGAACTTAATTCTGCCCCTACGGGGATGTTCGTTGCTTCTAACAATGGTAATGAGGGAGGATCGAATATTTTTACATTTGCGAAAGAATATGGTGCTTTATTAGCGGCTTCTCTTGCCCTTATCATCCCTCTCCTTATCGCTTTGAGCTATATACCGAGTAAAAAACAAAAAAAGTAATTAAATAAAGTTTTTCTAAAAAGCCCTTGGCCGATGATGGCGAAGCAGATAAATGGTCTGTATGTAGAGTTATTATTAGCCCCCTTATTAAGTTAATTAGTTAATAAGATTAAGGTTAAGTCGTTTAGGGGGGGGCGATAAATATTTATCTAAATTTTAATGTTAATAAAAAGGATTGTTTAATGTCTATAGCGAGAACACGTGAAAGGATTGAGAAACTTGTACTCCAAGATGATGCTAAGGTGATCACCATTTCTGGTCTTTGGGGGGGCAGGCAAAACACATATTTGGCATAGTATAAAAAAATAGCAAAAATACAAAAATAAGCGATGCCCGATATGTTTCTCTTTTTGGGGTTAATGACATAAAATCCGTAAAAGAAGCGTTACTGAGAAATATTTTAGGCGAAGACAAACAAGGCAGTAATTTTAGAAATAAATTACGAAAAATTGCTAATTACATCTCTAATGTTACCTCTCAGTTCGTTAAAGGGGTTCCGGCAGTTCTGGATTTCAGCGATATAGCACTACCGTACTATCTGAAAGATTCTTTTGTTGTTATCGATGATATCGAAAGGTTGGAGAAGGAGCTTGGAGTTATAAAAATTATGGGTTTCATCAACGAGTACATATCACAGTATCAAACGAGATTTCTTTTGATAATGAATCTGAACGAAATGTCACAGGAAAACTTGAATGCGTGGAAGGTGATGAACGAAAAATTAGTGGAGGTTGAGGTTTTTCACAATATATCTCCAGGTGAAGCATTTAAAATAGCCGCAGAAGGACATTCTATACCTCATAGGAAAGGGTTGGAATCAGCAATTTCGATTTTAAATATAGGTAATATACGGCTAATAAAAAATTACTGAATCTCAGTGCTAGTATCGTTTCTAAATGTGGAGCGATGAAAGAAGGTGAACTATCACGCATTATACCAAACATCGTTTTAACAGCTGGGGTTTATTACAAGGCGATAGGAATATGGGACAATACAGAAGAGTACATTAGTTGTATGCATATGAAAGGATTCAGGGAGTCGGAAAATGAAAAACTAAGCAATAAAACTTTTGATATTATCAATAGATTGGGATTGGTAGATGCAGGGTTGATCGCTTCATGTATCCTTAGGGTTATTGAAGAATATCCATCTTATAACAAGGAGTTGGATATTATATTTAAAAAGAACCACAAGGAGTGAAAAGGAGATAATAGCTACACGTAAATACAATGAATTTTGTACTAGCTATTACTGGGAGTTTAAAAAGAGTGATGATGAAGTAGGTGAGGAATGTAAATCTTTACTGGATTGCGCTGAGTTTCTCAGCCCTAAAGATATATCTGATTTGCTGGATTTCATGAAAAATAAAACCGTGCTTAAAAAATATGCGGATAAATTCAGAGGTAAATGGATTGTAAAACAAAAGTTACCCGAAGAGGGTTTTCATTCATATTATAAGTTAGCAGAAATCCGACATGCTATTCTTCCCCATATTGCTACACCTTTTGACAATATAAAAGAACACGCAGGTGTAAAGGATGCCATTGAGCATGTTTCGTTATATAACCATGCTGGAGAAAGAGAGAGAGCTGTTTTTCGATCTTCGACAGTATCATCAATAAAAGATGAGATTTACGCTTTTTCTGGCACTGAACTGAAAGACTTTATGAGTCATGTTGGTTCTATCAGTCAACCGTACATAGTAAGTAGCTTATCTCTAGAGGATATCGCTCATAAACTGCGAGAAGCAGCTGAATCTATTATTTCTGAAAACCGATACCCACGTCTCACCTTTGTTCTGGAGCGGCGCCTTGACCGGTTTATTTCTGCCCGTACTGCGAAAGATGATGGTGAAAGTAGCGAATCTGAACCTGCATGAGTGCGTTTGCCATAGTGGGTAACAGAACAGGCATAGTGTCTCCCCTCTCTCCTCGGCCCCGGCATTTCTCACAACCCCTGCCCCGCCTGACTTCAGGTCCCTTTTCTGACGCTGGGCCGCGTCTGCACCCTCAAAACCGCCTTTTTTCTGTGTAACTTTTACTCCGGTATTTCGAATTTTGTTACCCTTCGTCCGTACCTCCGGCGATTTATTCCTGTGGCGCGGACGTTCCGGGCGCGTCAGAATAGGTCATGAGAGTGATTTCACGTTTTTTAAATTCTGAAGCTGATTACCCACGCGTACCGCAAAGAATTCACACAGCGCACACCAAAACTACAAATGTAATACACGTGTATTGCGTGTTGAGTGCATTCTGTCATGCGGCCATCTGAGATGGGCGGGAGTCCGCAATGGCTGACTGACTGCCGGTACGACCTTTAAATGTCATACTGAGGTATTCCATGTGTAATACAAATGTATTCGTTTCCGGGGGCCGGCGATGCTGTTGACAAACACCAGCGCGCCGGTTCCGGCAGAGATCTGGCAGACGGCGATCGCCCTGCGGCGCATGGCGCTCCTGCAGCCCCACCTGCCGCATTACCTTCTGGCACCCGAAGTGGCCGTGCTGCTGAGTCACCTGCCTGACGAGCGTCAGAGGATGCTGTTTGCCACCCTCTGGAATACCGGCGCACGCATCACCGAGGCGCTGGGCATCACGCCTGAGGACATGGAGCTTGACGGTCCGCGCCCCTGCATGCGCCTGCGTACCCTCAAGCAGCGCAGCCGGGGACGGGGCCGTCCGAGTAAGGATGAAAGAATTGCCCGGGTTGTGCCGCTGCTTGATGACGACTACGTCCGCGATCTGAAGCGCTATCTGGCCACGTTCCGTCCGGGCCGGCGGAGACCCCTGTTTGAGGCGACCCGGAAAACCGCATGGACCTGGCTGAAGCAGGCAACAGAACGGGCGCAGGCCCAGGGAGTATGTTTCGCCGTGTCGCCGCTGAGTCCGAAGACCTTCAGGCACAGCTATGCGATGCACCTGTTCTTTAATCACGTTCCGCCGAAGGTGGTGCAGACCTACATGGGGCATGAACGCTATGAGAGTACCGAGGTGTACCTGAAGGTGTTTGCGCTGGACGTCGCACCGCAGCTGGGGATCCGCTTTACGCTTGACGCCCGTGACTGGGCGGATATGCTGACTTTCGTGTGAACTACAAATGTATTACAACTGTATTCAAGATGTGTATTTAAGGTGATACCTGTGTATTCTAACCTCCTGCAGGAGCCCCCTTATCCCTGGCGCGCAACGGGTAACATTCGGTATACCTCAATGAACGGTATCCGGATATTCCGGGGAGTATCATCCTGTCGTTATGGTTGTGTGCTTCTATATAGTATGCCTTGCTGTGTGCGATAGATTGGATAAATGCGTAATACTTGAGTATTACATTTGTATTCAATTTGGATGCTGATTTGTTCAGAGGGAACATAGTTTAACAGGTATTGCAGCGCGCCGCTGTGCGACGGAGCTGCCTCAAGTCACACCGGGATTTATGATATATTTCTTATGTACTACGTTAAACACTGTCGACAGTTCGCAGTTCAGGGAGTAGGGAAGGAATGGCAACGGCTTCAGAACACAGAAAATTGAGAGACATGGCTTTAATACTTGCCAGAGCCAGAATTAGCACTGAACTCAGCCACAAAATCCCTGACGGTGCGGCTTTTGATATCATTCTTGAACGGCTCGACATGACTCACGCAGACTTTGTCAAGGATCACTGGCGTACCGTTACTTCCCGAGAGAGGGTGAATATAAACTGGACCGGACACCGGATCCGGCACCGTGACAAGCTGGACGTCAGCATTATGTGTCGGGGTGTACTGTGTGGCGTTTTACTGGCAAGGCATTCCCGCCGCAGGGTAAATGTTAATCTACGCTTTCTTGAGGGGAACCCTTTTGTAAAGGCCAATCCGATAAAAGGTTATGTCATGGCCGTTGCGTTAATCGTCACTGAAAGCTTTGCACTGGCCTACCGGGCCCGAACGGTTTCAATCAGTTCGCCCGAAACCGTACTGATACCCCGTTACCGTAGCTATCAGTATCAGCTGACTAAGCAGGATGAATCCCGTGAAATGCGGGGGCTCCCTGTGAGAGGGGACTTGCTGGTTAAAAGGCTAAGACGCCGTCCCCTGAGAAGGTCATTGGGTGTTTTATATCCACCTGTGATAAAATAAGCTCTGTCACGAAACCGGAGGGCAATATATGAATGCGAAAGTGAAAAGGGGTCATGCACTGGTCACGTCATCGTATTATTCTGACGACCTGGTTTCCCGCCTTACCGACTTGCCAGCGCGTGTCGGTGGCACAAAGAAAAGCAGTCGCAGCAGAAATAAAAATATCATTCGTCGGGTAAGTTTGCCTTTAAAGGTTTCGTATGAAGATCTGCCAGGTTTTGCCACGCGATATCAGCATCAAATTTGCCGTAAGAAGGGCATTCTGCTGAGCCAGCATGCTGTAAACAGCTACGAAAAGTCGATGACTGATCTCATCAGGGTTGGACAGGAGCTGGGAATGCCTGTATCAGAGCTGAGACGTATGATTATTGAAAATGCTCTTTCGTATACCGACTGGGAAGCACAGCCGGAGCAGGAACAACGCCACACTCAGATGGCTGGACGCTCCCGATTTCAGCGGATCGGTTAATAAATTGCTTAAACACACCTAAGGGCATCTTTCTGGTGCCCTTAATCACCATCCTATATATCAAAGTATTTCCAGTGTAATACATTTGCATTCTCTTTGTAGTTCATTTATGAACGGAAATTGTCCAATAACTATCTGACTACCGCCACGGGAAGGTCAGTCCAGCGCGTTGTCCACGCCGGTGAAAGCATCTCTCGCTTCATCTGCCACTCTGGGGCTGTTCCCTGCCCGGCAGACCACAGCTTACCAAGTCCTGAGTTATTCACTTTGTCCAGCACCGACATCAGCTGCGCGCTGGCAGGGCGCGGCGGCGTATCATCGAACAGACCCAGCTGAGCCATTGCTCCCGAGCTGAAGTCTCCCAGCATGATGCCAGCCTTTGCATACCTGTGGCCATCGCGCCAGATACGCTCGAGACAGCGCATGGCCACAGCAATGATGTCCCGGGTGTCCTGAGTGGCCACCGTCAGTTTTTCTCCCGCCACGTTGCCGTAGTACGGTTCCCCCTGAGCAAACGGGGAGGTCTTGATGAATGCAGAGATGTGCTGACAGTACTGTCCTTCCTGTCGCAATTTCTCGGCCGCACGTTGAGCATGGGTACATACCGCCTGACGCATACTTTCAAGCGACGTGATGCGCTCGCCGAAGCTGCGGCTGCAGACGATCTGCTGTTTTGTCGGAGGGACTTCCTCCAGCGCGATGCAAGACTCGCCGGCCAGTTCCCGCACGGTACGCTCAAGCACAACGCTGAAATTTTTCCTGATGAAGGCCGGATTACTACGGGCAAGATCTAGCGCCGATATTATCCCCATTGCATTAAGTTGCTTACTGAGCCTGCGCCCAACGCCCCATACTTCTTCAACCGGCTGACGTGAAAGCAGCTTGTCCGTTCGCTGAGGGTTGCCCGTAGTCAGTGCCAGCACGCCGCCAAACTGCTTCCATTCCTTACTGGCCCACTGGGCTGATTTTGCCAGTGTTTTAGTTGGGCCCATTCCTACGCCTACGGTTAACCCTGTCACGGCCCTGACCCTCTCACGCACGCGCCTGCCGTAATCTTCAAATGACTCTGTGCGGTCAATGCCCCGTATATCCAGGAAAGATTCATCGATGGAGTAGATTTCCGTGGCCGGTGCCATTTCTTCCAGAACTGTGGAAACCCTGACGGACATGTCGTGGTACAGCGAGTAATTACTGGAGAAGGCGTGCAGGCGTACCGGAAACTGCTGTGATTTTATCTGAAACCACGGCTGCCCCATCTTAACACCCAGAGCCTTACTTTCGGCGCTGCGGGCGATCACGCAGCCATCGTTGTTCGAAAGAACGATAACCGGGGCGTTTTTTAAATCCGGACGGAATACCTTCTCGCCGGAAGCGTAAAAGCTGTTGACGTCAACAAGTGCAAACATGACTCACCCCCGCGTAGCGTGGAGAAACCAGGTCACAACACCGAAAATCTCCAGCGCGTACGGTTCCGGATAGATCGTGGAAAACGAGGGGTTCATCGGCTGCAGTGCGAGGCACGGGCGCAGCTGCAGGACTTTGACGGTGAACTCCCCATCCACGGCAGCGATCACAATGTCTCCGTGAGAGGGTGTTTCTGATTTATCCACGACGAGCAGGTCACCATCCCTGATCCCGGCATCTATCATGCTGTGGCCAGAGGCTCTTATGAAGTACGTTGCACTGCGGTGCCGAATACACAGGTCGTTCAGATCCAGCATCTCCTCAACGTAGTCCTGGGCCGGAGAAGGAAAACCGGCGGGCACTCGTTCCGTAAGGAGAGGAAGAGGTATGTGGGTTAACGCTGCAGAGACTGCACACAGGCCGGATCGATTCATAAGAGCACCTTTGTTAATACTGTAATTATAAACAGTATTAATAATCGGGACCAACGCGATCTACAACCGGGCAGTCCAAAACTTACAAATCGTTCTGAAAACCTCAGATGCTAACCATTTTCATTCCTTATAGTTCTCCAATTTATCTCAAAATAACTTGGTTTTTTTCTCATATGACGCTAGCATTTGAACTGTTCTCACATTTTTCTCTGAAATGTATCTTTTTAGTTATCAACAATTCCCATTAGGGGTAAGGTACGCCAGATGAAAATTTTTATGGATGACGGTTCAACTAACATCAAAATGAAATGGGAAGCTGATGGCGAAATCAGGCAGATGATCAGCCCTAACAGCTTCAAGCCGCAGTGGTCTGTGCCATTCGGCGCACAGCCAGTGTTCAACTACAGCATGAACGGCGAGCAGTATTCATTTGACCCTGTCGCTGCCGATGCCGTGGTGACAACGAACGTGGCGTGGCAGTACAGCGATGTAAACGTTGTGGCCGTCCATCATGCACTGCTGCAGACGGGACTGGTACCGTGTGAAGTAGATATCACCGTCACGCTGCCGCTGAGTGAGTATTACAACCGGAACAACCAGCCTGATAATGAAGCCATCAGGCGTAAAGAACAGAGTCTGATGAGGCCTGTCACTCTCAATGGCGGCAAAACCTTTACAGTGCGGAGCGTAGCCGTGATGCCTGAATCGATCCCAGCCGGATTCAGCGTTCTGCAGACTATGGACCCGCTGGAGTCGCTGCTGATTGTTGACCTCGGTGGTACCACTCTTGATATTTCCCAGGTGACCGGGCGGATGTCGGGAATAACGCGAATTTACGGCGACTCAACGATCGGCGTGTCGCTGATGACGTCTGCAGTGCGTGATGTGCTGCGCGTGGCCAGAACACACGGCAGCAGCTATCTTGCTGATGAGATGATTATTCACCGCAGTGACGACAGTTATCTGGCTGCGCGCATCAATGACACGACGCGTCTGCCTGAAGTGAAAAGTACGCTGACCGAGTCTGAAAACAGACTGACAAAACGGGTTCTCAACGCGGTCAGTTCATTTGAGGGATACACGCACGTCATGGTTATCGGCGGTGGTGCTGAAATCGTGGCAGGGGCAATCCGTGAGCACTGCGGCATCCGGCCGGAGCGCTTCTTTAAAACAGATTCTCCCCAGTATGACCTCGTAAACGGTATGTTTGAAATCGGATAAGAGATATGGATACGCGTCGGAAAATACAGTTTTACCTGAACCCGGAAACAAACCAGGCAGACAGCTGTGTGGACACGGTACTGAATAATACGCCGCAGGGGGACCGGGGCAGGTTACAGCGTGCAGCGATGCTGAGTGGTTTTGCTCTGCATAAAATCGATCAGCGTATCCCGTTCCTGCTCTCGGAGTTGCTGACCGAAAACACCACGTTCAGCGAAACCCTGCAGGTCATAAAAGCGGTTCTGCCCGCTGCTCAGGCGGAGAGGCTGGAAGAAATTATACAAACGGCACCGCCAGAAAATATCCCCGAACAACATCCTCTACAGGCTGGTGCAGAGGATGAAACCCGCAGCAATGCGCGGGGCATGTTCGGTACCAAATAAGGAGCGACGATGATCACAGCAATAAGAATATTTTTTTGAGGGTAACTGGAGCTGACCGCATCTCTGCGAAGCAGCGGAAAAATATCGGTGAGTTTATGCTGCTCGGCAGCAGCCTGTTTATTGTTCCACTGCTGTTTCTGGATAACCCCGGGGTTGTGGCGAAGGTTGTCCTGCAGCTGCTGTGGGCACTGACGATAGCTGCGGGTGCGATGCTGGCGCACGTACAGAAGAGAAAACCGGAGTGAATATTGCCGGGAAAGGAGTGGCCGTGCTCATTGTCACTCCGTTGCACTGACGCTTCCTCGCCCGGGCTGTTCGTTCCTCGCTTCGCTGCGGTACGCCTCAGTCCAGGCTGTGGCGAGCGTTGGGGGTGATTTGATAATTTTTGATGTTCAGCCCTGTCACCACGGTGCGGTAAGGGCGGGGAAATTTTTTCGCCGCAAATACCGTGCCTGCCCGTCCGGCAGGACTCCGTGATCTCATCTTCAGTATGGAAGTCGCGTTGCTCCTTATTTATGGCGCCTGCCGGCGCGCCCCCTTCCAGCCACCGGTGCCTGCACCCCATCTGACCTGTCCCGTCGCGCTGTCCGGGCCTGACTCTGTTATGCGCTTTCACATTAAAGGATGTCGCTGCGCTCCGCTTCTGAGCCGCCCGACGCCCTGCAGTCGTCAGCCGGCGGGTATGGGGTGCCGTGCCCTCACTGTAGCCGGGCCGCTTCGCCTGCAAGGGTTCACTTCGTCTCCATCCTCACCCGTTCCCCGCCGTGCGCGGGACATTCAGTCTGCTCCGGCGGCGCGTGCGGCCTGCGGTGTCGCCCCTGCATGCTTCGCTTGACGCCCGTCTGTGGTGGGGGCACGGCACAAGAGGGTGCCCCCATCAGATAAGGAGTCAGCGCATGTCACGTTTCATTCAGGGTAACTGCATCCAGATTATATCCGGCTTTCCCGATAAGGGTAAGCGTATTACCTGCACCGTATTGCGCTTTGTACTATCTGTCCATACCTCGAAACACCTCCCTCTGACAGCAAAGGTGATGCCTGTTTCGGCTGACCGGCTTTCAGATATCCATATTTTTACTAAGATTAATCCGGGTGTGGATGAATCCCGCCTTTTCATAAGCTTCTAAATGGAGATTATAATGGAACTTGTAAAAGAAACGGAACTGAACAGGCGCGTCTCGTGGGGCAGTATCATTGCGGGCGTGGTTACGGTAATGGCGGTGTCCCTGCTGCTGACCACGCTTGGGTCAAGCCTGGGTTTTTCAATGCTTTCACCTCAGTCTGACGATTTCATTAATGGTGCTGACAAGGCTGTTCTGATCTGGTCAGTTATCTCGATAGTACTGAGCCTGGCCTGCGGCGGTTTTGTGGCCGGCAGGCTGGCGGGCGCGGATGGTACCATCCATGGATTTCTCTCATGGGCCACATCTCTGCTTGTTGCTTCCGTGCTGGGTTTCGCCGCCGCTGGCGGTATTCTGCATATGGCGGGAAGCGCGGTTGGCGCGGCAGCATCTGCCACGGGCTCTGCGGTAAGCGGACTGGGTAGCGTCGCAGGAAAAGCATCTGGCGCAACAGCGGATATCGCTCAGAATATCGCTGACAGGCTCGGGCTGAACACTGAGCTCGCGGCCCCGCAGGCGGACGGACAGGTGCTGCAGGCGCTGCGCAAGAGCAACATTAAAGAACTTCAGCCTGAGTTTCTGCAGTCCCAGCTTCAGGCTGCTGGAAGCGATATTACCGCTTCGATTAAAGACCTGGCCGTCAACCCCGACAACAGCGACGCCATTATTGATACGCTGAGCGGTAAAATGAAGTCACGGGCGGAAGCGGTCAGCAAAAGTGTCGACAGGAATGAGGTGAAAAAGGCGCTGGCCGAAAATACCCGTCTGTCACCGGAAGAGGCGGACAAGGCCGTCGATAACTTCATTCAGGCGCGTGAAAAAACCGTTCAGGAGGTAAGTAACCGTATGACTCAGCTCCAGAGTAATCTGAACGATGCGAAGGCGCAGTACGCGGAATTTAAAAAGCAGGCAAAAGAAAAAGCAGATGAAGCTGCCAGCGCGGCGGCAAAAATCGCACTATGGTCATTTATCGCTCTTCTGGCGGGGGCTGTTGTCAGTGCGCTGGCCGGTTTGTGGGGAGTAAATACTCATCCTGCATACCGGAAAATCAGGGCCTGAAAGAAGCCGGAGGGCATAATAATCACACCGGTATCCCGGTGCGCTTTTCTGATGTGTAGTTCAACTCCGGATCCGGCATAAATAAAAAGGCCTGCGGGTAAATCCGCAGGCCTTTTGTCTGCTGAAAACTGCAACTGTCCCGGACGCGTCGGGTGCCTCCCGATAGGTCAGAAAAGTCAGAACCTGACCTGCCGTTGCTGCTCATTGCCTGGATGATGGTATGTTTGTGTCTGACCTGGCCCCGCCGCTCAGGGGGATTCGCGTCCGTCTGTTCACATCTATCAGCTTCCATAAAGAAAACTGAGCGGTGCCGGGTGCCTCCCGGTGAATCAGGGAATGCCACAGCCTGACCCGCTTATTGGCCTGGGTATTCACCCATTTGTGGCACAGCCCCGCCGCTGAGGGGGATTCACCGCATAATAAACATAGCATATTATTAATGATAGCCTGCAATCACATAAAAATTGCAGCTCAGGTAACTCATGTCATATTTGCCGCATCCGTCTCTGCCAGAAAGTTGATATTATATCAGGAATGACAGCCACACAGGACTCATGGCCTGATACGGCAGAACGCGGCTGGCAGTGCATCACTGTCGGCGGCCAGTCGCGCCGCTCTTAAAGCAGGGAAACGCCATAACTTCTCCGGGTTTATTTATGTGATTTCTTTATTATTTCTCCGTTATTCAGAATGAACGTTAATCGTCCACTCCAGAACTCAGCGATGAAAACATCCTCACAAGCCACAGACACTTTTTTCATCTCATCTTCGAGCCATCGGGTATTTTTCTCAATCTCACTGAGTGCATGTTCCCGGACTTTGCCATCTTTCATAACGATAACGGAGGGCAATTCAGTTCCCTCGCAGACTGCCGTTATCTGTCCGCCGGGTTCAATCTGGGCATAGAAAATTTCCTGAAAGGAATGGATACCCTGAGCATGGAGCTGAGATGACACATTAAGGATATCAATCTTGTTTTTTTTATTAGATATAGTCTCGACCAGGAATTTCCCTTTCTTTATAAAAGGAATTGGCTGACCTATAGTCATGTTGCGAAAAATATGAACGTGCTTGCTTATCGCGTTAAGTAAAGAAATAAGGCATACCCCGATGAGAAGTACGAGTACATATTGATATAAGGGAATAGAGTCACTGTAAATGACGCCCCCGATTATCCCGCCCAGTACAAAATTTCCAATGAAATCTATCGGCGTCATCTGGGACAACTGCGTTTTTCCTGACAGATTGAAGTGGGTTATAACAATCAAAAAACCAATGATAAACTTTATTAACACGAATCCATAGTATTCCATGCTCATATTGCTCCCAAACAGCGACTCTTTTAAAACGAGCTCAGCTCGCTGAGCCCCCGCACAAAATTTATATCATCCCGTGATCCTGCAAGCTGTATCCTGCCGCGTCTGCCTCATGCTGACCCTGTGATTATCTGCAAACTCTGTGCTATTGTCACGCAAGCTGCAATTTTTAACGTTCGTGGCCAGGACGCCATAAAGGTCCGGACTTTGTCTGGTAAGCTGATGGTTAAAAACCGTTAATAGTCTGTACAGATGCTCAGACAGAAGTAAGATTGACTTTCCAGGGTAGCAGATCACGCAGCCGGTTCACCGGCCAGTCCTGGATATGCTCCAGCGCATAACGCAGCCACGCCTCCGGCTCCACACCGTTCAGCCGGCAGGTTCCGATAAGAGAGTACAATACTGCCGCCCTCTCACCGCCTGCGTCTGAACCGGCGAACAGCCAGTTCTTACGTCCGAGGGCAACGCCACGCAGCGCGTTCTCCGCGATGTTGTTGTCTATCTCCGCCCAGCCGTTGCTGCAGTACAGGTTCAGCGCGTCCCACTGCTTCAGCAGGTACGCGAACGCCTTCGCCGTATCCGAGTGGCGCGACAGCACCGTCATCTGCACCTGTATCCAGTCGTACAGCGACTGCATCAGCGGGACGGTTTTCT
>Ga0308166_1002397_pt1 | contig 17442 bp, 13 predicted proteins | sample PhyCR2_2_FD_202137 | JGI IMG/M metagenome (GOLD analysis project Ga0308166, IMG submission 202137) | Phyllosphere microbial communities from UC Gill Tract Community Farm, Albany, California, United States - DLSLCC.R2 | ecosystem: Host-associated > Plants > Phyllosphere > Unclassified | place... | reverse complement strand
AAATGAGGGTTTTGAAAGGTTTTCAAAACTTATTAGAACATATGCAAAAACAAAACTTGCAACATGCATTGGTTGTTACCCATGGTGGTGTCATTAAGCTATTGACTTGTTTAGCACAACAGCATCCTTTGGATGACTTACTAAAAATGCCTGCGGAACTTGGAAAATTATATTCTCTAGAAGTTTTTGAAACAGAAGCCAAATTAACTTTTATGCTTAAATAGCAATATTTATATTTTTATACACTTGTAAGTTATTATTTTTATAAAGATATTTGATGTGATGTAATAGAACTGTCATTGCTAAAAACTAAGATACGGGCATTTCTAATTAAGAACTTATCAGACTTATGAATATTTTATTTAAAACAACGATGCTTGCAGCATCATTATTACTTGTGGCTTGTAATGATAATGATGATCAAGATGTCCAAACAACCACCCCTACAAACCAATCAAAATACTATCAAACAAAAACACCTTATCAACCACAACAAAACCTAAAAAGCTATGAACAAGCACCAACTGGGTTTCAACCAGTTTTTACAGAATTAGTGGCACGTCATGGCTCAAGAGGTCTATCAAGCTTAAAATATGATTTGGCACTTTATAATTTATGGAAGCAGGCAAAAGCAGAAAATGCTTTAACGCCATTAGGTGAACAATTGGGTGCTGATTTAGAAGCAATGATGAAAGCCAATATCTTATTAGGCTATGGCGTAGAAGGAATCCGCCAGTATGGTTATGGAAATGAAACTATGACTGGTATTTTAGAACACCGCGGCATTGCAGATCGTTTATTACAACGCTTACCAAATCTTTTAAATTCGCAAGCATCTATCTTGGTACAAAGTTCTGGGGTAGATCGTGCGGTTGATAGTGCTAAATTTTTCACGGCTGAACTCATCAAACAGCAACCGCCACTTAAAGATAAAATTGTGCCAATGTCTTATACCAGTTTATCGAGTGAAAGCGTCCCAAGTGTTGAAGATGGTGGAGTTGATCGATTTAAACTTTATTTTCATAGTTTGAATGCAGAGGAAGACTTAACTCAACCACTTAGTGCTAGTCAACAAAAAATTTATGATGCAAGTCAGACATATCAAGATTTTGAAGAAAATAATAAGGATTTAACGCAAAAGCTGGATGAGTTATCAAAAAATACTGAGGCTGAAAAAACTGCCCAGACTGTACTTAATCCGATTTTTAAAGCAGACTTTATTAAAAAACTGGGTACAACAGGTTATAGCTTTAGCAATACCGGATCCTTTACGGTAACTTCACCAAAAGGTGAGCAAATTACAGAAAAAGGTAAGGGTAAAAATACAATTGCCAGTGCAGTCGATGCAGCAGCTTATATTTATGAGCTCTATTCAATTTCTGGTGGCATGAAAGATGAGTTAAAAGGTATCGATTTTGATAAATATATGCCGTTAGATGCTGCGAAATTCTACGCTGAATTTAATGATGCAAACGATTTTTACGAAAAAGGTCCAAGTTTTACAGAGTCAAATCAAGTTGCAAGTGAAATTGCTCAAGGCTTAAAACAAGATCTATTCCAACAAGTTGATGCAGTTGTGAATAAAGCACAGCCCTACAAAGCCGTTTTACGTTTTGCCCATGCTGAAATCATTATTCCTCTGGCAACCAGCTTAGATTTACATAATATGATGCAGCCTTTACCACTTCGCCAGACTTATAACTATTCAACAAGCTCATGGCGCGGTGAAGTGGTTTCACCTATGGCAGCAAATGTACAGTGGGATATTTATCAAAATAGCCAAGGCAATACTTTGGTGAAAATGCTTTATAACGAAAAAGAGATTTTATTTAAGTCAGCATGCAACTATGCCCGCTACAACTCAACGAGTTTCTACTACGACTATTCAAAATTGAAACAGTGCTATCAAATGCAATAGTTTTTCGTTTTTTGAAGTCTTTAATGGGAATAGGGATTGCTATTCCCATTTTTATTTCTTCATAATTCAATCTGTTTTTGTATATTGATCAGTTAGAGACTTGGATATGACACCATTTTGGATTGCATTGCAATTTTTAACTGTTCTGCCGATTGAGTTAAAGACAATACCAACGGCGCAACAAAATGGTCGAGCTATTTTGTTTTATCCACTAGTTGGGCTCATTATTGGTGGAATTCTTTTCTTTGTAGTGTGTCTTTTCGCTAAATTACCAGTTCTACTGCTTGCTGCCATCACACTAACCTTATGGATTTGGCTGACAGGCGGACTACATCTAGACGGGCTGGCGGATACGGCAGATGCGTGGGTAGGTGGTTTTGGAGACAAGCTACGTACTTTACAAATCATGAAAGATCCAAGTTGTGGCCCAATTGGAGTATTGAGTTTAGTTGTTATCTGTTTGATCAAGTTTGTGCTGGTCTATGTATTGATTGAACAACAGCAAGCACTATTTTTAATATTGGTTCCCGCACTGGGACGTGTTGTGCCATCTATTTTGTTTTTAACTACAACATATGTCCGCGAAAAAGGTTTAGGCCGTTCTCTAACCGATCATTTACCTAAAACAGCTTCATGGATAATAACAGTGTTAATTCTGCTGTTACCTTTGTATTGGAAATGGCAAGGATTGGTTGCTGTAAGTGGCTTTTTAATGAGTCTTGTTTATTTAAGACATCTATTTATGAAACGAATTGGTGGTATCACTGGCGATACAGTGGGGGCAGCGATTGAGCTTAGTGAAACTGTGCTGCTTTTCACTTTTGTCGTCAGTTATTTTTACTTATAAAAAACATCAGTATTAATATATTTTTTAATGCGGTTATTTACCTGTTTCACATGCAAAAACTTAACAATATAAAAAGCCCTCAAAAATGAGGGCTTTTTATATTGTTAAAAGATGGATTAACGATTTGGTAAAACGTCTTTTAAAGCTTCATGCATTTCAAGCAATGTTTTTTCGGTAGTTTCCCAGTCAATACAGCCATCAGTCACTGATTTACCATATTCGAGATCACAAAGATTCTCAGGAATATCTTGGCGGCCGCCTTTTAAATGACTTTCAACCATAAGACCGACAATTGACTTATTACCATCTAAAATCTGTTCCGTAATATTTTTAAGAACAAGTGGCTGTAAGTACGGGTCTTTATTTGAGTTCGCGTGACTCGCATCAATCATAATTTTATTGCTAACTTTTGCTTTCGCTAAAGCATTTTCTGCTTCTTCAACAGAGCCAGCATCATAGTTAGGCTTACCATTACCACCACGTAATACTACGTGTGCGTATGGGTTACCATTTGTATTAATAATTGAAACCTGACCATCTTCATTAAGGCCTAAGAAACTATGGCCATATTTAACAGACTGCATGGCATTGGTGGCAACAGTTAAACCGCCGTCTGTACCATTTTTAAAACCAACTGGTGATGATAGACCAGAAGACATTTCACGGTGAGTTTGGCTCTCGGTTGTACGTGCACCAATTGCAGACCATGAAATTAAGTCTTGGTAGTATTGTGGAGAGTTAGGGTCAAGTGCTTCAGTTGCACATGGTAAACCTTTTTCATTTAACTCAAGCAAGAGTTTACGACCAATACGTAAACCTTTTTCGATGTTAAATGAATCATTCATGTCGGGGTCATTGATTAGACCTTTCCAACCAATTGTCGTACGTGGTTTTTCAAAATAAACACGCATAACTAGATATAGAGTATCTTTAACTTTTTCGCTTAGCACTTTTAAGCGATCGGCATATTCGTGAGCAGCTTTCGGGTCGTGAATAGAGCAAGGACCAATAACGACAAACAAACGTTTATCCGAACCATCTAAAATATTACGAATGGTTTCGCGGCCTTTTAGAACAGTTTGTGAAGCAACATCAGATAAAGGAAGTTCTGACTTAAGCTCATTTGGTGTTACAAGAGTTTGAATGCTTTTAATATTAACGTCGTCGATATCTGGCTTTGAAACGGAATTTAAATGTGTAGTCATTGCTGTCACTGGTTCGATCATACTAAAGGTTGTTTTGTGTACTGAATATACCATGAAATAATTATGAAAATACTACATCTCATGGTATTTCAGTTTGGAAAAATCTTATTGATTTTGCTATCTTTCAGTCGAGTTGCTTGTTTTTTCAGCAACTACGACTTGTTGTTGTACCACAGGTGCTTTTGGTTTTGCTTTGACTGGATGGACCATAAAGTTAACACCAAGTGCAAATAGGGTTATGCCTAAAATTTTTCGGATTAAACGTTCAGGCATGCGAGAACTAATGAGCGTACCTACAATAATTGCTGGAATTGAACCGACCAGTAACCACATAAGAAGCGTAAAGTCGACGTTACCAGCACTCATGTGTCCAAGACCAGCTACTAAGGTAAGTAGTACGGCATGTACAACATCTGATCCAATAATTCGGATCATTGGCAAATTAGGAAACATAATCACAAGTGCCATGATGCCAAATGCACCAGCACCGACAGATGAAAGCGTTACGAATACACCTAGAATGATACCCATAATCACGATAAAGCTACGTTTTTTATGGATAGCTAAATTCTCATTTCCAGCTTGAGTTACTTCTTTACTTCTAAAACGATTAAAGAACTTTTCAATGCGTGAACGAAAAATAATTGAAACACCAGTAAGTGTTAGCATAAAACCTAACACCATGGTTAACACAGATTTATAGTGTGTTGATTGACTTAAATAGTGCTCAAGCACCCATGATGTAATGAAAGATGCAGGAATACTGCCTACTGCAAGCCATAAAACAATCGGCCAGACAATATTGAGTTTTCTAGCGTGGACCATTGATCCACAGAACTTTGAAATTGCTGCGTAAAGTAAATCGGTACCAATAGCGATATGCGGTTCAATTCTAAAAATACTAATTAAAATTGGTGTCATTAATGACCCACCACCAACTCCTGTAATCCCTACACAGAAGCCAACTAACATACCCGCTAAGATAAATTCAAAAGCACCAGACATCTTTATCGCCACATATCACGAAACGTCCATATCTTATTCCTTTTAGAGATAAACAGTTGTCATGAATAATGATTTACTTATGCAAAAAAAAGCTAAGCAATCAAAAAAATGCTTAGCTTGAGCTATTTTTCATAAAATTATTAAGTTCTAAGGTTATTTTGATGATTTTAATGGGTTAAGTAGAAGGATGAGACCAAAAGTTAACGGCGTTGCAAAGATCCACCAACTGACAAAACCAATTGAAAAGTTATAATGTTGAATCAGAATAAATGCACATAAAACAAATAATATGAATGCGGCTATTTTAAAGTATTGGTAGTATTTTTGAGCTAATGATTTGAAATAGCCTGTTGATTTCGGCGATCGATATTTTTCACTCGACATAAATAACAAATACATTCCTAATAAAATTAAGATGAAAGCTATAAAGATCATGAGTTCACCTCAACCTTTAATTTATTCAGCTTCTTTTGAAGTTTTTCTACAGCTTTATGCTGAATAGGTTGAATTTTGCAGAATATAAAAATTGCTAAGACTGCAAATATCCATAAAAAAACATCTATACGGGCAAATGCCCAATAACTATTGAAGCTTTGAATATAGTCATGTTGAAGTAAATAGCTTAAATTTAAGATTGGAAGCATCATACAAAGCACAATAAAGATACTAAGTTGAGTTCGCCATAAATATTGTTTTTTAGTGACTAAAGCGATGATTAAGCTCATAAGCCAAACAAGGAAAAAACTATAGATTTCATAATTTATCGAGTTTGGAGTCACCGTAAATAATCGATTTGCACTTAAATAAGCAACAGTGGCACCAGGTAATCCTACAAAAGTTGCGACATTTAAACGGTCAACTAAATAGTGTCCAAAATGAAATTGGCTTCTTTTATTTTGGATTTGACGTTTAAGACTCCAAAGTAACAGGCCAGAAGCAATCATTACGCAACCTAAAATACCAGAGAAAAAGAATCCTAAGCGAAGTAAAGGCTGGGCAAATGTTGCCATATGTAGGCCATAAACGCCCGCATTCAGCGTTGCAATAGCACTATTATTACGTGTATCTGCCAAGACTTTGCCAGTCGATGCATTTAATATAATTTGAGCCTGATTACGGGTAATTGAATGATCTTCTTTTTGAATAAAAGTAATTTGCGCTTGATTGGTATTCGGGTTTTTTACACTAATTGTAGATAGGGGTTGATTGCCCCAACTTTGTTGTACTTGGCCTGCTAACTGTTCGATAGTTAAGTTTTGAGCAGGCTGTATTGATTGGCTTTCAGGCACAGTCTTTGTGCGTATTTCGGTAAAATATTGATATGGATTTTCAGGATAGAGCTTTTGCATTCCCCAAGACAGATATAAGTAAAAGAAAATAGCTAAGCCTGTAAATGTAATGGTTAAAAAGAAGGGTAGTGCAACAACTGAAGAAATATTATGAAAGTCTAACCATGAGCGCTGCGACTTAAATGTACGCAAAGTAAAAAAGTCGGTAAATATTTTTTTATGAGTAATAATGCCTGAAACCAAAGCAATCAGCATAATAAATGCCGCGATGCATACTAATAATCGTCCGATTAGGATAGGTATGCCAAAAAGCTGATAATGGAAGCGGTAAAAGAAATCACCACCTTCAGTTGCAGAAAGTTGAAGTTCTTTACCCGTGTTAGCATCAAGTGTGGCATTGCCATAACCGCCGTCTGGCTTTTCCCAATACATCGTATTTACCGGACTTTCATGCGTTGCAACGTTTATGTACCACGATTTGGCATCTGGAGCATGTTCTTGTAAATATTGGTAGGCTGTTTTAATCGCAACATTTTGCTTGATTTCATATTGTGCAAGAGCAGGTTGCATCCACAAGTTAATTTCGTGGCGGTAGTAAGATAAGCTACCCATTAAGAAAATAGCAAATACAAGCCATCCGAAAATTAAGCCAGTCCATGAATGTAGCCATGCCATAGATTGGCGTATACCTTTATGCATAACTCACCATCCGTGTTGCAACAAAGAATAGAACGCACAGAAAAATTGATAGCCCCGTTAATTTTCGGAGTGATTGAATGCAAAAACCTAAAATCACAAAAAATACATAAAATAAAATGGAAATAAATGCAGCCAAATAAATAGCTTCAGCCTTGTTTAATATCAAACGGAATAGTCCTGTAAGTCCAAGACTTAAATACGCCATACAAGCAAAGCCGATACCGAAAATGAGCAAGAATCGATAGAAAACTTTTATGCGATATGACATAGAGAGATTTACGGTTTTGGACATGTTTAATGACGCATACACAAAAGAAAATAAAAAACCAAGCTCTAAAATTAGAGCTTGGCGATGGTATTAATATTTAAACTTTACAGCAACTGTATAGTTAGCTGGAGCGCCATAGTAACCTTGGCCACCAGATAAACCTGTCAAATATTTTTCATTTGTTAGATTGTTTCCATTTACTTGGAACAGTACATGTTCGTTTAAATCATAACTGGCCATAACGTTAAGTAATGCGTAGGCATCTTGTTTTACAGTTGCGTAAGAAGTGTCATGTATATCATCCTGCCACTTAATACTTGCACCAACTTTTAACTTTGGAATTTGTGGAACAGTATAAGAAGCTAAAAGGTTAAGAGTTTGAGTCGGGATATTAGGTCTGCCTCTTTCCGCTGTTTCCATATTTTTTAGACTAAATGTTGAAAAACCAAAAACCAAATCTAGGTTATCAGTTAATTTTCCAGTTAATCCGACCTCAACACCTTGCGATCTAATCGTTCCAATTGGTGATGAGTATTTATTATAAAGAGGATCCCATAAGGGATTTAGCGCAAAATTATCTTCATCTGTCCTAAAGATGGCGATATTTCCTGTTAAAGCGCCATCTAGCCAAGCACTTTTTACACCTACTTCATAACTTTCACCCTCTACTGGTACAGCTGTTTGCTTAGTAGAAAGATCGATAACAGTTTGTGGCCTAAAAATAGAGGTGTAACTCATATAACCTGTGTATTCAGGAGTAAAGTTATATGTAATGCCTGCATATGGAGAAACTTTATTCTTTTTATATTCCAGAGTGTCGATTGCAGTGTAGTTAGCACCTAAGATAAATTTCAGATCATCTCCTAAATGAAGACGAGTCGCACCGTAAACAGACTTCATTGTTCTTTCTTCTGGGGCAGCATTGGTAAAGTCTCCCCAAGTCGGTTCTTCAGGAGTCCAGCTAGGTAAATCTGTAGTAATAACGCCTAAACTACTACCATAAGAATAAACACTTTGGGCACTGTATTTTGACCAGTTATAACCAATATTGGCTTCGTGCTGCTGTCCCAATAAATTAAAAGTACCTTGAATATCGGCATTAGCAGTAGTTTCTTTAAATTTCTGATTATAAATTTCAGGATAGAGTGAAATACCAGATGTATTATCAGTAGCAGAAGGAAAACCACTGAGATAAAGCATTTTATCTTTAACATCTGAATTTTTAAGGTTATAGCCTAATCTTAACTTCCAATCTCCCCATAATTTTTGTTCAATATTGGCAAAATAATTATCTATTTCCCAGTCGTAATATGTCCATGACGGCGCGTAATTGTAATTACGAGAATAACTTAATGGTTCGCTTTTTGAGTTAACTAAGGGTAGGGCGCCCCATTGAGAACCATTAGCATATTGACGAGTTTTTGAATATCCCGCTGAAACATTTGTAGTGTCTGTAACGTCCGCCTCTATGATCCCTTGAAATCCGTTTTTTTCTTCAGAATAACGGTCTAGATAAGAATCTCCTACTTTCTCATAACCTACAAGACGTCCTCGTACTCGTCCATCTTGAGTAAGAGACCCTGAAATATCAGCTTCATAACGTTGTGTATCCCATGAACCATAGCTCATCCCAGCATTTGCTTGAAATTCCTTGGTTGGACGTTTACGAATATAATTAATTGTAGCGCCAGGATCCCCTAGAGCATTTGTTAGCGCATCTGCACCTTTGACAATTTCAACGCGATCGTAGAAATAACTATCGGCATCACTATTATTATAATTATAGCTATCAACTTGAGGGATGCCGATCCCATCAACCAAAATGTTTGAAATATCAAAACCACGAGCAGTATAAGTCGTTCGGTTTGTTTCTAATCCAGTTACAGTTACACCTGGTGTATTGCTTAAAATGTCTCTAGTACTTGTTAAACCAAAATCTTCAATTTGCTGACGAGTAACCACATTAATGGTTTGAGGAGTTTCTTTAGCCTCAATATTAAGTTTGGTGGCACTATTTGAGTTCTTAACATTATATGCTTTTGTCTGTTCTGAGGACTGCTCTACATTTGATGCTTTGACTTCAATAGTTTGAAGAGCTTGTACCTCTGAATCTTGAGCATAGGCGAGATGCGCATAACAAATCGCACAGGCAATGACAGAAAGTTTGAACGGTCGAGCAGGGATATTCATAAGGCTAAAGATAATGCAAATAATTCTCATTTATTCTATTGTTTGTAAATGAAAGCTACAATTGAAAATGAATTGTTAATTTAGATTAAAATATAAGTGCTTAATGTAATTTTAGATGGAAGATCAAATTTTCTATAGTTTCTATCGCTTAAGCAGCAAGTTCAAGATTAATAAGTCTCTATGCTAGAATGCATTATTTCTCATTTTTGGATAAATCGCCTTGGTAAACCGAAAACTTAAAATAGGCATTGTTGTAGGGGAAGTTTCTGGAGATACGCTGGGTGTAAAACTGATGCGTAGTTTTCGTGAACAAGGAATCGATGCCGAATTTGAGGGAATTGGTGGACCTCAAATGATTGCTGAAGGCTTTAAGAGTTACTATTCAATGGAAACCTTGTCTGTCATGGGCATTGTTGAAGTATTAAAAGATCTTAAAAAGCTATTTGCTGTACGTGATGGTTTAATCAATCAATGGACTGAGCAGCCAGTTGATATTTTTATAGGAATTGATGCACCAGATTTTAATTTAAGACTTTCTAAAAGTATTAAAGAAAAGAATCTTCCAATAAAAACAGTTCAATATGTGAGTCCATCAGTTTGGGCATGGCGCCAAGGACGTGTACATGGCATTAAACAAAGTATAGATTTAGTCCTTTGTTTATTTCCTTTTGAAAAAGTCTTTTATGAGCGATATGAAGTTCCGGCAGCCTTTGTAGGCCATCCATTAGCTAAACAATTGCCACTTGAAAATCCAATTAAAATAGCAAAGCAGCAATTGGGTATTGATGAAAATCAAAAACATATTGCTTTATTACCGGGTAGCCGAAAAGGAGAAGTAGAGCGATTACTGCCTATGCTATTGGGTGCCGCCAATATTCTCCATAGCAAATATCCAGATCTTCAATTTTTAGTTCCAGCAATTAATGACGCGCGTAAACAACAGATTGAGCAGGGCGTTGAACAAATTGCTCCAAACTTGAAAGCAAAAATTCATATTTTAGAAAATACAGATAGTGAATCAAAAATTGGCCGTATGGTCATGAATGCAAGTGACATTATTGCTTTAGCTTCTGGAACAGCGACTCTAGAAGCAATGTTAATGCATAGACCGATGGTCACTTTCTACAAATTACATTGGTTGACCTATTTAATTGCAAAGTTCTTGGTCAAAATTCCTTACTATTCTTTGCCTAATATTATTGCGGGTAAAAAAGTGATTGAGGAGTTGATTCAGGCTGATGCCACACCAGAAAATTTAGCAACTGAAATAGAAAAACTAATGAATGTTGAAAAAGCTCAAATTCAAGTGATGCAACATTTAACTATGCATAAGCAGCTTATTTCTGGAAATACCGAAGATCCGGTCCAAGTTATTTTACAATGTCTGGATAGTTAAATTTTAAGATTTGATTGGCTAATTGCTTTTAATCCAGCTAATGAGAATTTTTTAAAATGTTCAACTAAATCGTGTAATGGCATCTGGGCAATATTTTTCAAAGGCTCAGGTGCTTGAGCATTCGGTCCTGCAATAATGAGCATCATACAGGGTGTCATAACACTCAAAATGCAAGGTAAAACGGCAGGATCATTTTCATCTAGACAGGCAACTTCGCTAATAATTTTACGAATAAGAAAAAATTTTCTCATGCCTGCAAGTTCAATAAAACTTAATAAATGTTCAGAAGGTGAAAACAGTTCACGAATGAATACTTTGCCGTGCCATACATCTTTTTCGGTTAATTTATGTAGTAGAGTCTCAAGTAGTGAGCTTAATTTTTCTTCTGGGGTGAGAGAACTTTCAACGAGTGCTAGTAGGTAGTTTTCATCTAAATAGTGGGCATGGGCTTCAATTAAAACAGCTTGATATAAACCATCACGACCATCAAAGTGATAATTAATAGCAGCCAAATCAACATTTGCAGCTTTGGCAATTGTTTTATTAGGCGTTTTTGCAAAACCATATTGGGCAATTAAAGGACCTGCTGCCTCTAAAATTTTAGATTTTGTTAAATCACCATCACTTCGTCTAGATCTGGACATATTTAAACCTAATTTTAATTCACCATAAAAGTATATCTTTTATTCAAAGACTGGAGTAATTTAAATTTAAATTGAATTTAAACTAAGAAAATTTGAATTTAATAAGAAGGCCGATAAGATGAATAAAAAAGTGATTGCCAGTGTTTTAGTTGTTATAGCTGTAGTTGCTCTAGGCTTTTGGGCATGGAAATATAGTAATAAAAAACAATCGGATAATATTTTAACTTTATATGGAAATGTAGATATTCGCCAAGTTTCACTTGCATTTGAACAGTCGGGGCGTATTGAAAAACTCTTGGTTCAAGAGGGAGATAAAGTTAAGGCTGGGGAACTATTAGCTACGCTTAATACAAATGCATTACAAATTCAGGCGAAGCAAGCACAAGCACAACTTAAAGCACAACAAGAGGCAATTGTTAAACAAGAAGTAGGAGCTAGACCTGAAGAGATTACTCAGGCAAGGGCACAACTCGCTTCTGCTCAAGCTGAATTAGATAAAACCAATAAAAATTTACAGCGGTTACAGATATTGGCAAGCAGTACAGATGGTCGTGCAATTAGCCAACAAGAGTTGGACTATGCAAAAAGTAATCAACATAGTGCCGAAGCAGCGGTTCGTGAAAGACAAGCCAATTTAGAATTAATAATTAAAGGCGCACGCAAAGAAGATCGAGAGGCAACAAAAGCACAATATGAAGCCACTAAGGCCAATCTGGATTTAATAAATTATAACCTTACCCAAGCTGAGTTACGGGCTCCAGTAAATGCAGTTGTAAGAGCACGACTACAGGAAGTTGGTGATATGACCTCAGCTCAAAAAGCAGTTTATACATTGGCATTGACTGACCCTAAATGGATTCGTGTATATGTGAATGAGCAAGATTTAAGTGTAATTAAAATGGGCGAAAATACTCAGGTCATTCGAGATTCAAATCCTGACCAACCTATTAAAGGCACAATTGGTTATATCTCTTCTGTTGCTGAATTTACCCCTAAAACTGTACAGACAGAAGAAATTAGAACAACACTTGTGTATGAGGTGCGTGTGTATGTAAATGACCCAAATGATGAATTAAAAATGGGTCAGCCCGTTACGGTAAAAGTTCCACTTGTTTCAGGTGAGAAAGCTTATGACCGATGAAAAAACAGTGGTTGAAGCCCATAATTTAGTCATGACTTTTAAAGCTGAAAGTAAAAAGTCAGCGGATATGACGGCAATTGATGATTTGAATATAGAAATCAATAAAGGGGAGCTTACAGCTTTAGTTGGGCCAGATGGGGCTGGGAAAACTACATTTTTAAGACTGGTTGCAGGATTATATCAACCCACTTCTGGCTCTTTAAATGTATTGGGATTAGATGTTATTAAAAGTCCTCAAGCGGTACAAAACCGTATTAGTTATATGCCACAGCGCTTTGGGCTATATGAAGACCTAAGTGTACAAGAGAACTTAGATTTATATGCTGACTTACATGGTGTAGCTCAAGATATTCGCACACACAGATTTAAACGGTTATTAGAAATTACAGATCTTACAAATTTTACGACGCGCCTTGCTGGAAAACTTTCAGGGGGGATGAAGCAAAAACTTGGGTTAGCATGTACTTTAGTTCGCTCCCCAGAATTACTATTGCTTGATGAGCCTAGTGTTGGCGTAGACCCTTTATCAAGACGAGATTTATGGATCATTATTGAACAGCTTGTTCAGGAAGAAAACTTAAGCGTAATCATAAGTACTGCTTATATGGACGAAGCAGAAAAATGTTCTCAAGTGTATATCATGCATGAAGGGAAAATTTTAAAACAAGGTTCTCCAGAGCAATTAAAAGAAATAGCCCGCGGACAAACATGGCGAGTAAAGCCTCCTGCAAATATTAAGGCGCGGACTATACAAGCCCAATTACTTGATAATCATCTAGAGATTATTGATGCAGTTCCAAAGGGTGAGCAAGTACGATTTATTAGTCGTCAGAAAGAATTATCAGTAAAAACTTTACCGCAGGGATTAATAGCAAGTGCGCGAGAACCTGAGCTTGAAGATGCTTTTATGATGTTGTTACAGCAGGTTCAAAAACAACAAAAGCATATATCAACTTCTGAACAAATTTTTAATTCACTAAAAAATCATGAGTTGGAATCAGAGCAACCCGTCATTGTAGTCAAAGATTTAGTAAGAACTTTTGGAGATTTTACTGCTGTCGCTAACACAACATTTGATGTGCAACGTGGTGAAATTTTTGGATTATTGGGACCGAATGGGGCTGGAAAAACAACCACATTTCGAATGTTATGTGGGTTACTGCCAGCAAGTAGTGGGTATTTGGAAGTTGCTGGTAAAAATTTACGCACAGCACGGGCTAAAGCTAGGGCTAACGTAGGTTATGTCTCTCAAAAATTTGCACTTTATAGTAATTTAACTGTTTTAGAGAACCTCAAATTTTTTGGAGGAGCCTATGGTTTATCGGGCGAAAAGCTAAAAGAACAAATTGATAAAGCATTACAGCAATACGATTTAAAGTCCCATATTAAAAGCGGTGATTTACCGGGTGGCTATAAACAGCGTTTATCGATGGCTGCTGCCTTGTTACATGCGCCAGAAATTCTGTTTTTAGATGAACCTACGAGCGGAATTGACCCACTTGCACGGCGTTCATTTTGGTACAGCATTGGTGAGCTGGCAAATCACGGGATTACCATCATTATTACGACGCATTTTATGGAAGAAGCAGAATATTGTGACCGCATTGCCATACAGGATGCCGGAAAGTTATTGGCTTTAGGCTCCCCCGAGCAAGTCCGCGAGTTAGCAAGTAAAGATAAGCAGATTGGTGATATGAATGAGGCTTTTATAGCAATTGTGGAGCAAGCACGTGCGTTAAGGCATGCTGTTTAGGAGGTCTACAATGAGTCAGTTTGCATTTTGGAATCGATTAACAGCATTAGTTCGTAAAGAAACTAAGCAGCTCATTCGTGATAAAAGTAGCCTCGCAATTGGTCTGGTTCTGCCTATCATCTTAATTTTACTATTTGGCTATGGACTTTCCTTTGACTTAAATCAGGCACGAGTTGGTGTTGTAGTTGATCAATCTTTACCTCAGGTAAATCAAGCTTTAGCTGGCTTAAATGGATCAAGATATTTAACGAGTCAAGAGTTTCATAATTTGCCTGAAGCAGAACAAGCCATTCGAGATGGAGAAATTGATGCAATTTTGCATTTCCCTTCAGATTTCGCAAATCAAGCACAGCACGGTACAGTAAAGGTTCAATTATTATTAAATGGCACATCAACCACCATAGCTACAGCCTTAGAAGGTTATGTTGCAGGAGCTTTGGCAACAGCACCGTCGATACAGGTTGACCGTAGTCCAATATTAGCAACATCAAGCGCCGTTAATATTGAACAACGAATCTGGTTTAACGAGTCTGGTAACAGTACTTGGTTTTTAGTCCCTGGTTTAATGGTGTTAATTTTAACTTTAATCGGTGCGTTTTTAACGGGTTTACTGATTGCCCGTGAAAGGGAACGGGGAACGTTAGAAGCTTTATTTGTTACCCCTGTAAGACCATTTGAGATCGTATTGGCAAAGCTCATTCCATACGTTATGGTCGGCATGATTGATATTGTGATCTGCATTGTTGCTGCATATTTTATTTTTGAAGTGCCTATGCGTGGTTCATTATTCTCAATTTTATCGGCTTCATTTTTATATTTAATCGTCTCGTTATTACTTGGTCTAACCATATCAGGTTTTGCTCAAAGTCAGTTTCAGGCAAGTCAAATTGCCTTATTGGCAAGTTTTATGCCCGCACTTATGCTTTCTGGCTTTGTTTTCGATACCCGTAATTTACCTTTGTTTGTGCAAATTGTTAGTCAGTTACTACCGGCTACACATTTTATGATTTTAATTAAAACCTTATTTATGGGAGGCGATGATTGGAAGTTATGGTTTAAAGAGTGCGGTTTTCTGTTGGGATATATCGTTGTTTTGATATGTGCTGTGAATTTTTCACTAAAAAAACGGTTGAGATAAAGTTATGTGGCAGCAACTGTTGGTTTGGCTGAAACATTTAAGTTTTTTAGTCAAAAAAGAATTCTTAACCATTTTTAGTGATCCTGCAAATAGAGTCATTCTATTTGTACCAGCCCTCATGCAGGCACTTTTGTTTGGTTATGCTGCAACTTATGATGTTAACCGTGTGGATTATGCAATTTTAGATCAGAGCCATGGGCAGGTTGCACATGAACTCATCTCAAAATTGGATGGTTCTGGTATTTTTAAGCGGGTGGCAACACTTCAATCTACTGATCAAATCAAACAGATAGTTGATAGCCGTAAGGCTTTGGTCGTGATAACGATACCTTCAGACTTTGAAGAAAAATTAAATAATAACCAGAACTCTCCTGTACAGGTCATTGTTGATGGGCGGAACTCATCAACTGCTGCTGTGGCAGGTTCATATCTAAATAAAATAATTGGTCAGTTCAATCAACAAAAATTTAATTCAGGCTTACCGATCAGTCTTGAAACAAGAACATGGTACAACCCAAATCAAGAGTCTCGATGGAGCTTAATGCCTTCATTAATTGCAGCATTAAGTATGATGCAGACCTTACTTCTATCCGCTTTATCAGTCGCGCGTGAACGAGAGCAGGGTACGTTCGACCAGTTATTAGTGACACCGTATACGCCCTTACAAATTATGATTGGTAAGGCCTTACCTCCAATTTTTGTAGGTTTGATGCAATCAACCATTATTTTATTAATCATTTTATTCTGGTTTAAGATTCCAATGAATGGATCTATTGGGCTACTTTATTTTGGTTTGTTCAGTTTTAATGTAGCGGTGGTCGGAGTTGGTTTATCAATTTCAGCGTTATCTTTAAATATGCAACAAGCCATGCTTTTTACGTTTTTATTGATTATGCCTTTGATGTTGCTTTCAGGTTTACTTACTCCTGTAGAAAACATGCCTAAAGCATTAGAAATAGCAACTTACGCAAATCCTTTAAGGTTTGGAATTAACTTGGTACAACGAGTTTATTTAGAGGGGGCAAGCTTTGCACAAGTCAAATATAACTTTATTCCAATGATCATACTTGGACTGGTCACTTTACCTTTGGCAGCTTGGCTATTTAGAAACAGATTATCTTAATCATATTGATAAAAAAGCCCCCATTAGGGGCTTTCTAACTTATTTAGGCACGTATAATAAGCTCGTAACCCGTATATTTACGGATGTTAATAACACCAATATCAAAGATTAAATATTGCCCTTTAATACCTTGTAATACGCCGCGAATTTTTGGAGTTTTATCCAAATTTAGAGACTTAATTTTTTCAGGGTACTGCTTAACAGGGTAAATAAACTCACGTGGTAGCTCATCTTCTAATAACTCAACGGTTTCGTTAAATTCAAGATTTTGGCTAAATTCCTCACGAATCGTTTGAATTTTGGGCGCAAACTCTTCGATTAACTGATCACGTTGCTCAGTTAGTTTTAGAGGTTCAGCTTCTCCTTTAAGGAGTTTACGCCAATCAGTCTTGTCAGCAACTAAAGAACCAAACATGGTTTCAAGCTGACCCGATAAACGACGTGATCCGACTTTCATAATTGGTAAGGCCTGAGTTGCACCTTGATCTAACCAACGACCTGGCATATGACTAACACGGGTAATGCCAACTTTCAAAGCGCTAGAATTTGCTAAATAAACAATATGAGGTTGGAAACAAACATTGTGGGCAAAGTCATCTTCACGACATGTACCTAAATGATAGTGGCATGTTTCAGGTTTCATAATGCATAGGTCACATTCCGCTTTAGTTTTAAAACATTTAAAGCAGTGACCTTGAGAGTAAGACTTAGGTGTTTTACTGCCACAAGAAGTGCAATAAATATTACCTGTCCATTCGATTTCTAGTTCTTGTCCTAAATTAAAAGGAAGATCAATTTCTGAACGGTCTAATACAAATTTGTATTC